>Ga0181530_10002098_pt1 | contig 24226 bp, 17 predicted proteins | sample PEATcosm2014_Bin_42_FD_119769 | JGI IMG/M metagenome (GOLD analysis project Ga0181530, IMG submission 119769) | Peatland microbial communities from MTU Mesocosm Facility, Houghton, MI, USA - PEATcosm2014_Bin10_60_metaG | ecosystem: Environmental > Terrestrial > Soil > Wetlands > Peat | place... | reverse complement strand
CTAGTCATCATGATCTTGATTTTATAGTGAGCAAGGGCCTCGATCTCGGCAAGCTCCTCCGTAGACTTGATAACATGAAGTCAGGCTATAAAGTGGCCTACGGCGTCGCTGATAATCGCAACGAGTCCTATCAACTGCTCGACCAATGGACGCAGAACTGTGTCCTTAAAGTATACTCCTCGATCTTTGGCGGACACGCAATCGAACGGCTGACAAGGAACCAAAGAGCATTCCTGATGTTGGCTTAGGTCCTATAGTCAGATCACCCGAATATCCTTCGGAGTAGGTCCATTAGCGTCCCCGAGGAGCCGAGCATTTTCATTATGAGCGGAACTACCGCAAAGAGCAGCGCGAACAGAACAGCAGCCGTCATAGACTGTAGGACACTCCTTCCGATTCTATTCTCCAGATTTATATCGGCTTGCAAGGTCGCCTTTCCTTCCGGCAGATTTGCCATTGGGTATTCATCGGGATGCTCTATCTTATATCGCTCGAAGTCCACGGGTTCATGGTTGGCGTTATATTTTTGCAATATGTCATCGTATTTCCGTGAGAATTCTTGAATCATGCTTATTGTGCTTGGCTCAGCTGTCCGGAGTTCACGACGCAGGGCATTTATCTCCAAGGCGCAGCGATGATGTTGCTCGGCTCGGACTGGATCGGCGCTAGGGTACTGCAGCAATGACGATGTCAGGACCACTATAGAGAACACTATTATGATGATGGTTATGATATTGCCCAATGTGTCTGATAGATGGAATATCGCAGGTATAAGCGTCAGAATGATGACATAGACAGACGCAAACGCTGTGATCGTAGTCCGACTTCTATCGCGCCGCCTCAGTCGTTCGGCCGCGTTGAAGCGGGAGCCTTTGGTGACCTTCATTTCTTGCAGGAGAAGGCTACGCTCCTCATCAACGTCGATTGTCATGCCGCCAACCTCGAAATCGTTGCAGCAGTCACATTGTAGGTGCGAACGATCCCAGTCAACAGCTCTGCGCTCTCGCGCCGCGCAAGCGCTTCCTTCCTCCGGTGCGGTGTCATCTTGAACGGGCAGCCGAGGCTCTTGCCGCGCGCCTTGGCGCGGGCACGGCCCTCCCTTGTACCGGAGTGGATCGGATCGCGCTCGAACTCCGCCAGCCCGCCGGGCACGGTCACCATGAGCCGTCGGTGTGAGGTCGTGGTATCCGCCCGGGCGTGCCCCCTTGTCTCGCGGATTGACGCCCACTACCCTGCAAACCGTTGCAAATATTAGGAAGTTTGCGAAAGACCACCCGCATGAAGCCACGCAGCAGCGCTCAGGTCTTGATCCCTCCTGGCCTCGCCGCGGAGCTGCAGGCCGCGGCCGACGAAGAGCATCGCTCGGCCGCCGAGGTGGCGCGCGACGCGCTGGAAGGGTACCTGGAGGCCCGCCGTTGGCGACTAAGGCGACGGGCAAAAATGAACGAATCGATTATGGCACGCCGGTCCGTTTCCCCCGTCATGCCGACGAAGGTCGGCATCCATGACTTTGCAGCTCTCACGCAAGAAAGGCGTGGATGGCGGGCCTTCGCCCGCCATGACGAACAGGGCGCAGATCGTGCGCCAATTGCCGCAGTAATTCTTGCGCATCGCCTAAGCGCCGATCAGGAGTTGGCGCGCGCCCGCGAGCTTGGCCTGCCCGACGATGACGCGCCGCTCACCGACCAGCACCGCCAGACCGTGCGCGAGAAGATCGCCCAAGGCGTCCGCTCTCTGCCGGACGGAAAGGGCACGGATGGCGAAGCATTCTTCGCCAGGATGGAGGCGGAATTCGAGGAGCTCGAGCGGCACGGGCGTAAGTGAAGCGCCACATTCTATTGCGTAGCTCCTTCACGGCAACCGCCGGTGCAAGCCCAGAAACTCCCGCTCGGTGACGATCTTCGTGCCGTCGTAGAGTCCAAGGCCGAGTAGGCCGCGCTTGTCGCCGGTCACGAGACAATCCGCCGAACCCGCAACGGCCATCGCCGGCGCGAGTCGCTCCTGGTCGACCGCCGGCTTCCGACAAACCTCTTGCAAAATCAGCCGACTAGCGAATATTGGGTTTGTAACCCACCTACGGCGTGCCGTAGGCTCAAAGGCCGCTTCGGACGCAAGTCCGGGCGGCCTTCTGCTTTTCGGGACCCCACCGTGGCACGCACAATTGTCTATATCGACGGTTTCAACCTGTACTTACCGGGCGCTTAAGGGCACGCCGCACAAGTGGCTCGACATCGAGGCCATGAGCCGTGCGGCACTTCCGCAGACCTGCGTGATCGAGCGGGTCAATTATTACACTGCCCACATCTCCGGCCGTGTCGATGCCGGTGCGCCGCGTCGGCAGCACGCCTACCTCCGGGCCGTCGCCACGTCGCCTATTCCGACCGTGGCACGCGGCTCAACCGGCGCTGCAAATGCGCTTGCAGCAGCCGGTCTCTGACATGGTTGAAGAACCGGGGCGGCAGCATGCCGTAATCGAACCTGTCGGCCCTGCCCGCCCGCGGACGCAGGTCCGGCCCCGGCCACAGGAAGTCGTTGGTTTCGGTGACGACGATCCATGACGGCAGATCGTCAAGGCTGAGATGGGCCTTGAGCGCGGACGGAATCTCGACCGCCTCGGCGGGATCGACGGGCGGCGAGTGCGTGACCGGCACGACCGTCACGACGATCCGCCCTTCGATGATCTGGCGGGCGGCGACGATGGCGCACGGGCGGTCCTTCAGCCCTTCCTCGGCTCCCCGCCTGTGCGCCCTGGCCCACAGATACGCATAGGAGATCATGAGGCCCGGCTGCGGCGTCGGCAGGCTCACGGCGTCCAGTCTTTGACCAGATCATCGAGTGCGGCGTATTCGGCCGGAACCTCGCTTGAGGCGATGGCCTTCAGTGTGTCGTCGTCCAGGTCCTCGACCGGGCGGGCGACGCGCCCCTTCAGCACCATGTCGAAGAAGGCTGCCGACACCAGCACCGTGTGCGTGCGGCCGTTCCGCGTGATGGCGACAGGGCCGTGCTGGGCCGCGTCCTGGTAGCGCCCGACGTTCTGCGAAAACTCCGTTGAAGTCACCTTCATGGGCCGGACCTCTTTATCCGAGTTATCCATTTTCGCTATTATATCTAAAATCCATAACCAAGGCAAGCTTGACGGGCAGTCTGATGGGCCGCTTTCCAAGCTGCCCACAGCGTGTCCCTCCCCACCGCTGCGTGGCTCCTCACCAACCCCCCGTGCTAAACACCCCCAAGCAGACCCCACGACGCCACCGCCCAACGCCACTCCCCACGACGCGCCTCGCCCCCCCCCAAAGAGCCCCAACCCTGAACAGCATCTCCGCCCCGTTCATCGCCCGCCCGATCGCCACCTGGCTGTTGGCGCTCGCCATCCTGTTGTCCGGCGCGCTCGGCTACAAATCCCTGCCCGTCTCCGCCCTGCCGGAGGTGGACTTCCCGACCATCCTGGTCACCACCCAGCTCCCCGGTGCCGGACCCGAGACGGTCGAGACCCTCATCACCGCCTCGCTGGAACGCCAGTTCGGCCAGATCCCCGGCCTGACCACCATGACCTCGTCCAGCTCCGAGGGCACCAGCCAGATCACCCTGCAATTCGACCTCGGCCGCAGCATGGATTCCGCCGCGCAGGACGTGCAGGCGGCGATCAATGCCGCGGCGGGCACGCTGCCGGTCAACCTGCCCTATCCCCCCGTCTACGCGAAGGTGAACCCGGCCGACGCGCCGATCCTGACCATCGCGCTGACCTCCGACCTCCTCCCCATCGCCGTCGTCTCCGACGCCGCCGACACCCTGCTCCAGCCGAAGCTGTCCGAGATCGACGGCGTCGGCCGCGTCACCGTGCAGGGCGGCATGCGCCCCGCGGTGCGCGTGCGCGTCGATCCCGCGCGCCTCGCCGCCTACGGCCTGGCGATGGAGGACATCCGCACCGCCGTCGCCGCCGCCAACGTCAACGGCGCCAAGGGAGGCTTCGACGGTCCCCGCCTGGCCTTCGCCCTCGGCGCCAACGACCAACTCGTCGATGCCGATGCCTACCAGAACCTGGTCGTCGCCTGGCGCAACGGCGCGCCGGTGCGGCTGTCCGCGGTCGGCAGCGTGATCGGCGGGGTGGAGAACGATCGCGTCGCCGCGCGCTGGAACGGCACGCCGGCGGTGGTGCTGGACATCCAGCGCCAGCCCGGCGCCAACATTGTGCAGACCGTGCAACTCCTCAAGCAGGCGCTGCCCAAGCTGCAACAGGCAATCCCGTCCGGCATCCGCCTCAACATCGTCACCGACCGCACCGAGACGATCCGCGCCTCGGTGCGTGACGTGCAGTTCACGCTGCTGATGTCGGTCGTGCTGGTGGTGGCGGTGATCTTCCTGTTCCTGCGCTCGCCGCGCGCCACCTTCATTCCCGGCATCGCCCTGCCGCTATCGCTGGTCGGCACCTTCGGCGTCATGCACTTGCTCGGCTTCGGGCTCGACAACCTGTCGTTGATGGCGCTGACCATCGCCACCGGCTTCGTGGTGGACGACGCGATCGTCATGATCGAGAACGTCGTGCGCTACATCGAACAGGGCATGCGCCCGCTCGAAGCGGCGTATCGCGGCGCCGGGCAGATCGGCTTCACCATCGTGTCGCTGACCGTGTCGCTGATCGCGGTGTTCATTCCGCTGCTGTTCATGACCGGCGTGGTCGGGCGGCTGTTCAAGGAGTTCTCGGTGACCCTGTCGGTTGCCGTGGTGGTATCCGCGGTGGTGTCGCTGACGCTGACGCCGATGATGTGCGGCCGCCTGCTGCGCCCCGCGTCGGCGGAACACCCCGGCCGCATCGCCCGTGCCAGCGAGGCCGCGTTCGACCTGATGCTGGCCGGCTACCGAAGCAGCCTGGACTGGACATTCCGCCGCCAGACCCTGGTGCTGCTGGTCGGCGCGGCGACCCTGGTCGGCACGATCTGGCTCTACATCATCGTGCCCAAGGGCTTTCTTCCGTCGCAGGATACCGGCGTGCTGCTGGCGGTGACCGAGGCCGCCCAAAGCGCCTCCATCCCCCGCTTGCTCGCGGCGCAGACCGCGGCGGCGGACCGCATCGCCCAGGACCCGGCGGTGACCGGCGTGGTGTCGTTCGTCGGCGCCGGCACGATCAACGCCACGCCGAACAGCGGGCGCCTGACCATCGCCCTGAAGCCGGTGCGGCAGCGTGATCCGGCGCCGGTGGTGATCGCCCGGCTGCAAGCCGCGATCGCCGGCATTCCGGGATTCACCGCGTTCTTCCAGCCGGTGCAGGACATCACCATCGGCACCCGCGTCAGCCGCACCGCGTTCCAATACACGCTGATGGACACCGATGCCCGGGAGCTGGCGCGCTGGGGCCCGCTGCTGCGCGCCGCGATGGACCGTTCGCCGGCGCTGGCCGACGTGGCGTCCGACCAGGAGAACGAGGGGTTCAGCACGTTCATCACGCTCGACCGCGATGCGGCGATGCGGCTGGGCGTATCGATGCAGGCGGTGGAGGACACGCTGTACGACGCGTTCGGCCAGCGGCAGATCTCCACGATCTTCGGCCAGGCGAACCAGTACCGCGTGGTGTTGGAGGCCGACCCGGACTGGCAGGCCGACCCGAATGCGCTGCGCATGCTGCGCGTGCCGGCGGCCAGCGGCGCGCAGCCGTCGTCGCCGGCGGCCACCACCATCACGCCGCAACCGCAGGCGCCGCAGCCGGTCGTCGCCGCCAACGCACAGGTGCCGCTGTCGGCGATCGCCACGATCACGCGGACCATCGCCCCGCTGGTCGTCACCCACCAGGAACAGTTTCCGTCCGCCACGCTGAGCTTCAACCTGGCGCCCGGCCATTCGCTGGGTGACGCGGTGGACGCGGTGAAACAGGCGACCCAGGCCATCGGCATGCCCGAGACGATCCTCGGCAGCTACTCCGGCGACGCGGCCGAGTTCCAGCGCTCGCTCGCCGCCGAGCCTTGGCTGATCGGCGCCGCGGTCGTGGTGATCTACATCGTGCTGGGCGTGCTGTACGAGAGCTGGATCCACCCGCTCACCATCCTGTCCACGCTGCCCTCGGCCGGCATCGGCGCGCTGCTGGCGTTGATGCTGTGCGGCACGGACCTGTCGCTGGTGGCCTTGGTCGGCATCGTGCTGCTGATGGGCATCGTCAAGAAGAACGCCATCATGATGGTGGACTTCGCGCTGGACGCGGAGCGCGGCGGTGCCACGCCGGAGGTGGCGATCCGCCAGGCGTGCCTGCTGCGTTTCCGGCCGATCATGATGACGACGATGGCGGCCTTGCTCGGCGCGCTGCCGCTGGTGCTGGAGCGCGGTGCGGGCTCCGAACTGCGCTGGCCGCTGGGGGTGACGATCGTCGGCGGGCTGCTGCTGTCGCAGTTCCTGACGTTGTACACCACGCCGGCGGTATACTTGGCGTTCGAGCACCTGTCGGCGCGGTTCAGGCCGGCGGGCGCGCGAGAGGCGGCGGCGGAATGATCTCGCCTACGAAGCGGGAGAGGTGGACGGCACCGATGGCCGTCTCCGCCCCCTTCATCGCCCGTCCCGTCGCGACCTTCCTCCTCGCGCTCGGCATCCTGCTGGCCGGGATCGTCGCGTCCCGCTTCCTCCCGGTCTCCGCGCTGCCCAGCGTGGACATCCCCACCATCGTGGTGTTCGCCAACCGTCCCGGCGCCGATCCGGCAACCATGGCGAATTCCGTCGCCGCCCCGCTCGAGCGCCGCCTCGGCGAAATCTCCGGGGTCACCGAGATCACCTCGGTCTCCGCCATCGGCAACACCAGCATCATCATCCAGTTCGACATCGACCGCGACATCAACGGCGCGGCGCACGACGTGCAGGCAGCGATCAACGCCGCCACCACCGACCTGCCGTCCGACCTGCCGATCCGCCCGTTCTATCGCAAGTTCAACCCGGCCGACGCGCCAATCATGACCATCGCGCTGTCCTCCGACACGTTGTCCACCGCGCAGATCTACGACGCCGCCGATACCATCCTGGCGCAGCGCCTGTCGCAGTCCGAGGGCGTGTCGCAGGTGCAGGTGAACGGCGCCGAGAAGCCGGCGGTGCGGGTGCGGCTGGATCCGCAACGCCTGGCCGCCACGGGTGTCTCGGCGCAGGACGTCTACACCGCGATTCGCAACACCAACGTGCTGCAACCGACCGGCGGTTTCGAGGGGCCCGACCGCGCCGAGACCATCGGCGTGAATGGCCAGCTTTCGCAGGCGGCCGAATACGCGCCGCTGGTGATCAAGGCCGGCAACGGCGCGGTGCTGCGGCTGTCCGACGTCGCCACCGTGATCGACGGCACCGCCAACACCCGGTTGGGTGCGTGGAACGGCAAGACTCCGTGCATCCTGCTGAGCATCAGCAAGGAGGCAGGCGCCAACGTCATCGACACCGCGGACCGCATCCGCGCGCTGCTGCCGCAACTGATGGAATGGCTGCCGCCCGATATCACGGTGACGGTCGTGTCCGACCGCACGACCACGATCCGCGCCAGCGTTGCCGACGTGCAATATACCCTGGCCATCACCATCGTCCTGGTGCTGCTGGTCGTCCTGCTGTTCATGCGCCGCGTGGTGCCTACCGTCGCCGCCGCGGTCACCGTCCCGCTGTCGATCTGCGGCACGCTCGCCGGGATGTGGTTCCTCGGCTACGCGATCGACAATTTCTCGCTCATGGCGCTGACCATTTCCGTCGGCTTCGTGGTGGACGACGCCATCGTCATGATCGAGAACATCGTCCGCCACATGGAAAAGGGCATGAAGCCGTTGCAGGCGGCCTTGGTCGGCTCGCGGCAGATCGGCTTTACCGTCCTGTCGATCAGCATCTCCCTCGTCGCGGTCTTCATTCCATTGATTTTCATGGGCGGCATCCTCGGACGGCTGTTCCATGAATTCGCCATGACGATGACCCTGGCGATCGCCGTCTCCGCGGCGGTGTCGCTGTCGCTCACGCCGATGCTGTGCGGCCGCTATTTGCAGGTGCGGCAACGCCCGCTCGGGCCGTTCTGGGGCCGCATCGACGCGGCGATGGAGGCCGCCTTCCGCGGCAGCCTGCGCTTCTACGCGCGCACCCTCGGCTGGGCGCTGCAACACCGCGTGTTCATGCTGCTGGTCACCTTGCTCACCGTCGTGCTGACGGTGCGGCTGTACACCGTGGTACCGAAAGGCTTCATGCCGCTACAGGACACCGGCATCCTGGTGGGCTCGACACAGGCGTCGCCCGACATCTCGTTCACCGCCATGCAAGACCGCCAGCGTGCGGTGGTGGACGTGCTGCTGGCCGATCCGGCGGTGGCGACGGCATCGAGTTGGATCGGCGTCGGCTCCGGCTGGTCGTCGATGAATCGCGGCTGGATGACGCTCACCCTGAAGCCGCTGGCGCAACGCGGGATTTCGTCCGAGGCGGTGATCGCCCGCTTGCGCGGGCCCTTGGCCAAGGTCGCCGGCGTGCAAACGTTCCTGTTCTCCGCCCAGGATTTGCGTGGCGGCGGGCGCCAGGGCGGTTCGCAATACCAGTTCGCCATGATCTCGCAGAACCTCGCCGACCTGCGCACTTGGGCGCAGGCGCTGGAGGATCGGCTGAAGGCCACGCCTGGTATCGTCGATGTCAGCTCCGACCAGGACCGCGCCGGGCCGCAGGTGAACGTGGTGATCGACCGCGATGCCGCGGCCAGGCTGGGCGTGAGTACCACCGACATCGACAACGCGCTGAACAATGCCTATGCGCAACGACAGATCTCGACGATCTATACCGCGCGCAACCAGTACAAGGTGGTGCTGGAGATCGATCCGAGATTGCAGGTCGATCCGTCGTTGCTGGATCGGATCTACGTCGGCGACGCCGGCGGCGGGCGGATCCCGCTTTCCACCGTGGCGCGGTTCGAGCGTGCCACCGCACCGCTCTCGGTGCGTCATCAAGGCCAGTTCCCCGCCGCAACCTTGAGCTTCAACCTGCCGGAAGGCATGGCACTCGGCGACGCGGAGAAGGTGGTCGAGCAAGCGGCGCTCGATCTGCGGATGCCGGAGGACGTGCACACCCAGTTCGCCGGCAACGCGCAGTGGATGAAGGATTCGCTGGCAACCCAGCCGCTGCTGATCGGGGCGGCGCTGATCTCGATCTATATCGTGCTGGGCGTGCTGTACGAGAGCCTGCTGCACCCGCTGACGATCATTTCGACGCTGCCGTCGGCCGGCATCGGCGCGCTGCTGGCGTTGCTGGTGACCGGCACGGACCTGTCGATCATGGGGCTGATCGGCATCATCCTGCTGATGGGCATCGTCAAGAAGAACGCGATCATGCTGATCGACTTCGCGCTGGAGGCGGAACGCCAGCGCGGGCTGTCGCCGTTCGAGGCGATCCACGAGGCGTGTATGGAACGCTTCCGACCGATCATCATGACGACGATGGCGGCGCTGTTCGGTGCCTTGCCGCTGGCGCTGGCGTTCGGCACCGGCGCGGAGTTGCGGCGGCCGCTGGGGATCGCGGTGGTCGGCGGCCTGATCGTGTCGCAGGCGCTGACGCTCTACACGACGCCGGTGGTGTACCTGGCGCTGGAACGCCTGGCAGGGCGGCGCAAGGCGATCGTGCTGCCGGCGGCGGCGGAGTAGAGAGGTAAGCTGCGATATGCCGTTACCCTGCATGGAAATATTTGGAGCAACTATATACTTGGTCCGGTAGACCTCGCATCGCCACACGTGTATGATCCATGCTATGAAATGCATTTTTTGCCTCCAAGACCGACCCTGCAGCGATGAGCACATATTTCCGTTCGCCATTGGGGCAGACCTCGTCTTCGATCGCGTCTGTGCATTTTGTAATTCGATGCTAGGGATATCGGCTGATGCGCCGCTTGTTGAGCACCCGCTTGTTCTTCTGCGTCGATGGCAGTTGTCGATTCCAGATAGGAACGGCGAGACTCCTGACGCCATAGGCAAGATCCTAAAATTCGGCGTCCTCGCTGACGACCCAAGTCAGCGTTACCGTCTGACAACGGATAAGACGACAAGAGAACCAAAAATTGAATTGCTTCACGGTGAAAAGGCAGTCGCTTTGCCTGATGGCGGTTGGGCCAATCAGGTATCCATCGACGCAGTGGACCTGAAAGCTGCGAAAAAGAAACTGGAAACCATTCTCCAGAGAGAAAGGCAGCGGCACAAACTACCATCGTTGACTCCTGGGGAGCTAGAAATCCAAGTGACCGTCATCCTTGCTCAGAAGCCGCAAACACTCCTGAATCCAACAATAAATACGATTGTCAAAATGGATGGCTTCGGGTTCAATCTTGGTCTTCTAAAGATAGCATATGAAATTGCGTTTCGGTGGCTCGGAGAGTGCTATCTCGTTGATCCCTATGCGGAGAAGATCAGGGCCATACTTCGAGCAGCCTCACGCGAGGATGCTATAAGTGCGATAGGACAAATCCGGTACGATTCTGCGACGCCCCACGAAGGCAGCAGCCCACCCTTCCTGCCATGGAGGGATGATGTAAACGAACATATTGCCTATTTGCGCATGAATGGCGATAGCCTCGTAATGTTCGTGAGAGTATTCGATTGTGTCAGTTGCTCAGTGCAGGTCACTGAATCGTGCGAGCAATACGCACGAGGCCAGCTTGACCCAAGTGTAATCCGATTCATCGGCATCAATGCAACCAGCCGACAAACACGAGAGACCTCGTACATCGACGAGATTGGGCGACTTTACAGCATAGGAAGGTTTGCACTACCCACCGATCAGTCAACCTGCTGGTTCCGGTGGACGTTGCCGGCCGTGCGGTTCGCATCAAGGTCAGCCTCGACGAAGGATTGCTCTGCCGTATCGACGAAATCGCCAAGCGCGCCGGCCTGAGCAGGCCCGCGCTGCTGGCCAAGGGCGCGCACATGGCCATCGCGACCGAGGCCGGATCGTGATATAAGGCCAACTGATCGGACTTGACACCCCGTCCACACTACGGCCGACTACTCGCCAGTAGCACGGGGAACATCGATGAAATTCGGCATCTTCTATGAGTTGCAGCTTCCGCGTCCGTGGCAGCCGGGCGACGAGCAGCGGCTGTACCAGAACGCACTGACGCAGGTCGAACTGGCGGATAAGCTTGGTTATGACTACGCCTGGGAAGTCGAGCACCATTTCCTCGAGGAATATTCCCATTCGCCGTCGCCGGAGGTGTTCCTCGGCGCGGCCAGCCAGCGGACCAGGAACATCCGCCTTGGCCACGGCATCGTGCAGCTCACCACCAACCCGCCGCAGCGCGTGGCCGAACGCATCGCCTGCCTCGACCTGGTGTCGAATGGCCGGGTCGAGTTCGGCACCGGCGAATCCGCCTCGATCACCGAGCTTGGCGGCTTCGGCCGCGAGATGGAAACCAAGCGCGAGATCTGGGAAGACGCGATCCGCTGCATCATTCCGATGTTCCGCGACCAGGGCACCGAACTCGACACCAAGTGGCACAAGATGCCGATGCGCAACGTGCTGCCCAAGCCGGTGCAGAAGCCGCATCCGCCGCTGTGGGTGGCGTGCTCGCAACTCGAAACGATCGAGATGGCGGGGCGGCGCGGCATGGGCGCGCTCGGCTTCCAGTTCCTGTCGGCCGACGCGGCGCATGCCTGGGTGCACGCCTACTACAACAGCTTCGTGCGCCGGCAGGACAAGCTGACCGACTACCAGACCAATCCGAACATCGCGCTGGTCAGCTACTTCATGTGCGCCGAGACCGACGAGGAAGCCCGCCGCCGCGCTGACGGCGCCACCTTCTTCCAGTTCGCGTTGCGCTTCTATGGTGCCAGCGCCGGGCGCAAGCGGCCCGATCCCTATACCGTCAACATGTGGGACGAATACAACAAGTGGAAACGCGAGAATCCCGAGGCCGCCGCCCGGGCGATCTCCGGCGGCCTGATCGGCTCGCCGGAGACGCTGCGCCGCAAGCTGCGCCGCTTCGAAACCTCCAACATCGATCAGGTCATCTTGCTCAACCAGGCCGGCAAGAATGCACATGAGCATATCTGCGAAAGCCTGGAGCTGTTCGCCAAGGAGGTGATGCCGGAGTTCCACGGCAACGAGCCGGCGCACCAGGAGTGGAAGCGCAAGGTGCTCTCGCGCGAGATCGAGCTAGATGAGATCGACACGAAACCGTTCCTGGACCGGTTCGGTCCGAACACCGTGCCGATTCCGCAGGCGGCGGCGGAGTAGGAGCCGGCGCCGGACTTGCGGGGTCTGAGCTGCGCGACAGCAAAGAAAGTAGATTCACCACAAAGACACAAAGGCACGAAGATACTTTTGGCCGCGAGGCGCCGGGGCACAGCAATCTTTCGCCTGGCGAGTCGCTTGCTTTCCCGCCATCACGTTGGGAATGGCGACGCCAGCCCGCACTGCCTGTTGGCAACGACGCGAAGCTTCGTGCCTTTGTGTCTTTGTGGTGAATTGACCTGACGCTGCTACGATCCGCCGCCGGCGTCGGAGGCCCGCATGAGCGACAAGCCCAACTTCGTTCTCGTTACGACCCAGCCTGAACCCGAGCCCGAACCCGGGCCGCCACCGCCCACGCTGGTAGATCGGGTAAAGGCCTGGGCCGTCGCCTTGTTGTCGCCTGGCAACTCCCGTGCGCTCGCCACCGCCGACACGTCCCACCGCCCGCGCCTGGTGTTCGGCTTCGACGCCACGGCCTCGCGCGAGCCCGCCTGGCAGATGGCGCGCACCGTCACCGACGCGCTGGTGCGCGCACTGCCGGGCGAACTGGATGTCGCGCTCGCGGTGCATGGCGGCGGGCTGCTGCACACCTTCACTGCGTTCACCGCCGACGCCAATGCGCTGCGCGACCGTGCCGCCGGCATACGCTGCATGGCGGGCCAGACGCGGTTGCTGGCGATCCTGGCGCGCAGCCTGCGCGAGCCCGGCGTGCGCGTGGTCACCTATATCGGCGACGTGTTCGAGGAATCGCTGCCGCGCGGCCAGCGGCTGGCCGACGAACTCGGCGCGCGGGGGGTAAAACTGATCGTGCTGCACGACACGTCGGACTGGGCGGCACGGCGCGATGCGGAGGTGTTCCTCGACCTGGCGCGCCGCACCGGTGGCTGCGTGCTGCCGTTCGACCTGGGCGCCCCCGACCGGCTGCGCGACATCCTGGCCGCGGCGGCGGTGTACGCGGTCGGCGGCGAGGTCATGCTGCGCGAAAAGCAGCACGAAATGCCGGGCGCCGTTCTGTTGCTAGAACATCTGCGGCGCAAATAACCTCTCCCGCTCCGCCGGAGAGGTTAGCGCCCGCGCGAGCGCGCCACGTTGCGGTTCTGCGCCTCCAGGGTACGGGCGAAGATGTGCCCCCCGGTGCCGTCGGCCACGAAATACAGGTCATCGCTCTCCGCCGGGTGCAGCACCGCCCGGATGCTCGCCATCCCCGGCGAATCGATCGGCGTCGGCGGCAGCCCGGTGCGGCGATACGTATTGAACGGATCGTCCTGCTCCAGGTCCCCCCGGGTCAGCTTGTGGTCCAGCACCCCCGCGCCGCCGCTCGCCGCGTAGGCCACGGTCGGATCGGCATCCAGCCGCATGCCGAGATGCAGCCGGTTGAGGTACACCGCCGCCACATGCGGCCGTTCCTCCGGCAGGGCGGTCTCGCGCTCGACGATGCTGGCAAGGATCAGTGCGTCCTGCATGTTCGCCAGCGGCAGGTCCGCAGCCCGGCCCGCCCAGGCGGCGGCAAGCGCCTGGTCCATCGCCGCTTCACCGCGCGCCAGCAGCACCCCGCGCGGCGTGCCATACTCGTAGCTATAGGTCTGCGGCAGCACGCTGCCCTCCGGCGGCGGCGCCACGGCGCCGGTCGCCGCTTCGGCGTGCTGCACCAGCGCGGCGATCTGCACCGCCGTCAGCCCCTCCGGGATGGTCAGCCGATGCTCGACCGGCTTGGCCGTGCGCAGCACCGCCAGCACCTCGCGCAGCGAAGCATGCGCGGGAAACGCCAGTTCCGCGGCGTGCAGCTTTCCATCCCGGCGCGTCAGCCATGCCGCGAGGCGGAACAACCGGTCGCTGTCGATCGCACCGGCGGCGCGCAACGCCTGGCCCACGACGGCGGTATCGCCATGCGGCACCACCACGGCCAACGGATGGTCCAGCGGGCCCGCCTGCGCCAGCCGCTGCCGCAGCCCGACGTAACCGGCCGCGATCCCGCCGCCCGCCAGCAGCGCCAACCCAACCAAGATCAGCGCGATGCGACGGCGGCGCGACGGTCGCGACACCTCAGGCGCTGGCGTGACAAGCAACGCGGGCGTCTCAGGCAGCGCGGAAGATGACCGAGGCGTTGGTGCCCCCGAAGCCGAAACTGTTGGACAGCGCCAAGCTGATTTTTCGTTCCTGTGCCGTCTTGGCCACACGATCGATCACGCTGTCGCGGCTCGGGGCTTCCAGGTTCAGGGTCGGCGGCGCCACGCCGTCGCGAATCGCCAGGATGGAAAAGATCGCCTCCACCGCCCCGGCCGCGCCCAGCAGATGCCCGGTGGCCGACTTGGTGGACGACATCGCCAGACCCTTGGCGGCATCGCCGAACAGCCGCTCCACCGCCTCAAGCTCCAGATCGTCGCCGAGCGGCGTGGAGGTGCCGTGCGCGTTGACGTACTGGATTTCGGCCGGTGCGATACCGCCGTTCTTCATCGCCGCCTTCATCGAGCGGAACGCGCCGTCATGGCCCTCGGCCGGCGCGGTGATGTGGTAGGCGTCGCCGGACATGCCGTAGCCGGCCACCTCGGCGTAGATCTTCGCGCCGCGCTTGCGCGCGTGTTCCAACTCCTCGAGCACCAGCACGCCGGCGCCCTCGCCCATCACGAAGCCGTCGCGATCCTTGTCCCACGGCCGCGATGCCTCACGCGGGCGGTCGTTGAACCCGGTGGACAGCGCGCGCGAGGCGCAGAACCCGGCGATGCCGATTTCGCACACGGTCGCCTCGGCGCCGCCGGCCACCATCACGTCCGCATCGCCCCACATGATCAGCCGCGCCGCGTCGCCGATGGCGTGCACGCCGGTGGCGCAGGCCGTCACCACAGAATGATTCGGCCCCTTGAAGCCGTATTTGATCGATAAATGGCCGGAGCCCAGGTTGATCAGCGCCGAGGGGATGAAGAACGGCGACAGCCGGCGCGCCTTGCCCTGGCTGACCAGCACCGAGCCTTCATAGATCGTCTGCAACCCACCGATGCCGGAGCCAACCATCACGCCGGTGGCGTCGCGATCTTCCTCCGACTCGGGGACCCAGCCGGAATCCTCCACCGCCTCGGTGCCGGCGGCCATCGCCAGATGGATGAAGCGATCCATCTTTTTCTGGTCCTTGACCGGCACGAATTCGCCGATGTCGAGCCCGCCGGTCGCCCGGCTGCCCGGCGGCACCTGGCCGGCGACCTTGCAGGGCACGTCCTTGGTATCGAAGGCCTGGATGGCGGAAATGCCCGACTCCGCATTGATCAGGCGTCGCCACACATGCTCGACCCCGACCCCCAGGGGACAGGCGATGCCCATGCCTGTCACCACGACACGCCGCATTGGCTGCTATCCCTCTCGCGGGCGCCGGCTCAGACGGCCTTCTGCTTCTCGATGTAGTCGATCGCATCCTTCACGGTGCTGATCTTCTCCGCGGCGTCCTCGGGGATCTCCACCCCGAACGCCTCTTCGAAGGCCATCACCAGCTCGACCGTATCCAGGCTGTCGGCGCCGAGGTCGTCGATGAAGGAGGCTTCGGCCGTCACCTTCGACTCCTCGACCCCAAGATGCTCCACCACGATCTTCTTAACCTTGTCGGCGATTTCGCTCATCGGCTCCGCAACTCCTGGCTGGGGGGGTCCCGCGTTGATTGTTCCGTCCGGATATGACCTGACCGCCGGGCAGGACCCGATCGGTGCCGCCGCACCCGCTCCGAACGACGTTGCGGGGCGCTTAGCATGGTTTCCCTGGCCTAGAAAGGCCGGCGGTCGCACCGCCTTACAACATCGCCATTCCACCATTCACGTGGAGTGTCGCGCCGGTGACCCACCCCGCTTCGTCGGAGGCCAGATAGACCACGGCGGCGGCGATGTCGGCCGGCTGGCCCAGGCGGCCCAGCGGGATCGCCTCCGCCAGTTTCGTCCGCTGCGCCTCGGACAGCGCATCGGTCATCGGGGTGGCGACGAAGCCGGGGGCGACGGCGTTCACCGTGATGCCGCGGGAGGCGACCTCCTGCGCCAGTGCCTTGGTCATGCCGACCAGCCCGGCCTTGGCGGCGGCATAGTTGGCCTGGCCCGGATTGCCGGTGGCGCCGACGATGCTGGAAATGTTGATGACGCGCCCGGCGCGGCGGCGCAGCATGCCGCGTAGCGCGGCGCGGATCAGGCGGAACGGCGCGGTCAGGTCCACGTCCAGCACCGCCTGCCAGTCCTCGTCCCGCATCCGCAGCGCCAGCATGTCGCGGGTGAACCCGGCGTTGTTCACCAGGATCGCCAGCGGCCCCGCCGCCGCTTCCGCCGCGGCCACCAGCGCGTCCGGCGCCGCCGGGTCGCGCAGGTCGGCGGGGCAGACGAAGGCGCGTTCGCCGAGTTCCGCCGCCAGCGCGTCCAGTGCCTCGCGCCGCGTGCCGGACAGCACCAGCGTCGCGCCCTGCGCGTGCAGCGACCGGGCCACGGCGGCGCCGATGCCGCCCGAGGCGCCGGTGACCAGCGCCGCCTTGCCGTCCAGCCGGAACATTTCTTCTCCCGTCAGAGCAATTTGAGCAGGACCTCGATCTCGGCCGGGGTGCCGGCCGATGCGGTGGCGGCGTCCGGCGCGATGCGGCGGATCAGGCCGGACAACACTTTGCCGCTGCCCAGTTCGACGAAGCTGTTCACCCCGAGTGCCACCATCGTCTGCACACATTCGCGCCAGCGCACCGTGGCGGTGACCTGCTGCACCAGCAGTTCGCGGATTCGCGTCGGATCGGTCTCCTTCGCGGCCGAGACGTTGGCGATCAGCGGAACGATCGGGGCGCGCGGCGGCGTGGTCTCCAGCGCCTGCGCCATCACGTCCGCGGCGGGCGCCATCAGCGCGCAATGGAACGGAGCGGAGACCGGCAGCAGCATGGCACGTCGTATGCCCAGGCCGGGGGCGAGTTCCACCGCGCGCTCGACTGCCTCGCGATGGCCGGAGACGACGACCTGGCCGGCGCCGTTGTCGTTGGCCGGCTGGATGACCTGCTTTTCGTTGGTCTCGCTGTCGGGGACGGGGGCGGCGGCGTCGCAGAGTTGCTGCGCCAGGGCCAGCTCGGCGCCGAGCAGGGCGGCCATGGCGCCTTCGCCGGGCGGGACGGCTTTCTGCATGGCCTGGCCGCGCAGCTTGAGCAAGCGCGCGGTGTCGCCGAGGGTGAAGGCGCCGGCGGCGGCCAGCGCGGTGTATTCGCCGAGCGAGTGGCCGGCGACCACCGCGGATTTCTGCTTCAGCACGATGCCGCCTTCTTTCTCCAGCACGCGCAGCACGGCGAGCGAGTGCGCCATCAGGGCGGGCTGGGTGTTCTCGGTCAGGGTGAGCTGGTCGGCGGGCCCCTCGAACATGAGTTGCGACAGCTTCTGGCGGAGGGTTTCATCCACCTCCTGGAACAGCTCGCGGGCGGCCGGGAAGGCCGCGGCGAGGTCGCGGCCCATGCCGACCGACTGGCTTCCCTGGCCGGGGAAGATGAACGCGTGGACCGGCATTGCAGAGATTCCCCTGGACGCTGGGCGGGGGGCGTAACCTTGCGGTTGCGGAGGTGTCAATGGAGGGGCTGGCGGCGGACGGGCACTCCCGTTGCGGAGCAGGAGCGTTACGGATTAACGATGAATTAACCCCCCCCGCGGAATCGGGATAAATTCCCGATTAAGGGGTAATCACGGGGAGCGGGAGGCTATATTGTCGGCACGAGCCGATCGTGATCGATCGACCACCGGCACGCGGCCGGCGGCCACCACGCCAGATTACGTCGGCGCACTGGTTGCCCTGCTGCGCTTCCACCGGCTGGCCACCGAGCCGGCGCAGGTGGCGCAGGCCCTCGGCAGCGTGGCGCCATCGCCTGACGACCTGGTGCGTCACCTGCGCCGCGCCGGCCTCCGGTCCCGTGTCGTCAGCATGGGTGTGCAACGGCTTGTCTCGGCCCCGCTCCCCGCCATCGCACTGCGCGACGACGGCTCCTGCGTCTTGCTCGCGAAGGCCGCGGCGGACCGGGTGCTGATCCTCGACCCTGCCACACAGCAACCGCGCATCCTGCCAACCGCAGATTTCGCCGCGCATTGGACCGGCCAGCTCATCCTCGCCACGCGCCGCGCCGCGCTTGGCGAGCTCGGCCGGCGGTTCGACATCACCTGGTTCCTCGGCGCGATCCACAAATATCGCGGCATCCTCGGCGAGGTGCTGGTCGCCTCGCTGTTCCTGCAAATCTTCGCCCTGCTCTCGCCGCTGTTCTTCCAGGTGGTGATCGACAAGGTGCTGGTGCACCGGGGGATGGAAACGCTCGACATCCTGGTCGTCGGACTCGCCTGCATCGCGCTGTTCGAGGCCGTGCTGGGCACGTTGCGCACCTACATTTTCGCCCACACCACCAACCGTATCGATGTCGAACTCGGTGCGCGGCTGTTCCGCCACCTGCTCACGCTGCCGCTGCCCTATTTTCAGGCGCGCCGGGTCGGCGATTCGGTCGCCCGGGTGCGCGAACTGGAGACCATCCGCAACTTCCTGACCAGCTCGGCACTGACCCTGGTCATCGACCTGCTGTTTACCAGTGTCTTCCTGGCCGTCATGGCGGTCTATTCGCTGCGCCTGACGCTGATCGTGCTGACCTCGCTGCCGCTGTATGCCGGACTCAGCCTTGGCGTCACGCCGCTGTTCCGCCGCCGGCTGGACGAGAAGTTCCGTCGTGGCGCGGACAACCATGCCTTCCTGGTCGAAGCCGTCGGCGGCGTCGAGACGCTGAAGGCGATGGCGGTCGAGCCGCAGATGCAGCGCCGCTGGGAAGAGCAGTTGGCGGGTTATGTCGGCGCTTCCATGCAGGTGACGCAGCTTGGCAACGTCGCCATCCAGGCGATCCAGCTCATCAGCAAGCTCGCCACCGCCGCCATCCTGTTTTTCGGCGCCAAGGCGGTGTTCGACAACGCGCTGACCGTTGGCGAGCTGGTGGCGTTCAACATGCTGGCGCAGCGGGTGAGCCAGCCGGTGCTGCGGCTGGCCCAGGTCTGGCAGGATTTCCACCAGGCCCGGCTGTCGATCCAACGGCTGGGCGACATCCTGAACACCCCGCCGGAAGCCGGCGGCACCAGCCGCACCGCGCTGCCGGCGATCCAGGGCGCCGTGCGGTTCGAGCATGTGCGCTTCCGCCATCGGCTCGACGGGCCGGTGGTGCTGGAGGACATCTGTCTGGACGTGCGCCCGGGCGAGGTGGTCGGGATCGTCGGGCCGTCCGGCTCGGGCAAATCGACGCTCGCCAAGCTGCTGCAGCGGCTCTACGTGCCCGAAGCCGGGCGCGTGCTGGTGGATGGCGTGGACACCGCGGCGATCGACCCCGCCTGGCTGCGCCGGCAGATCGGCGTGGTGCTGCAAGAGAACGTGCTGCTGAACGCGTCGATCCGCGAAAACATCGCGCTGGCCGATCCCGGTATGCCGATTGAGGCGGTGACCGCGGCGGCGCAGCTCGCCGGGGCGCACGACTTCATCCTGGAATTGCCGGAGGGCTACGACACGATGGTGGGCGAGCGCGGGGCGTCGTTGTCCGGCGGGCAGCGCCAGCGCATCGCCATCGCCCGGGCGCTGGCCACCCGCCCTCGCATTCTGATCTTCGACGAGGCGACCAGCGCACTGGACTACGAAAGCGAGCGCATCGTGCAGCAGAACCTGCGGCAGATCGTGCATGGACGCACGGTGTTCATCATCGCGCACCGGCTGACCGCGGTCCGCCACGCCACCCGCATCGTGACGCTGGAACGCGGCAGGATTGTCGAGCAGGGCAGCCACGACGAGCTGCTGCACGCCGACGGCCGCTATGCCGCACTCTATAACATGCAGGCGGGTGCGGCATGAGTGACGTAGTGGGGGCGGACGGATCGACCAGCGTCCCCTCTCCCGCGAAGCGGGAGAGGGACAGGGTGAGGGTGCCGCGAGCACACACCGAATTCCTCCCCGCCGCGCTGGAAATCCTGGACACACCAGCCTCCCCCGCCGGCCGCGCGGTCGCCGCGACCATCTCCCTGTTCCTGCTCCTCGCGCTCGGCTGGTCGATCGTCGGCCAGGTGGACATCGTCGCCACCGCGCCGGGCACGGTCATCCCGGCCGGCAAGTCGAAGCTCGTGCAGCCGCTGGAAGCCGGCGTGGTGCGCGCAATCCTGGTGGAGGACGGCGACCACGTGCGCGCCGGCCAGGTGCTGTTCGAACTCGATGTGACGATCGCCGCCGCCGAACGCGACCGCCTCGCGCAGGAACAACGCCAGGCGGAACTGGACGCGGCCGGCCTGCGCGTGTTGCAGCGCGACTTGGCAACCGGCGAGGGTCTTGGGTCGTTCGCGCCGCCCGCCGACGCCCCGTCGTTCGAGGTGGACCGCACGCGTGCCGGCATCGTCGCGCGGCGGGCCGAACAAATGGCGAAGCTGGCCGGGCTGGAGCAGCAGATCGCCGGCAAGCAGGCGGAGCAAGAGGAGAACGCCGCGACGCTGGACAAGCTGTCGGCGTCGCTGCCGTGGTTGGAGCAGAAGGCCGAGCTGCGGCGGCAGTTGCTGACCATCGAGTTCGGCAACCGGCTAGCATACCTGGATGCACAGCAGGCGCTGGTCGAGGGACGCTCGGCGCTGGCGGTGCAGCAGCGGCGCGGGCCGGAGATCGCCGCGGCGCTCGGCGCGCTGGTGCGGCAGCGCGAGCAAACGGCGGCGGGGTATGCGCATGATGTGCTGAAGGACCTGGCCGAGGCGGAGGCGAAGGCGGGTTCGTTGCACCAACAGTTTGTGCAGGCGGCGCACAAGGCGGAGCAGACGGTGCTGACCGCGCCGATCGGCGGGACGGTGCAATCTCTTGCCGTGCATACCGTCGGTGGGGTGGTGACGCCGGCGCAGGCGCTGCTGACCGTTGTGCCTGACGACGCGCCGGTGCTGGTCGAGGCGACAGTGGAGAACCGCGACATCGGGTTCGTGCATGCGGGGCAGGACGTTGCGGTGAAGGTGCAGACTTTCGAGTTCACCCGCTACGGGTTGCTGCACGGGCATGTGGTGGATGTGAGCCGGGACCGGATGGCTGTGCAGGCGCCTTCTGGGCAGCGGGATTCGAGGGATAAGGCGAGCGATCAGGCGTCGGATGATACGCATCCGACTGGGGAAGGGTATGTCGCGCATGTGGCGTTGAATAGCGCGCGGATGCTGGTGGATGGGGAGGAGCAGGCAGTCACGCCGGGCATGGCGGTGACGGCAGAGATCAAGACTGGGAGGAGGAGCGTGATGTCGTACCTGCTGTCGCCGTTGCGGCGGTACGCACATGAGGGGGTGAGGGAAAGATGAGCATGCCCAACTCGCAACCGAACCTCTGCGGTGCCCGCCGGAGCTTTCTTTGGATCGAATGTGTTACGTTGGGCACCGCATCGGTGCTTTTCTGGATTCTCACTGCCGTAGCGGCAGCACCAACGGCTCGGGCAGATGCGTTCACTACGACGCAGATTGCCGGCCACACGTTGTATGTACCGAAGAGTTATGAGAGTTCATTCATGGGCTATGCCGGAAACCTCCAGATTCGCGCGCTGCTGCCCTGCCTGGATCCGGAGACCGCAGAGAATTCGGCAGAATTCCACAGGAATGACATAGGCAGAATCGTCGTGGCCCGTCTCGTTGCTTGGGAGGGTCATGCGCTTGAGGGACAACAGCTACTGGACACCCACATCACGAATTCGCAATTTGTAAAGGAGCGGCATCCCGACAAAAGAGAGATCGACACCGGTCCGACGCCAGTCCCAGGAACAAACTTCCTATCATACAAAGATATTCTGGTCGATAGTGACCTTTTCGCGCTCAGTAATTCGCACCCTCTCTTTCTCGTAAACTGCGACACGCATTCCCGGAATGTGCCGCCCGGAATTTGTAAAGTCTGGGAAAAGATCTGGGGCAACGTACGACTCGAGTACTGGTACGGCCGGTCGTTTGTCGATCGTGACATAAACAACAGCATCCGGATCGATGCCCGCCTGCGACGGCTCCTGTCGTCTTTCCTAACTCCGGCGCTGGAAACAAAACAACCCCGTGAAGAGGAAACCTGCAAATGACTACCTACACCAGCGACCAGATCACCGCCATGAGCAACGCGATCGATCAAGCGAAGACGGCAACTAATCCGAATGATGTTATGTCAGCGCTGAATGACTACTATGCAGCCCAGACGTCAGTCAGAGGTTATGCCCAACTGGCCCAGCAGGTGATCAATAACACGGGCTCCGGGGCTGTTGCCAACCAAGAGGTGGCGAATGCTGTTGGCCAAGGCACGTACACACCGCAATTTCAGGCGAATCTCGCTCTGAGTCTCGCCAACGCCGACTTCATACGCATCCAAGGAAATGGCTTCCAGGTACCAACTCTTGCGGACGTGGCGACTGACCATCAGACTGTCTTCGAGAGTCCGGCCTTTAATATCCCAATAACCGCATGGGGTGGGACCGCCTTCAGCGCGCTAGGCGGGGATTTCACCCGAGGTCTGGCGACACCCGCCGAGTTGACGTCTGTAACGCCCGCCTCGTTTGAAAACATGTCAGGACTGGACGTAAACACGGCCATTTCGGACCTGTTTCTCGCTGGAGCGGCGAACATCGGGGCTGGTCATATAGATGTTGGGCTCGACATAGGCGGAGCGGGAACCGTTTTGAATCTGTATAATGCATGGCAATTGAAATTTGGGTCCTCGCTTGCAGGTATCTTCAGTCTAAGTCAGAACCAGGATGGATCATATCAGGTAGCTGAGCTCCAGACTAACACGGCGACGGACGGCACCTACGCCAATTACTCTAGCACGGGCCAATCCAACTACAATGTAAGCGTCTCAAATCCGACGAACACGCCGGGTGTGACGGACGTCTCTGTCGGAGTCGGCGGAATGCAGGCTGCAAGCTACTCCCTAGCCGAGGCTACTGCCCCGATCGTATACGTCGATGCAAATGGTGGCGTTGTCTCCGCTGGAAGTGCAAATGCGATCCTAATCGGCAACGCTGGTGCGACCCTCACCGGCGGCAGCGGCCAGAACCTGCTGATCGACCTTGGCAGCGGCGGCACGGTCTTTGGCGGCAGCGGGTCGAACCAGATCGTGGTTGGCGGCACCAGCGACATCGTCAACGCCACAAGTGCGAACATCACCGGCCTGACCGCTGCAATCTTCAGCGTGGCCGGCACGAACGACGCCGTCACGCTTTCCGGCAGTCTGGATGTCGTGTCGCTGTTGGGTTCCGGCACCGCCTTTGCCGATGGCACTCTCGACACGATCTACGCGGACGGCACGAGCGATACCGTCGCGCTAAACTCGACCTCTGACACGGCGTTCCTGAACGGTTCGTCGGACACTGCCTATGCGGATGGAACGAGCGATGCGGTCAACGGGACGGGGAACAATGATTCCATCGTCCTGAACGGCAGCTCGGACATCGGGTACGACAGCGGCACGCTGGGAGCTATCTACGCGTATGGCTCGGCCGACACCGCGGCGCTGTACACAACCTCTGCCGCGGCGTTCCTGAATGGTACGTTGGACACCGGCTATGCCAACGGGAATGCCGAAGCGATCAATGCAACCGGGAGCAACGACGCCATCGTTCTGAACGGCAGCGCGGACATCGGATACGACAACGGCACGCTGGGAAGCATCTATGCGTATGGCACAGCCGACACCGGGGTGCTGGACGCAGCGTTCCTGAATGGTACGTTGGACACCGGCTATGCCGACGGGACTGCCGAAGCGATCAATGCGCCCGGGAGTAACGACGCGATCATTCTGAACGGCAGCTCAGACATTGGGTACGACAACGGCACGCTGGGAAACATCTATGCGTACGGCACAGCCGACACCGGGGTGCTAGACACCACCTCGGACGCAGCGTTCCTGAATGGTACGTTGGACAACGGCTATGCCGACGGGACTGCCGAGGCGATCAATGCGACCGGGAGTAACGACGCGATCATTCTGAACGGCAGCTCAGACATTGGGTACGACAACGGCACGCTGGGAAGCATCTATGCCTATGGCACAGCCGACACCGGGGTGCTAG
>Ga0181530_10002094_pt1 | contig 24260 bp, 17 predicted proteins | sample PEATcosm2014_Bin_42_FD_119769 | JGI IMG/M metagenome (GOLD analysis project Ga0181530, IMG submission 119769) | Peatland microbial communities from MTU Mesocosm Facility, Houghton, MI, USA - PEATcosm2014_Bin10_60_metaG | ecosystem: Environmental > Terrestrial > Soil > Wetlands > Peat | place... | reverse complement strand
GCATGGCGGAGCGGTGTTCCGCCCTCCTACAGAAACGACCCCAGAAGAAGGCTGCTGCCGCAGCCAGGAAGTTACCTTGCGAAAATCATCTTGACGACGACGGGCCTCCTCATGGAAGCGGCAGTGAGCGCAGATCGCGGTCCTCGAAACCAAGCAAGTCGAAGACGAACAGACTGGCAGGCAGGCTCAAGGCCGCGCGCTCGATGTCGGGTTGCCGGGTGAGCAGCGCTCGTTGCAGCAGGCGCTCGAAGCTCGGCCGTCCCTGTTCGTCGCACACCGTGATCTCGGCATCCAACACCACATCCGCCGGCAACGCGGCCAGGGCCGCCGCCAAGTCGGGATAGAGTGCAGTAACATCGCTGCCGTGCCGGTAGAGCAATTTTCCTCGCCCGCCCTCGTGCGCGGCCAGGGCGCGAAAGCCGTCGTACTTGATCTCGAATAGCCAGCCTGGCTCGGAAAAGGGCTGCGGCCGGGTCTCGGCCAGCATCAACTCAACCTGCTCGGCTCGCAGCGCGGAAGGCGGCAGTTCGTCGACCTGCGCGCGCACCTCGGCCCAGCGGGGCGAGCCGTCGCGCAGTTCCTCGATGGTCAGGCCGGATAGCACCGAGGCCTCGGCCAGGCTACTTTCGCCACGGACAACGTAGGCATCGCGTTCCTTGATGAGCAGCCAGTCCTTTTGACTCTTCGCCAGACGCACCAGCGACCATGCCCCGCGCAGCTTGTATCCGGCAAACGTGAAGCGCAGCTTGCCCTTGACCAGTCCCTGCTCGACATCCTCAAGCGGCGTCCAAGTGCCGCGATCCCATACAATGGTGGGGCCGGCGCCGTAGTTGCCGGCAGGAATCACGCCTTCAAACGCTCCGTACTCGATGGGGTGGTCTTCCACTTGCACCGCCAGACGCTTTTCCGCCGGGTCGAAGCTGGGCACCTTGGGCACCGCCCACGAGCGCAGCACGCCGTCCATTTCCAATCGAAGATCGTAGTGCAAGCGGCGCGCGGCGTGCTTGTGCACAACGAACAGCCTTCCCGGACCGGACCCGCCGCCAAACGGCTCATTGGTTTGGCCCGCCGAACGCTTGGCGCGATAATCCCGGAGAAGCAAAAGAACCCTTTTGCGCAAACATTGCGCGCACCTCGCCGCAAGCGTTTTGTGCGCTACGCTTGGATCATGGCGCGGGCAATGGCGGGTGCAACCATCTCGTTTGGGTTGGTGTCGATACCGGTGAAACTGTATTCGGCGACGCAGCCGTCGGCGGGAATTTCGTTTCACTTGTTACACGGCAAGGACGGCTCGCGCCTGCACCAACAATACCTGTGCGCCAAGGACGGCCAGGTGGTGCCGCGTGAGGAAATGGTCAAGGGCTACGAGTTCGCCAAGGACCAGTACGTGACCTTCACCACCGAAGAACTCAAGGCCATGGAGGAAAAGGCGACCCAGGCCATTGCCATTGCGCAGTTCGTGCCTGCGGACAAGGTCGATCCGATCTACTTCGATCGTCCCTATTACCTGGCGCCCGACAAGGGCGGCGAGAAGGCCTACCATCTCCTGGTCGAGGTGATGCGCCAGAGTGGGCGCGCCGCCATTGCCCGCTACGCCGCCCACGACCGGCTGTACCTGGTGATGTTGCGACCGGTTGCGGGCGTGCACCCGGGTACCAGCGGGCTGGTCATGCAGCAACTGCTCTACGCCGACGAGGTCCGCCCCTTGGCGGAAGTGCCGATACCCGAGGGACAGGCGAGCGAGGCCGAACTGAAGCTGGCCAGTCAGGTGGTGGAACAGATTGCGTCCGACAGCTTCGATCCGGCGGCGTATCGCAACGACGTGCGCGAGCGCATGCAGGCCGAGATCGAGCGCAAGGTGGCCGGCCACGAGGTCGCCGTGTCGGCCGCGTCCGAGCAACCCGCACAGATCATCGACTTGATGGAGGCGCTCAAGGCCAGCCTGGCGACGCGCGGCCAGCCGGCGGCGACTGGCACGCGCGAGCTTGAGCGCAAGGCAGCCCAATCCGCACCGCCACACCATGCGCGGCCCAAGGCGCGCGCCTCGCGAGGCTGACTGCGGAGAACAGCGATGCGGGTGTGGGTCGGGACGAGCGGTTTCAGCTACGCTCCCTGGCGTGGCTCGTTCTATCCGGCGAAGCTTCCGGCGGCCGACATGCTGGCCTTCTACGCGCAGCAACTCCCGACGGTGGAGATCAACAACACTTTCTACCGCATGCCGACCCCCACGCTGCTCGAACGCTGGTCTGCCGCCACACCCGCCGACTTCGTCTTTGCGCTCAAGTGCAGCCGACGCATCACTCACGAACTTCGTTTGCACGACGCACAGAGCGCAGTGGAACGCTTCGCCAGTGGTGCAGCCAGCTTGGGCAGCAAGTTGGGCCCAGTGCTGTTCCAGTTGCCGCCCTGGCTGCACAAGGATCTGGAACGGCTGCAGGCCTTCCTGACCGTACTGGCACAAGTTTGGCAAGGAATTCGTCCGGCCTTCGAGTTCCGTCACGCCTCGTGGTTCTCCGACGACGTCTACACAATTCTGCAAGCCGCCGGGGCCGCCCTGTGCATCGCCGAGGCGGAAAAGCTGGAGACGCCGTTGCGGGCTACCGCCTCCTGGGGCTATCTGCGCCTGCGCCGGGAGGACTACACGCCGGCGGCGCTCGACGCCTGGGCCGAGCGCATCGCCGGGCAGCCCTGGAACGAGGCCTACGTCTTCGTCAAGCACGAGACCGCGGAGGCACCCGTCCTGGCCCGCCGCCTGCTCGCCGCGTTCCAATCGTCCGGCTGATACCGGGACCGCATACAGCCAACTCCCGACCACAGTTCGGACCAGCGAATTCGCTGCGGGCCGAGGTGATGCGTGCGTGTTCCGTGGGGAAGTCATCGCGCGGTTGCCAGCGGCCCGCTACCAAGGCAACGCACGAAGCGCCGCATTGGGCCGCTGCCCAGAATGTCGTGGCGCGAGAGCGGAAAGATGATTGAATCAAGATCAGAAGCGCCACAAGTGACGTTTTCGCAAATGCGCGGTCTCGTCCTCCGCGGATTGCGGTATTCTTGTTGCGGGTCAATTCATGATGAGGTGGTGGTCCTCATTCTTTGCTTCGTCGTTCTTCGCGTTCGCGGCTGCTGCCGCTCCGGGAGGTCGTGCCATGCATCTGACTTCACCTGATTTTTCTGCCAACGGGGAGATCCCCGTGGTTCACACCTGCCAGGGGGCTGACCGCGCACCCGCTCTCGCGTGGACCGACGTGCCTGCGGCGAGCAAGAGTTTCGTCCTGATCGTCGACGACCCCGACGCACCCGATCCGGCGGCACCCAAGATGACCTGGGTACACTGGGTAGCCTACAACCTGCCAGCTTCTGCGCGTGCGGTGGCCGCTGGGGGAACTTTGCCGGCTGGTTCATTGGACGGCATCAACGACTGGAAACGCACGGGCTGGGGTGGTCCCTGTCCGCCCATCGGCCGCCACCGCTATTTCTTCAAACTGTACGCGCTCGACACCATGCTGCCGGATCTTGCGCGGCCGACCAAGGCGCAGGTGGAGAAGGCCACGCGCGGGCATGTGCTGGCGCAAGCCGAACTGGTTGGCACCTACCAGAAGAAGAAGTGAGTGCTGGCAGGGTTCTCGCGGGCTGACGCCACTCAGCGCGTAAGCAGGTAGGTCAGGCCCGCACCGGCCGCGGCCGCGAGGATCACCCAGGGGACAATGTTGGTGCGCGGCTTGTCCGCGCTGGTCGGCCGGCTCTCAGGCACCGTCCAGGGAAACTCCATATCGTTCGAGGCCGCGCGCCCTGGTTGTGGCGGGTTTGGCTTCTCGCCGATCATCTTGGACATCGCCTGACGGATGAGATCGCGCTGCTCGGCGGGAACCTCGTCAAGGCTGGCATAGTGCTGGCCATTGATGGTGAAACTCCGGCTGATCTCGACGGAGGGCGCCGGTGTGACTCCAGCCCGGCGCGCCGCCAGCGCCTTCTCCACGTCGGCCCGGAAGGGCTCGGGCACCTCTTCGACCGAGCGGTACAGCTTGCCATTGACGATGATCGGCCGAGTCACACCCTGCTCGTAGAGATCGGGAATGCCATTGTGGTTCGCATTCTCGAGCAGCGGCCGCAACTCGGGCGGCAGCTCCGCAGGATTGGTGACCATCTTGCCGTTCCACTCCATGCCTGGACCAGCCGGCTTGGCGTCCGCGACACCGGGGGAATCTTCCTTGCTCTTGGGTTGATCGGTCATCTTCTCTACTCGGGCACGTCTGCGCTGCGGGCGCGAGCCACGCCAGCCTCCAAAGCGGCGCGTTCCACGGCTTGGGCCACCGCCTTGTGCATGTCCCGGTTGAGCATCGACGGTACCAGCTCGCCAGTGGCGGCGGACGACGCGATGGTGCGGGCGGCGGCGATCTTCATGCGATTGCAGATCGACCGGGCGCGCGCGTCGAGGGCGCCGCGGAAAATGCCTGGGAAAGCCAGGCCATTGTTCACGCTGCGGCCGTCGGCGGCAAAGGCCGCCCCGGCATTGCGTGCGTCCTCGGGTGAAATCTCGGGCCGCGGGTTGGAGAGCGCCAGGATGATCTGGCCCTTGCGGATCATGGAGGGTTTGAGCAGGCCGGCCGCCCCGGTCACGCCGATCACGATGTCGGCGGCCTTCATGACCTCGTCGAGCGACAGGGGGGCGCCTCCCGCTTTCTCGAAAATCTCCATGGCGTGCGGATTGATGTCGGTTCCAACCATGCGCCTCACGCCGTAGGCGGCGAGCAGCTTCGCGATGCCGATGCCAGCAGCGCCCAGCCCCACGATGCCGACGCAGTCGTTGCGGAAGGGCTTGCCCACGTACTTCGTGGCATTGAGCAACGCGGCCAGGGCCACCGTGGCGGTGCCGTGCTGGTCGTCGTGCATGACCGGGACGTCCAACATCGCGTCGAGGCGGCCCTCGATCTCGAAGCACTCGGGCGCCCTGATGTCCTCCAGGTTGATGGCGCCGAACGAGGGTGCGATGAGAGCGACGGTGCGAATGATCTCCTCGGGATCCTTGCTGGCCAGCAGGATGGGCACACCGTTGATGCCGGCCAGCGCATCGAAGAGGACCGCCTTGCCCTCCATCACCGGCATGCCCGCCACCGGCCCGATGTCGCCCAGGCCCAGCACCGCGGTGCCATTGGTGACGATGGCCACCGTGTTTCCGATCGAGGTGTACTCGTACTTCAGATCGGGCGTCTGCTCGATCAGCTTGCACACCTTGGCCACCCCGGGCGTGTAGATCTTGCGCAGGGTCGCGAGCCCGTCGAGCGGAACCCGGCTCTTGACCTGGATCTTGCCGCCCCGGTGCATTTCCAGCACCGGGTCGATGATCTCGGAGATGATCACGCCCTCGACCTTGCCCACCTCGGCCAGCACCTCCTGAAGCTGTGCCTCGTCGTCGATGAACAGGGTCAGGTCGCGGGTGTTGTACTCGAACCCATAGGACACCAGGTGCAGGTCGGTTATGTTGCCGCCCGCATTGCCGACCGCAGTGGCCACGCGACCTAGGTAACCCGGCTGGTCCAGGATCAGAAGCCGGATGGTCTTGACGATCTTGTCGATGCCCTTCTCGATCTGCATCATGCAACTCCTGGACTATCGTATCACCAGAACGCAGGAGTGACCGCTCCCAGGATCTGGTCCACCCGCTCAGGGCTCGATGATCGGGTTCGGCTCGCGCACGAAGGTGACCAGCATGGTCTGGATGTCCTGGCGCGCGCTGGGATTGTTGGTGGAAACGAAGTGCCCGTCATAGGTGCCGTCGGGCTGGTACTGCGCCTGCGCGGCAGTGATGGGCGCCAGGCTGCCAAACGATTGGTTGGCCGAAATCGGCGGCGTGATGGTGACCATGCTGTATTCGGGCAGGGTCAGCAGCGACACGGTGCCCTGGTACTCGTCGAAGTTGGCTGCCCCAGGCTGGCCCGGCAAGCAGCCGCGCACATGGTTGGCGCCGGTCAGGCCATCGTCGCAGGGCGAGACCGCGCCGGGATCGCCACAGTGAACCAGCGGGCTCAGGGCGGGCGCAGGCGCAGCCGTGATGGCGGCCAAGATCGCAGCCAGGGGCTGTTCCACCGCCTCGGTGGTGAATACCGCAGCCACCGCCAGGTCAGCGGCCCCAACACGCCTCTTGCAGACCCTGCCCCGTCAGAACCCGCTTGCTTTCTTCGCGACTGCGAGAAGGCCGACTGTGGGGTCGTCCACCACGACCTTGCCGAAGATCGTCAGGTCAGCGGCCGATCCATCGGCCGCCGAGCTGCCCCCGGAAGTGCTACAAGCGGCGAACAAGAATCCCGCAGCTAGGACGGCCAGGAGATTCCCCTTCATGCCCGATGCCCTCGGCCCGATGTATGTCGTCGCGTGCATCGGTTCCTCCGTCAATTTGGGTGAGTGGATTCCCGTCTCAGGGTACACCAATCGCCCGCGAGTTTGTGACATTCGATGCCGGGCATGGGGAGGCCAGGGACGCAACCGCAACTCCGGACACTCGCGGATGACTCAGGCCTGTGGTGTTTTACGCCGGGTAGTTCTGAGGGGCGGTAAAGCCGCCTAACTCTCGCGCCAACAGATCTGCGAACGCGATCGGGGTGGCGTCTTCCCAGAAGGGTTGGAAGAGGCTGACTCACGCTTCGTCAGACCGACGCACCTCGGTTCGCTATTTTACCGGGAGGATTCGGACTCTCGACGTGCCCGCGTCTATCGTGGCCAGCGCGCCCGTCGCGAGTGCCTGCTCCACGAGGATCCTCATGACCGCGCCAACGGAGCCTCGACCTCCTCAGAGCGCCACGCGAAAGCGCTTCTCTGGCCAGGTGAAGTCCATGGGGGACAGCCTGTAGGATCCGCGGGTAGACTATGCCAATGAAGGGGCAAAAATGGCCCGAGTGATCGAGGGGCTCAACGAAATCGTCTCCGTGTGAAAGGCTGACTTCATGACACCACGAGGACTCGTTCTCGCGTTCGCACCGATTTTCGTTCTTGCTTGCTCAAAAGAGCAACCCGGCGAAATCGCGCCCACGGATTCCGGCGTGGCCGACGGAGCCAGCAGCACGGCAACCTCGACCGACACTGACTCGGCCAGCGGCACGGGCACTGGTACCGGCAGTGGGACAGGCGCGCTGAAGTGCACGAATCCCGTATTCGTCACCTCGGATCCCAACGGCGGCTGGAGCGACGGCGGTTACTATGTCCACAACAACATGTGGAACAGTTCCGCTGGTCTGGGTCCGGAAACCCTCTACGCTTGCTCGTACAATAACTGGTACGTCGTTTCAGACCAGACCAATAATGCCGGCGCCGTCAAGACCTATCCCAATGTCCACAAGGACTACAGCAACGTGCCCATCAGCTCGTTCAATACCATCACCAGCACTTTTGCAGCGTCGAGTCCGCATGTCGGCATCTACGACGTCGCTTATGACATCTGGACCAACGGCGTTGCCACCAGTGATTCCACCGAATTCATGATCTGGACCGAGAACTACAATCAGGTGCCGGCCGGCAGCCAGGTCGCGAACGTGACCTTCGGCGATCGGGCCTACGACGTGTGGAAGACTTCCGACAGCAGCTACATCGCCTTCGTACCGGCCGTGGTTTTTACCTCGGGCACCGTCGATCTTCTTGGAATCTTCAACTGGGCAATATCAAAGGGCTGGCTCCCTGCCAACTCCACCTTGGGCCAGATCTGCTTCGGCGTCGAGATCGTGGCAACCGACGGTGCGGACGCCACTTTCCAATTTACCGGCTTCTCGATCACCAGCAGCTAGTTACTGCGTCGATCCGTTTCCAAGGAGGGGGCCGCCCGGGCTGCAACCAGCGAAGCTCCGTGCTTCCTCGGTGCGGCCCTCACCCGCCGACGCGGACGTCGGCGGCCTCTCCCCGCTATGCGGGGCGAGGCAGGGATCTCGATTCGTCACGTTTCATGCCATCAATGCACCCGCGTTGTGGGTTATCCTGGCCGCTCATGGTTCGCGTTTGCTACTCCAACCGCACCGAGGCGCTCTTGGCGACGTTCGTGCGCAACCTGCAGCGCGAACGGGAGAGCGAAGGTCCCTTTGCGCCGGTGCGCGTGGTGGTGCCCAATCGCAACGTGGAGACGTACGTGCGCCTGGGCGTAGCGCGAGCGTGTGGGATTGCGGCCAACCTGGAGGTCACGTTTCTGCGCAGGCTGCTGGCCCACGTGGCCGAGCAGGCGATACCCGATGGCCGCGTGGTTGACGCGCAACAGATCCAGGGGCACCTGCTGGCGCTGTTTCACGACGACGTCCTTCTCAAACGGCGGGAAATGTCGCCGGTGCGCGACTATCTTCTCGCGGGCGGTGCGACGCGCGACGCCGTCGACCGTCGGCGCTGCCAGCTTGCCTTCCGGCTGGGCCCGCTCTTCGAGGAATACGCGGCATCGCGGGCCCAGATGGTCAAGACGTGGGAGACAGGTACAACCCTCGACGACAATCATCTGTTCGCCGCGACCGAAGCCTGGCAGCGTGCGCTCTGGCTGGCCATCTTCGGACCCGCTGGCCGCATCGCCCTTCGCTCGCAAGCCGAGGGCGTGACCTGGTTGCGCATCGACGAGCTACTGGCGCGCGCCGAGGCGCAGGGGAAGCTGGCGGCAGAAAAGCTGGGGCCGCGCTTGCACCTGTTCGGCGTCTCGTACGCGGCGCCGGCCTACCATCGCATGCTGGCCGCGCTCGGGCGCCACATCGAGGTGGTCCTCTACACGCTCAACCCCTGCCGCGAATTCTGGGAGGACGTGGAAACCACGGCCGAGGCGCGCCGCCGCGTCGCCAGGACGCCCCAGGTAGACCACGCACTCGACGATCCCTTTGGTTTGCTCGATCCATCTGAGAACCTCGCTTTGCGACTGTGGGGCCGGCCGGGCCGCGAGAACCTGCGCCTGCTCAACCAGATCGACAACTGCGACTTCGAGGAACATTTCGCGGCCTCGGCTGCGCCCACGCTGTTGGCGCGGCTGCAGAACGACGTCCTCGATCGAGCGGCAAGGACCGCGCCCGACCCGACCCTGCGCGCCGACGACAGTTTGCAAATATTGGCCTGCCCGGGCATTCGCCGCGAGCTGGAAGTGGTGGCGGCCGAGATCTGGCGTTGCCTGCGCGCGCAGCCGGATCTGCGCTGCAACGACATCGCGGTCATCGTGCCCGAGTCGCGCAAGGACGCCTATCTTTCGCAGGTCGGCGCGGTCTTTGCCGAGAGCCACGACCTGCCCCACCACGCGGTGGACCTGCCCCTCGGCGGCGGGCACCGGCTGGCCGAGGCCGCGCAAATGCTGCTCGACCTGCCGTTCTCGTCGTTTTCGCGCAAGGAGCTGGTGCCCTTGCTCACCCACCCGTCGCTGATGGCGCGTTTTCCCGACGTCCGCCCGGCAGACTGGCTGCGCCTCATCGACGAGCTGGGCATCGTGCGCGGGGCCGATCGACGGGATCTCGCCGGCAGCTACCTGGATCGCGATCGGCTCACCTGGGATCAGGGCCTGCGTCGGCTGGCCCTCGGCGTCTTCATGCCGGGGGAACGCAGCGGCGATGAAACCGCAGTCAGCCTCGACGGAAATCAGTATCTACCCGTCGAGACTGCCCCGGACGAAAGCGGCAGCGCTCTCGGTTTTGCGCTGCTGGTGCGCTCGCTCATCGCCGACGCGCGCTTTGCCGCTGGGATCGACAGCCCGACCGAGCGCCCGCTGTCCGAGTGGCTGAGTTTCATCCGCGGCATGCTGGCCGCGTACCTGATACCCGTGGATGACGCCGAGGAGGGACTGCTCGGCCGCTGCCGGACAGCGCTGGACGATCTCGAAGATGTGGGGTTGCAGAACCTGCCCGTCAGTTACCGGGTGGCAGCCGAGCTGGTTCGCAGCGCGCTCGCGTCCATCCCCGGCGCGCGCGGGCAATACCTCGCGCGCGGCGTGACCGTCGCGTCCTTCGTGCCCATGCGGGCCATCCCCTTCCGCGTGGTTTTCGTGCTGGGACTGGGCCAGGGCGATTTCCCGCGCCACTCGCGCCGCGGAGATCTGGATCTGCGCGAGGCCCGGCGCGAAGCAGGCGACGTCACGCCCCGCGAGCAGGATCTCTACATGTTCCTGGAGACGCTGCTGTGCACGCGCGACCGGCTGGTGCTTTCCTACCTGGGCCGCGACGAGGTCACGGGCGAACAGAGGCCGCCATCGCCGGTGGTGCTCGAGCTGCGCGAGATCCTGTCGAGTGGATACCTGATAGACGCTGAAGTGAAGAAGCTGTTCGACGGTCCGAGGCCGCCATTGCGTCGCTACGCCGACCTCGACCGTTTAGACGCTTTGCCGCTCGCGCACGCCGAGCATGCGGCTCAGCTCTTGGGCGAGTCCTTGCGCAACTCGCTGCCAGCAGGCACCGCCGCTCCCGAGAGCGTCGAGGATCTGCGCCGCGCGCTCTCGCCGTCGGCATTCGCCGACATGGCGTCGCGCCTGTCGCTGCCCGCGCCGCTGGCACCTCTACCCGAGCCGCCCGAGCCAGCGGCCAGTGTGATTGTCACGCTAGCGGATCTGCGTCGCTTTCTCGAGGATCCCCTGCAGGGCTCGGCACGCTTTCGCTTGCGTCTGCGCGAAACCCTGGGTGACGACGAGCTGGCCGACCGCGAGGATGAGTTGTTTGAAACCGGCGCGCTGGCTCGGTCCGCGCGTCTTCGCGAAGCCATGACCAGAACCGTACTGGCTTCATCGACCGTGCCATCGCGTGAGGCGGTGGCCGCCGTGTACGACGAGATCAGTCTGCGCGAGGAACTGGCGGGCCGCGCCCCGGTCGGCTTGTTTCGTCAGGCCGAGCGCGAGAGGCACACAGCCATCCTGAACACGTGGATCGAACAGCTTGGCGGCATTGCGGGCGGCGGGCCGTTACACGGGCGCGTGTTGCACCTTGGCCGGGCAGCCGAGAACGACGACGCCAAGACCATCTTGCCTGCCATCTCGATCGACCTTGGGCCTGCGCCGGCCGCAAGCGGAACGCGACTTTCTCCGCGGATCGAGTTGCACGGCCAGACCTGCGTTCTCATCGAGATTCCGCACCAGCCGCGTGCCTCGGTCGTCTTCACCTGCCGGTCCAACGATCCTCACGAAGAAGCCCGTCGGGACAAAGAATCCCTGGCCGCGTTTCTCGATCACGTGGCGCTGGCGGCGGCTGGACTGTCCTTGGGACAGGCCGGCCATCGCGGGCTGCTTTTGCTCACCGACGGCAACAAGCAGGAAATCGAGCGGCGCCGCTTCGCCGCCTTGGACCCTGCGCGCGCGCGCAACTACCTTGCCTGCCTGATGCGCGACATGCTGACCGGAACGCCCGGCCGGCGCGGCGAGCCCACCGGGCTACACGCCTATGTTCTCCCCTGCGAGGCCGTGTTCCGCGCCCGGCGCGAGGGTACTTCGGTCGCGCACCAGGCCGCGATACTTCGCCAACAGCACTACGAGAACAGCCGCGTGCGCTTCAGCACCCTGTACGGCCCGATCCGCGACGCCGTCGAGCGATGGCAGCCGCCCCCGGCGCAAGCGGCTGCGCGCATGGCGGCGGAGCGCTTTGGCCTCTTCTTTGACTTGCTGCAGGCGGAAACCGCATGAACGCCGTCATCCGCTATCCCCGACCGCCTGAGCTCGATCAACTCGGCACGCGGCATGCCGTGGTCGAGGCGTCAGCCGGCACTGGCAAGACCTTCTTGCTCGAGCACCTAGTCATTGAACTGCTGCTCGATCACAACGCGCGCATGGAGGAGATCCTGGTCGTCACTTTCACTGAGCGCGCCACTGCCGAGCTTTGCCTGCGCCTCCGCCAGAAGCTGAGCGAGCTTTGCCATCTTCCGGCTGACCACCCCGCCGCTGCTGGATCGCCCGACCAGGAATGCTGGCTCATCGACGAGAGAGCGCGCGGTCGGCTGCGCGACGCCCTGCTGGCGCTGGACCGTGCCACCATCTCCACGATTCACGGCTTCTGTCTCGGGATTCTGCAGGATCACGCCTTCCTGCACCAACGCATGTTCGAAGAGCAGGCGGTGGACGAGAAAGAGGCCTTTCACACCGCCTTCGTGCAGACCCTGCGGAACGATTTCGCGGTGGAGCCCGAGCTGCAGCCCTATCTGCGCGCCTGGCTTGCTACGGGCGGAAGCGCGGCCAAGCTGGAATCCGATCTCGGCGCGTGCGCAAAGCAACTGGCCGGCATCTTCCCGCCGCGGCCCCAGGCTTTGCAGCCGGGTTTCGACGAGGCGGCTCTGGTTGCGGCCATCGCGGCCTGGCCAGTGGAAGCCGCCGCGGATCCGAAGCTGGCCGAGCGACTGAAGAAGGCCAAGGTCCATGGCAGAACGGCCGGGGCTATCTGCTCCCGACTGGTGGCCCTTGCGGAAATCGTGCTCAACGCCCGCGGCGCCGACACGCCGGCCGCTTTTCTCGCTGCGGTGGATCGCTTCGTGGCGGATGACCCGAAGAAGGATGTGTGGGCCTATCTCCTCGATGCGTTGGCAAAAGGCGCGGCCGATCCGCGCGTACGCGAGGCGAGGGACGCGCTGGCCAATCTGGTGGCTGTCACGCCGCCGCTGCTCGCGGCAGTGGCGCACAAGTTCTTACCGCTGGTCAGCGCGCGCCTGCAGGCGCACAAGCGTGCGGCCGGGCTCTACGATTTTCAGGACATGTTGACCCTGGTGGCCGAGCGCCTGGCCGAGAAGAGCGGGCCGGCAAAGGTGCTGCTTTCCACTTTGCGCCGCCGTTACAAGTACGCGCTGATTGACGAGTTCCAGGACACCGACGAGGCGCAATGGTTCATCTTCCGGCGTCTCTTCTTCGAAAGCCGCGAGGGAAATGCCCTGACTGTCATCGGCGATCCCAAGCAGGCCATCTACCGGTTCCGCGGCGCCGATGTGCACACCTACCTGCGTGCGCGCCGGGAGATTCTGAAAAACGGCGGCGCTCTGGTCAGGCTGGGAAAGAACTTCCGCTCCACTGCTTCGGTTATCGACGGGTACAACGCCGTGTTCGACCCGGCGACGGGCTTCTTCCGGGCTGGCGCCGGCATCGACTACGACCAGCCGGTGACCTGCGGCCACCTCGATCGACGCCTTTGCGGGACCCACGCCCAGGCGCAGCCCGGCGTGGTGGTGCTGGATGTGCAGCCAGCGGGCGACATTACCCCCGTGGCCGATACCAGGCGCGCCTTGCGGCGCCAGATGGTGCAGGAAATTCGCGGTCTGCTGTCCGAGGACGGCAAGCTTTTCGTCCAGGACGGGGAGAAGCGGCGGCCCATCGAGGCCCGCGACATCTTCGTCCTCGCCTTCACCCACAACGAATGCCACGAGATTGGCGAGGCATTGCGCGCTGCGGGTATTCACTTCGCCTTCTACAAGGAAGACGAGCTGTTCCAGACCAGCCAGGCCAAGGACGTGCTGGACCTTGTGCGCGCCCTTGCCGAACCGGAAGACCGGACTTTGCGCGCGCGTGCCTTGTTGACGGCGTTCTTCGCGCTCGACCTGGCAGATCTGGCGAGCCGGAACCGGCCCGAGGCAGAGGATCCCTTGCTGCGCCGGCTTTTCGAGTGGCGCGATTTGGCCCTGACTGGTGACTTCGGCGCTCTCTTTGCGGACATCCTCGCGCAAAGCGGAATTGTGTGTCGCGAAGTTTGTTTGGCCCGCAGTGAGCGAGCCCTGACGAATTATCTGCACATTTTCGAGATTCTGCAGGAAGAGGCGGCGCGCACCCATGCGACCTTGCGCGAACTGGTGGAGACGCTGGGGGCGTACGTCAATGGGACGCGCCTGCCTCCAGGCGACGAGCGAAACGTGCAGCGCCTGGGAAGTGACGCCAAGGCCGTGCAGGTGATGACCGTCCACGCAGCCAAGGGTCTCGAGGCAGACGTGGTCTTCCTGTACGGCGGACTTGGTCGCAAAACAGGTGGTTCACCCAATGTGTTTCACGACCGCGCAGGCCAACGGGTGGTGCACCTCGGCTCGCTGGTTCCGGAAGAGCAAGAGATCTGCGCCAACGAGGCCGCCGACGAGGACCGGCGTTTGCTCTATGTGGCGCTCACCCGCGCCCGCGCTCGGCTCATCATTCCGCGCTGCCCACCAGGCCGCAACCGTTTTACCGGTCCCACCCGTCTGCTGGGACCCATCCTCGACAAGCTGCTCGCGGACGGCGAAACCGCCAAGCTGTTCCACCGCGTGCCTGTGGCCTGTCCCGGCGAGCCGCCTTTGACCCTGCCTGCTCCCGCGCCTGCGGCGCTTTCGGCCTGGCAGGCGCCCGAATTGCCGGCCGGTGTGCCGTTGGGTGAGTTCAACCGGATCGCCAAAGAGCGCGCCGGGTTCGTCATCACGTCGTACACAGGGGTGAAGCGCCGCCATGGCGGGTTTGTGGTTCCCGAGGACCCGGCAGACTTGTCCACCGCCAACGAGCCAGCGGAGCCAGCCGAGGCCGCGCCGGCCGACCCGCACGAGCTTGCGCGCGGGCGGCTGTCTGGCATCTTCTTGCACGGCATCTTGCAACAGGTTCCTCTCGATAGCCTGGCAAGTTCCGAATCCTCGGCGCAATGGGCAGCGCGGCCCGAGATCGCGAAGCTTCTCGCCCGGCTCGCCCATCGCCACGAGCGCGATCCGGGGCAGATCCCGCATGCTGCGCGCCTGGTGCACACCGCGCTGGTCACGCCGCTGCGCCTGGGCGATTGCCTCGTCCCCGGCTTGGCCCTGGCAGAGCAGTCGCTACGGGAGACTGAGTTCCTGTATCCGATCCCCGAACAAAGTCATCCCCTGCTGCGGCAGATTGGCCTTCCACAAGCAGACGGCCACGCCTGGTCCGTTGAGCGCGGCCTGGTCAAGGGCTTCATTGATTACCTGTTCAAGCACGAGGACCGCGTTTACCTGTGCGACTGGAAGGGCGATTGGCTTCCATCGTGGGACAGCGACCGGCTGCGCATTCATTGCGAGAACAACTACGAGATTCAGGCGCGACTCTACACCCTGGCTGTCCTGCGCATGGCTGGGCTGAGCGATCGCGCCGCATTCGAACGCCGCTTCGGCGGTGTGCTCTACTGTTTTCTGCGCGGCATGCGGCCGGGCGACGAACACGCCGGCACATACTTCCACAAGCCCGACTGGCAAACCGTGCTGGACTGGCAAGCCGAAATGCTGGGCGGCGCGTTCTGGGGGCTGACGTGACTTGTGCCGAGATGCTGTAGACTGCCGGCCATGCTCGCACGTCGCGCCAGGCTCCCAGTCGGACACTAGGTTCCCATATGTCGTTACGCCAATGACGATAAGTCAGATGATCGCCATTAGATGGCAAGGCAAAGATGACGATGTCACTTTGCAACCGGCCGACAAGCCGGGACGCGGGCAAGGAGGGCCGACTAGCGCCTCCATACCCGCCACCCCACCCCGCGGCTCCGCCGCGCGCGTCGCCGGACCGGAATGTACTGATGTACTTGAGGACCGGAAGCGCAGGCCCGACCGGCACGGCCAGCGGCCCAGCCGCGTGGGCGCAGGCGAGCTTTGCTCGCCGAAGCCCGTCGCGGGAGGCGCGGAACCCTTCCAGGGTTCTGCGCGAGATCGTCGGCCGTCGTCACCTCGCTGGTTGGAGACGGAGCTTCGCTAGCGATGTCGTTCGTGGGCACCGACCGGTTCAAGGTCATCCGCCACCTCGGCAGCGGAGCCATGGGCACCGTGTATCTGGTCTTCGATCGGCAACTGGGCGCGGAGGTGGCGCTGAAGCTGCTGGACCTGTCCGGTGGCATGGATCTGTACCGTTTCAAGAGCGAATTCCGTTCGCTGGCCGACATCAAGCACCCCAACCTGGCCACGCTGCACGAACTGATCTGCGAGGGGCCGTTGTGGCTGTTCACTATGGAGTACGTGGCCGGCGTGCCCTTCGACGTGTATCTGCTGGGTCCGGCGCCGACCGGCGACTCTCCAGCATCGTCCGCGCCGGAAGGGGCGGATACCTTGCGCCGCACCGATCCTGCGCAGGTGACGTCCCGACCGCAACCCGAGCGGCAGCGCCTTCTCCAGGCGCTGAGGCAGCTATGCGCCGGGGTGCACGCCATGCACGAGGCCGGCTGCATCCACCGCGACCTCAAGCCGTCGAACGTGCTGGTGACACCGGAGGGCCGGGTGGTGGTCCTGGACTTCGGCCTGGCCAGGCAGACCGGCACGCGGTCACTCGGGGGCGACGGGCTGCTGGGAACCCCGGCCTACATGGCGCCCGAGCAGGCGAAGGACAAACCGTCGCAGCCGGCCGCCGACTGGTACGCGGTGGGCGCCATGCTGTACGAAGTGCTGACCGGCCGCTTGCCCCATGGCGGTGCGCTGGTCGAGATTCTGCTCAAGAAGCAGAGCGAGGATCCGCCCGCACCCGTCGAGGTCAATCCCCTGGCCGATCCCGAACTGAGCCGGCTGTGCATGCAGCTTCTGCGGCGCGATCCCGCGCAGCGACCCGGCGGCGCGGACATCCTGGCCCTGCTCGGCACCGGGTCCACGCCGGAGCCGCTGTCCGAGATTGAAAGTGCGCCGGTCCGCGCCGGCGCCCCGGTGTTCATCGGTCGTGCGGCAGAGCTGCAGACCTTGCGCCGCGGCTACAGCAGTGCGTGCGCCGGCAACTTGGGTCTGGTGTTGGTCGAAGGCAGTTCGGGCATAGGCAAGACCGCGCTGGTCGAGCGCTTCCTCGATCACGTCACGGCCAGCGCCGACCCGTTTCGCAAGCCTCTCATCCTGCGTGGCCGCTGCCACGAGCGCGAGACCCTGCCCTTCAAAGCCTTTGACAGAATCGTGGACGCGCTCGCCCACAATCTGGTCAGCCTGGGCACCGGCGAGCTGGCGCAGGTGCTGCCCGAGGGCGCAGCGTATCTGTCCGAGATCTTCCCGGTGATGCGCCGCCTGGAGCAACTGGATCGCGCGCGCTACTGGCTGCCGACCGTGCAGGATGCGACCGAGCTGCGCAACCGGGCTTTTTCCGTATTCCGCGAGTTGCTGACCCGCCTGGCGCACCGGCAGCCGGTGGTGGCTTTCATCGACGATCTGCAATGGGCTGACCGCGACAGCTTCGCGCTGTTGCAGTCCCTGCTGCGCGACACTGGCGTGCCGGGCCTGATGCTGGTGGCCACCTGCCGGCCGGTCTCCCCGGACGATCCGCTGGCGGCCCCGTTGCGTGCCATCGCCGCATATCCCGCAGTGAAACGTGTCGAGGTCGGGCCGTTGTCGCCGGAGGCGGCCTCGGCCCTCGTGGATCGCCTGGCCGCCTCGGGCGAAATCGACCAGCCGGTGAAGCAGCGCCTGGCGGTAGCAGTATTGCAGGAAGCGGGCGGTAACCCGTTGTTCACGCTGGAGCTGATACGCTACCTGTGCGACGTGGTGTTGCCGCGAGGCGAGCCATCTGACCTCACCGCCGGGGAGGTGGTAAGCCTAGATGCCCTGATCCTGGAGCGCCTGCGCGCCTTGCCTGCGGAGAGCCAGAGCCTGCTCAAGGTCATCGCAGTGGCAGGCGGTTCGCTGCCGCAGAAGGCGCTGGCCGATGCAGCCGGCGTAGCGCTCGGATCCGAGGGCTGGGAACGCGGCATCTCGGCGCTAACGCAGGCACGCCTGATCCGGCGCGGCGGCGGACAGGGATCGGACGTGGTCGAGCCGTACCACGATCGCATCGGTGAGGCAGTGCTGGGTGGTCTGGATGCGGCGGCGCTACGGCAACTACGCACAGACATCGCGCACGCCATGGAAAAATGGGGTCGCGAGCGCACCGACATGCTGGCCCGCTACTGGCTGGAGGCGGACGACCACGAGCGCGCCAAGCACTACGCTCGTGAGGCGGCGGTCCAGGCGCGTACCAAGCTGGCCTTCGATCGCGCCGCGCAGCTATACCAGACCGCGGCGGCACTGGAGTCGCACCCGGATGCCAGGCGCGAACTTCTGCACGCGCTGGGCGACTGCCAGGCCTCCAATGGTCTGCCCTCGCTGGCTGCCGAGGCGTACCAGCAAGCCGCCGCGCTGAGCGAGCCCGATCTGGCGCTGCGCCTGCACCACCTGGCGGCCGAGCAGCTTCTGCGCGGAGGCCACATCGTGCGCGGACTGGAGATCCTGGACAAGGTACTGGACCAGGCCGGGCTGCGCCTGGCGCGCGGCCCGCGGCACGCGCTCGTGGCGGTGACCTGGCGCCTGCTGTGGCTGCGCGTGCGCGGAATCAAGTTCGAGGAACGGCCGCCCTCCAGTATCCCGGCCGAGCAGGCCCGCCTGCTCGACGTGTTGTGGTCGGTGAACACCGGTCTGGGCGTGGTGGACACCCTGCGCGCCGACGATTTCCTGCTGCGCTTTCTCCTGCTGGCGCTCAAGGCCGGAGACATCCGGCGCGTGGCGCAGGGGCTGGGCGTGCTGGCCGGACAACTGGCGGCGCTGGGCAAGCCGTACCTGGGCTGGGCTAATCGCCTGGTGGCGCAAGCCGAGATCCTGGCGCGCCGGTCGTCGGACGCGCCCATCATCGGGCTGGCGCGCATGTGCCGGGCCATGGTTCGCTACTTCGCTGGCGAGTTCGACGCGGTGGCGAACGAACTTGGCGCGGTCGAGCAGTACCTGCTCACACACTGTCTGAACGTGGGCTGGGAGCTGGCCACCACGCGCTCGTTCGCGTGCTTCTCCTTGCGCCTGTCGGGCCGGCTGCGCGAGCTGGGCGAATGTTTCGATCGCTACACCGCGGACGCCGATCGCACGGGCGACCGCTTCCTGGCCACCAACCTGCGCACCTACCAGTCCACCGTCTGGTTGATGCGCGACGATCCCGATCGCGCCGCGCGCGACATCGAGGGCGTACTGGATTCCTGGCCGCGCGACTTGTACCACGTGCAACACTTCTTCCACCTGTACGCGCGCTGCGAACAGGCGCTGTACCGCGAGCGTCCCGATCAGGCCCGGGACGCGCTGGCAGCCGAGCACGAGCGGTTTGCCGAATCCCGGCTGTTGAAGATCAGCGGCATCCGCATCGAGCACGCGTGGATCTCGGGCCGGGTGGCGCTTGCCATGGCCGAGACCCTGCCGGTGCAGGAGCGCCTCCCGTACCTGCGCCAGGCGCGCTCGCACGCGCGCAGCTTGGCCCGCGCCGAGCACCAGACCGGCGTCGCCATGGGCGCGCTGCTGGAGGCCGGCATCCGCTGGCTGGAACCGGCGCCTTCGCGTGCCGTGGCCGTTGTCGCGCTGGAGCGTGCGGTGGCCACCGCCGAGGCCGCCAGCGCCCTGTTGCTGGCCGAGTCGGGCCGCCGCTGGCTGGGCGAGCTGTGCAACAACCCCGAGGGCGAGGAACTGGCTGACCGATCACGGCGCTGGATGATCAAGCAGGGCGTGCTGGATCCCGATAGCATCGCCCACCTGATCGCACCCGGTTTCCGTTGCAAACAGCCCGACTGCCGAGCCTAAAACGCCCAGACCAGCATCGCAGTGAAGGTGTGGAAATTTTGCTGTGAGGCTATGTTCTGCGGATCGTTGTCCTTCCAGAACATGGGGTGGATCCATGAGGTCTTCACTATGATGTTCGGCCGCAGGTAGAGGTTGAGGCCCAGCCCCGGGAGCCAGGCCTCGGTCAGATTCTGGGTCGGGGAGTCGACGAACAACTCCGAGAAGAGATAGGGCTCGAGCCGCCAGAACCGGTAGGCGAGTACCATGAACCAGGTGATATCGTGTTCATCGGGTGCCAGGCCGCCCATGACATCGTCGGTGGGTTGGCGCTTGCCCGGCGTGTACCGCGTCTGGTACGTGACCACCTCGGTGCGCAGACGCAGGCCGCGGTAGTCGACGGCTAGGTCGCCTCCCAGCGTAAGCATGGTACGCTCCACCACGCGCGTGCTGCTGTAGGTGACGCTTCCGTCGGCAGCCAGGCCGAACTGGTCCAGGTTCTTTCGATAGGGCTGGTACAGAATCGAGCCGCCCAGGGTCAGCGACAGCTCGCCCTGCCGCCGGGCGAACACGCGGCCACCGTAGGCCTTGGAATCGCCGACATCCAGGATTCCGTCGCTACGGCCATTGCTGACCGTGGCGAAGTAGCCCAGCTCCCAGGGCGCAATGGGATAGCTGCCGAATATCTGCAACCCGAGTTGCTGTTCCGGGATCCACCCCTCGCTGATGTAGATCGGCAAGGTGACAGCGATCAGCGTGGGCGAGCCGTGATCGACGTTGTAAATGCCAAAAGGCGTGAGGAAAAGGCCGGCGCGTACCGAAAACAGCGAGTACCGCGTCCAGTCGAGCACGGCGCGTTCCAGGATGATGCTCCCCCAGGTGACGCTGGCTGAGGCATTGGGGCTGGAGATGTCATTGACCTGGGTCGACGTCTGGATCACCTGCCCGGTGGGACTGACGCCAGCAGTGGTGCCATTGGGATAGAGGCTCAGGCGCGTCTCGGCCAGGAAACGGAAGTCGCTGGCCGGGTGCGCGTCGTAGTACAGGTTCAGCCGGCCGAGGTAGAAGGTCAGTGGCGTGGTGAACTCGCTGGCATAGGCACCATCCTTGGGCGCGATGGTGCGCATGATGCCAAAGTCGGCGAAACCGTAGATGCGCAGCAGCCGTTCGTGCTCGGCCGCCTCGCGCTCCTGCGCCACGTCCGCCTCGGCTTCACGCCCGGCCAGCTCTTTTTTGAGCTCCTCGATCTCCTGAGCGCGCCGGGCCTCCATCTGGTGCAGCTCGTCCCGCAACGATTGCACGGTGGGCGGCGCCTCGGCCGGCGCTTCCTGTGCAAAAGCAGGCGGTGCCTCAGCCGGCGCTTCTTGTGCGTTGCCTGACGAGGCTGCAAACCACGGCAGGGCCGCCAGCAGGAGAACAGAGCGAGTGGGCTTCACAGCGCGATCGTCTTTCCCTGGTTCACGGTTTCAGGCACATGTGCTGGCCTGGAGCGCCGAAGTTCGTCAGATCCAGGCAGGTCCAACCCGCCGGACAGACGGTCGGATCCGTGTCGCAACCGAAGGCCGTGCAGTACAGCAGGGGGCTCGGGGCGCAGAAACTCGCGGGCGCCGCACAATCGGCCGCTGTGGCACAGGTCTGGCCAAATGTGCCTCCCCCTCCACCATCGTCTGCACCGCCAGCGCTGGCGTCGGTCGGCTGGCCGGCATCCGTGGGATAGCAGTACCCACCGCGGAATTCCTCGTCGGCGCTGCACGGGTGGTCCTCGCTGCACGCCGAGACCAGTGCGGCAAGCGAAAACGCGGCGACTGTGGCGAGCAGGCCCGGCATCCATGACTGTGAAATACGCATGGTGATCTCCCTGATTAGAACGCCCAGACCAGCATTCCGACGAAGGTGTCGAAGTTCTGCCTGGAAGCGGTGTCGTTCGGATCGTTCTGTTTGAAGAACATGGCGTGGGCCCAGTTGAGCTTGACGATGACGTTGGAGCGCAGATAGACGTTCAACCCGCCGCCCAGGCCCCAGGCGGTGTCCAGCGTGGCCTGCACCGGTGAAACCTTGGTCAGATCCGACAACAGATACGGCTCCAGCCTCCACACGCGGTAGGCCGCCACCACGTACCAGTTCACGTTGCGCATGTCGGGCTCGTAGCCACCGTTGATGTCTTGGGCGGCCAGGGCGCGCTTGCCGGCCGTGTAGTTCACCTGATACATCACGAGCTCACTGCGCAGGCGGAAGCCCCGGAAATCGACCGACAGGTCGCCGCCCAGGGTCAGCCCGGTTCGCTCGACCACGCGCGTGACTGTGTAGGTGAGGCTGCCGTCGGCCGCCATGCCGAACTGATCCTTGTCCTGACGATAGGGCTGGTACAGCAGCGAGCCGCCCAGGGTCAGCGACAATTCACCCTGGCGCCGGATGAAGAGGCGGCCGCCATAGGCCTTGGAGTCGCCCAAGTCCAGGATCCCGTCGCTGGCGCCGTTGCTCACGGTGAGGGCGTAGCCCAGTTCCCAGGGGGCGATGGGATAGCTGCCGAAGATCTGCACGCCCAGTTGCCGCGCCGGGATCCAGTTCTGGCTGAGGTAGCTGGGCAGGGTCATGCTGATCAAGGTCGGCGAGCCATGGTCGACGTTGTAGATGCCGAAGGGTGTGAGGAACAGACCGGCGCGCACCGAGAACAGCGGGTAACGGCTCCAGTCGAGCACGGCACGCTCGAGGATGATGCTGCCCCAGGTGACGGTGGCCGAGGCATTGGGACTGGAGATATCGCCCACCGCAGTCGAGGTCTGGATCACCTGTCCGGTGGAACTGACGCCGGCGCTGGTGCCATTGGGATACAGGGTCAGGCGCGTCTCGGCCAGGAAACGGAAATCCGGGTCCGGGCGCGCGTCGTAGTACAGGTTCAACCGGCCGAGGTAGAAGGTCAGCGGCGTGGTGAACTCGCTGGCCACCATTGCGTCCTTGGGCGCAATGGTGCGCATGATGCCGAAGTCGGCGAAGCCGTACACGCGCAGCAGCCGTTCGTGCTCGGCCGCCTCGCGCTCGTGGGCGACCGAGGCCTCTACCTCGCGCTGAGCGATCTCGTCCTTGAGCCGCTGGATCTCCTGGGCCTGTCTCGCGTCAGCCTCCCGGATCTCGGCGCGCAGCGATTCGATGGTGGGCGCGGCCTCGGCCGGCGTGGCTCCGGCGGTGGTGTCTTGCGCGCCCGCCGGCACGACGGCAAGCAGCAGAAATGTGGAAGCCCACGCGGCGACGCAGGCCAGCCTCACGGCGCCACCACTTTCCCGTCGCGAATGCGCGCGACCACGCGCGACTTGGCGTCCACCTTGTCCGCGGGAACGTAGCCGATCGATCCGGTCAGCGTGGGGATGAGCCGCGCCACGATGTCCGCCTTGGCAATCGCCTTGGGCGCGGGCTCGTCGCCGCGCACCTGGCGATCGATCCAGTACTGGGCGCTGCGATCCGGGCTCATGTTGAGCACGACCCGGTCGAACTCGGCGCGCTCGGGAGTGCCGGGCGGCAGGTTGAGCGGCCGTATCGGGCTGCCGTCCTTCCAGCTCCGGGTCGCCCGCGTGAAGATCGACGCCAGCTCGGCCGCGCCCAGGGTGGTGGCCGGCACGCCCGGGTGTACGATCACCGCCAGAACCGGCGGCGCTTCCGCACGCAGGCCTCCGCCTAGCACAGCCAGCAACGCCAGAACAATCGAAGTCGCGAGCACCCATCTGGCTCGGGTCGACCGACGGCGCGTCGCTGCCGGCACGGGCCTGGGTACTTCCCTCTGAGATGGGTTCACGGATCCTCCTTTACACCCCTCGATGGTGTACATGTCGGCGCACGCGAGTCAGCAAACGACCGGGATTGTTGTCGGCAGAGCTGGCAAGGGACTTTAGTCGTCACATGGCGCCTGGATGCGGCGGCCAACCCGGTGTCTGGATCTGCACGCGCCGGTGGGCCAAAATGCGCGCGTGACCAAAGACGAAGCCCTCAAGCAACTGGCAGACGTGGAAGTCGTGCCCTGCGTTTCCTACCACGCTATGAAAAATCAGCGGTGACTGATTCGCTTAGCTTGCTCACCAACCAGCGGCCACACCTCTTGCCTGCGACCCATTCTGCATGCGCGGACATTCCCGGTGCTTCGGTCCGCAACTGCGGCACGCTGAATCTCACTGAGGTTTTTGTTGGCGGCCGATCCCCCTACGGCGTACAGAGGTCGATGGAACCGAGGTTGCTGTCGAAGGTGAAGCAGCTTTGGTCGTAGGGACATGTGGAACTGCCAGCAGGGCAGGTTAGGTAGCATAGCCCGTTGACACAGCTGGCCGTGTAGTTCGTCGGAATCTGGAGACAGTCGGTGTCGAAACTGCAAACTGATGTGCAGAAGTATCCTGTGTAGCCCGAAGAAGCGGGAAGGTTGGTGCCAATGCAGGTCAAGCCGCCCGCGCAGCTGTCCCCCGAGTAGCAAGTGTCGTAGGGATTGTCAGTGATGGGCGCGGTGTTGTCGTTAGACGGGGAGCTGCCGCAGCCCGCAGCCATGACTGCTCCGAACAGCAGACAAGTCAGAAGTCGCAACGTTCTCATTTTAGCCTCCAGGTCGTGTTGATGCCGTCCAGGATAACACGTCGACGTTGATGGGACTCGACCTACCCCAAAATTCCACGACATGTTTGCTGGCTACCCAGGTATCTACCCAGGTATCCCGGCGAAAGTCGGGTGGAAACGCGCAATTCGGCGGCTTGTGCCGAGTCTCGGCATAGCCCGCGCCTTTGCGAGATCGACTCCGTGCGCCGGCCAAAACCGGCGAGATGCAAGGGATGAAAGAACCTCATGATGAAAGGAATAGCGAACCACATCAGCCCCGAGTCATGCATCGTCGTTCGCGAGAACGGTGATGAAGCGTT
>Ga0181530_10002092_pt1 | contig 24266 bp, 30 predicted proteins | sample PEATcosm2014_Bin_42_FD_119769 | JGI IMG/M metagenome (GOLD analysis project Ga0181530, IMG submission 119769) | Peatland microbial communities from MTU Mesocosm Facility, Houghton, MI, USA - PEATcosm2014_Bin10_60_metaG | ecosystem: Environmental > Terrestrial > Soil > Wetlands > Peat | place... | reverse complement strand
GCGAGCGCGACCGCTACGCCGTCGAGGAGGCGTGAGATGACCGCCGCCCGATCCGAAGAACCGGTCGAGCACGCTGACAGCCTCAAGGGCACGATCGACGCGGCCGCCGCGGTATTCGCCGCTGCGAGGAGCGAAGCGAAGCCGTATGTCGCGGTCGCCGTGAGCGACACCGACGAGGCATCGCTGATCGGCGCCTACTCGGTGCGCTCGGTCGCGCAGGCACAGGCCTCGCGGGCGTCGGGTGACCGCTCGGGCGCGTGGATACGCGGCTACGTCGTCGCGCCCGCGACAGACGGCGGGTGCGTCGTGCTCAGCGGCAGCGTCGTGATCGGCCGGCCAGCCAGCAGCTGACCCGGTGCATCGCCCGGCTCGCCAACAACCACAGATGAAAGGACAGAACTGATGTCTCACCATCCCGCTACCGGCGCCGCGCCGGTGACCCAGAACGAGCGTCGCGCTGACCGTGCGATGCACGCGATCGAAGCCGGCAGCGACTGCGAGTTTCGCGACGGCGCGGTCGCTGGCCTGGAGCGTGACGTCAGGGATCTCCTGGCCAACCTGCGACACGTGTGCGACCGCTGGGGCCTTGACTACGGCGCGGTCGACGCCGGCGCGCAAACCAGCTATCTCGGCGACCACACGGAGGCGCCGCTTGTCGCTCTCGGAGCGCCCGGCGCACTCGACCGGGAAGCCGAGCCGGTCCGGGTCGTGATCGTTGACCACGACGCGCGAGTCAGCTCCTTCGCGGCCGGCGCGCCAGAGCTGTTCCCCGAAGTGTGCGACCCGCTGGAGATGGCCGAGGAAGCGTGGATGCTGCTGGTAGGCGCGCTGGTGCACGGCCGGGCAGCGGAGGACCCTGGCTCCTCGCCCCGGCGGACGCTGTTCGTCGACGAGCGCGAGAAACCGGTCCTCGCCAAACAGCTCAGCGACCTGCGCGTGGAGCTGCTCGAGGACCCCGGGCTCGCCGGGATGGACCTCGCCGAGCCCGACCCGCCGCTCGCCAGCTACCTGATGGGGACGCCGACGCACCGCAGCAAGTGAGGTAGAGCGCGGGCAGGCAGTCAAGCGGGTGATCCGCGCTAGCCAACCGCGCGCGAATCGCCTGTCGGGAGGTGTGACTCGCTGACGCCTGCCCGCGCCGCGAACGGTAGCCGCCGGCGTCCCCGCACCGCTTGTCAACAGCGATCACGTCCCTCCCGACCTCACCCCAGGCGCACGCTGATGCCAGCGGGCGCCATCACCACTGATCCGACTCGGAAGGAACCCCCGAATGGCACATGCCGAACACGAGGCGCGCCTGCAACGGTTGCGTGCCCTCGCCACCACGACAACGACCAGCGAATGGGGACGCGAACGCGTCCGGGGGCTCGTTGATCAGGAGCCCGACGTTCCTGGCGCTCAATGCCCGCGTTTCGCCGTGCTCGCCGAGCACGCCGGTGAGCGAATGCTGTTCTGCGGCGATGACCCTGCCGCCATCGCCGCCGAGCTTGCGGAGCTGGCGGTCGGTGAGCTCCCCCTCAGCGCCGAGGCGGTCATCGACCTCGACACCGGCGCACGACACGCCGCGTCCACGCGAGCGAGCGTCACGTTCACACCACCACTCCCCGGCAGCGCGCCGCGGTCGGCGGGAGAGCCGCGCCAGGCGACGCTGACCTACGGGCACCGTGGCGCACTGAAACTCGCGGCGGACATCGTCGCCGAGCACGCCCGCGAAGCCGGCGAGCACGAGGAGCTCACCGACACGGTGCGATGGCTCGAGGACCTCCTGGCGCAATGGGAGACCACGCCACCAGCTGCCTCGCCGCCGGCGTGAAAGCGATTGCGCCAGCGCCGCCCCGAACGCACCCCAGCCCAGACAGACCTGCCGCGAACGAGACACGCCGCTGAACACGGACCTCCTTCGCCGGGGGCCGCGCAGCTCACCCCTGATCCGAAACGCAAACGAGAAGGAGAAACCAGCATGAACACCCCCACAACGACACTCCCCGTCCGCTCCGTCCGCGAGGAGTCCGCGTCGCGCTGCGTCGCGCTGCGGGCCGTCGTCACCCACGATCGGCTCGATGGCGACGTCGCGATCCTCAACGACACGCAGACGGTCGCGATCACCGATGACCCGCAGGGCATCAGTGACCTGTTCGACGCCGCGCTCGCCGAGAGAGCCGAGCGACGCGTCGTGCTCAGCGAGCTCGCCACCGTCACATCGGCCGCGACGGCGGGCCCTGTGATCTTCGAGCGACTGCTCGTCGCCGCCGACGGGCGCGCCGTTCACGTCGAAGCGAGCGTGCTGCCGCTCACAGACCACGAGCGCCAAGACCTGCAGGAGCTGCTCAGCGACACCTCCGAGCCCGACCTGGCGCGCGAACTGGCCGCGATCTACGCCGCGGACATCGAGCAGGAGCAGCGCGCCGCAGCCGGGGGAATGCCCGTGTGCTTTCTCGACCAGGCCAGCGCCACCACCGGCCCGCAGCGTCCCTAAAGCCCCGGCCAGCCGCGCGCGGCTGGCGGCGGGTGTCCAACCAGCCCGTCGCCGGCCGCGGCCCAGCGGCTTCCCAGACATTCCCGCCCCGCGCGGGGGGAACGAGAGGAGAAGAAAACATGCTTGTACTGACCCGTAGGGCCAATGAGTCGATCCAGATCGGCCCGAACATCGAAGTGAGCGTCGTGGCTATTCGGCGCAGCAAGGTGCGCCTGCTCGTCAGTGTCCCCGCCGGCGTTGCAATCAGCCGCGCCGAGCAGCCCGGAGGCTACATCCGGACACGGGTGATCCTCAACCGCAAAACGGGCGAGTCGATCCGGATCGGGGCGCACATCCAAGTGAAGGTCACGAGGATCAGCAACAGCGTGCGGCTCGGCATCGTCGCCCCCCTCAGCATCCAAATACTCCGCAGCGAGCTGGCCGACCGCGAGGTACGCCGGCTGCCCTCGCCCATGCGGCCGCTCCCCAGAGCCGCATGAGGAAACCTTCAGCCGCGCTCACCGACGCGCTCGCCGCGCTCGAACCGCGGATCGAGGAGGCGCTCAACCGTGGAGGCGACCCGCTGATCACCTGGCGAGTCGGAGAGATGGTCCTCAGCTACGTGCCCGGCGCCGTCGAGACAGACGACCTGCTCATCGAAGCGCTCGGTAACAGCACGCTCCCCGACGTCGTGAGAGAGGTCGCGTTCGCGATCGGCTCAGACGACAACGAGGAGGAGGAGATCCCAGAGGATGAGGCGACTGGCGCGAGCGAGCGTCCGTGACCTCGCCGCCCAGCAGCCGACAGGCCCGCGCGAGGCGCTCCCCCGCGCGGGCGTTGCCGAAACGGCACGAACACCCCCTGGCCGGCACTCGAGTGCCAGCCACCAGCGGCACGAAAGGAGATCACCTCATGGCGATCACGCTCACAGCCGAGGACGCTCGCGACCTCCAGGCTGGTCACACGATCAACGTCATCACCGAGGACGGGACCGAGGTCGTGCTCGGCCCCGAGAACGCTGGCGACTACGCCCTGGAGACCGCGACGGGGCCCTACACGCCGTCAAAGGCCAGGACGTTCACCGCGGAGCAGCTGAACACCGCCGCGAACCGTGCCGCGAACGAGATCCTCGAGGCGATTGATGCCCCCGAGGAGGGAGTCCGCGACGCGCTCAACCTCCAGGTCAACGCCACCGCCTACTTCCTCGAGCACCCCGACGCGACGCTCGCCGACGCGATCACAGCCAACTACTCCGAGCGGCCCGAGACGGTGCTCGCGTGGGCGGCCAGCTGACCCGGCGCACGACCAGCCGCCGCGCGCGCCCGCGGCCTCGGAGCAGCCGCGGGCGTGCGGCGGGCGAACCCGACCGAGAGGAGCCACGATGCCCACCCCAACATCCGGCGCGCCCGCCGCGTCCGCCGACTCGTGTCGGTATTCCGTCGCCGCACTTGAGGACGTTGCTGTGCTTAGACCGGAGACGGTCGCGCTGTGTCACCGGGTACGCACAGCAGAATCGGTCCACTTCGATGCGTACTGCACGGTCTCTGACCGGCGCAAGAAGACGCTCCCGGGCGCGCTTCTGGCGCTCGAGCGAGTACAACGCGACGAACTGCACGACGCGGTGCAGGCGCTGCGCGCTCACTGTGCCGAGGATCCGCAGGCCGCTGAGGAGGAGCGGGTCGCGCTGATGCGCCTGCAGGTCGAAGGCGAGCTCGCGCTCGCGGCCCGGGTGCGCGTCGTGCGCGGCGGCGAGGAGCGCCAGGAGATCCGCGCCCAGGCGAACGAGCGGCGCGCAACGATCTTCGAGACGCGCGACGCGCTCAGCTGCGGCCTCGGCTGGCCGCACCGTTTGGAGGCGGTCCTCGTGACCGCCTGGATCTACGACTCCTCCCAGCCGGACGGCAAGTTCAGCTACCGCGGGCGCGCGCTGTACGTGAGCGCCTACGACACACACAACGTCAGCCACATCGTGCGGGTGCAGGACCTCGAGGTCAACCGCGGGGAGCTGCATCTGGCCTGGGAGCCGCACGAGCATTGGGGCAACGCCGACCCGCACGGCGACATCGCGATGCGCGTCGCCGCGCGCCCGGATCACCCGCTGCCGCATCCACTGCCGCGCTGGCCAACCGAGTCAGACGTGCAGGGCATCGACCCACGCGTCCGGATCGCCGTCGGCGAGCAGACCAGCCTGCTGTAGAGCCAACACGACCGCCGGCCCCGCTGCCCGAGATCAACGCCCCAACCCAGGCGAGGGCCTCTCGTCCCGGGCGGGCTCGCCGCCCGCTCACCGCGAGCGCGCCAGTCGTCCCCAAGCCGCCGCGTCGCCGCGGCCCCACGACCACTTTGCATGGAGGTGCAACGAATGACTGAACCCAACACGCCACAACGCGGAAATGAAGCGCTCGAGCGTCTGCGGACATTCGCCAGGCTCTGCACGCCCGCCGCAGGTCAGCGGCTCGCATCAGTCCTCGACCAGCCACCCGGCGCTCGGCGATCGTGCCCGCCGCTGGCCGTTCTCGTCGATCGCGGCCGCGGACGCGGACTCGAGCGCTCGATAACCCTCGGCTACTCCGAATGGGAACTGTCGCGTGTGCTCGCCGAGGCGCTCGACGACCGGCCACCGTCGCATGCCGTGCTGCTTGTCGACCTGGCTAGCGGAGAGGAGCGTCAGGCCTGCAGGATGGTGTACTTCGCCGAGAACGCGCTCGTGCTCCCGGCGTCGGTCGGCGATGTGATCACGCTGGACCTCGCCGATCGCGTTCGCGACGCAGAGCGCGACCCGCAGCGCGAGCGCGACCTCGAAACGGCACGGCGGCTGATCGCCGACGGCGAACCGGTGCCGGCAGCGCATTTCGCGGTGATCATCGATGTCCTTGAAGTCGACCTCGAGACGCGGCGCAAGGACCCGCAGCGAGACCTCGATACCGAGCGTGAGCTCGCCGCCGCGCAGCGGCAGATGATCACGCGCGAGCCCTGGAGGGATCTGCCATGCAACGCGCCGGCTGCGGAGAACGCCGGTTGCGATCGGTGCGGCAGCTATGACCGGGCGCCGCGCAGCCGCTACTGCACGCACTGTCTCGCCGAGGGCTACGTCGTCTACGTCGATGGTGTGATCGAGACCGGCTATCTGCACGACAGCCCCGATGCCGCGCGCGATGAGGCGCAGCTGGTCAGCGAGTCCGCTCCCGGTGAGACGGTCGAGATCCGCGGCCCCAACGGGTTCCGCGAGACCTTCCCGCCGCACGAGCCGCGCAGTCAGTGATGCGCAGCTCACCACCAGCGCGTAAGACGCCGCTGAAGCGCACCACAGCGATCGCGCCGCGCGAGCAGCCCCTCGCCCGGCGCACCGCACGAAAGCGGCGGCCGATCAGCCCCGCCAGCCCCGCCCAGAAAGCCAAGATCGCGGGCGCGCGCTGCGTGCACTGCGGCGCCCCGGCCACCGACCCGATGCACCTGTGGCCCCGCGATCTCGGCGGCTGCGACGACCCGGCATGCGTTCTCCCCGGCTGCCGGACGTGCCATCGCGCGTTCGATGAAGGAGCGCTCGACTTGCTCGCGGATCTCGTTCGCCACCACAAGGCGGAGATCGCGCACGCGCAGCTGCACACGGACCCGATCTCGCTGCTGGAGCGGCTCACCGGCTGCGAAGTCGTCCTGCACGCCCGCCACACACGCCAACGCGAGCCGGGACCCCCTCCAGGCAGCCCGACCGCCCACCCAACACCGTGAAGGGAGAAGACCCATGTCAACCATCTACCCGCCGCGCGCTGCACGCGCTGCTGGCAGCCACGTAAGGGCCTGCCAGCAGCGCCGCGCACGAGCACGGCGCGCCGCCGAACGAGAACGGGCCGCCCGCGAGCGGCGCACCCGAGCACGTGACGCACTCCTGATCCGCGACGGGCTCCTCGCCGCGATGCCCGTCGCGGAGATCCACCATCAACTCACCCGGCCCGTGATCGACCTCGCCACAGCCCGCCGGAAGGCCCGTGAGATCGAGAGGACCCTCACGCTGCTGGTCGCGGCAGCCATGTTGAGCGAGGCGACCGCCGCGCGCTACCGCGCCGAACTCGCCGAACTGAACACAGCCATCAACGCACGCGCCTCGACGGGGCGCGGCGCGACCTGAACGCGCCCCGCCGTCTGCTGCTCGTCCAGGCAGCGAGCCGCATTCCTGTACTTCCGCTGCCCATCGCGGGCAGCGCGACTGCTCCTGAAAGGAGCTCCCCTATGAATCCGACCGTCCTTCTGGACGGCGCGCGCCCGCTGCGCGCGCTACCGGCGCTATCCCTCGACGCCACTCAGATCCCGCCGCTGCAGCGCCCAGCGCCGCCCACGATCTCGATCGCGATGCCCGACGGCTCGACGCTGCAGCTGCCGGGCAGCGCGTGGCCTGCACCGGACATCTGGGCGGCCAGCGAGCGGCGCGCCGCGCTCGGCGAGCGCCCGCCGGTGGAGATCCGGCGCCTCACACGCGCGGAGTCCAACGTGCTCGCCGCCGACTGGCACCCGCTCGGCGCCGAGACACGCCCGTTCGGCTATCACGCCTTCGCGCTGTTCGTGCGAGGAGAGCCGATCGCGCTCGCGACCGCCGGCAGCACCCACAGCGCGGTCGTCGACACCGGCCACGGACTTGACCGGCGAAACGTGATCGAGCTGACCCGCGTGTGCCGCTCCCCGCAGCCGATCGCCGCAGGCAGCGCCCGGGTGATCCTGCGCGCGTGGCGGGACTTCCTCGCCGTCCCCTACTGGCCCTATTTCCCCACCGTGGAGAAGGTCGCGCTCGTGTCCTACTCGCTGCCGGGCAAGGCCGGGCACCTATACCGCCACGACGGCTGGGAACGCCTGCGCGGCTGCCAGGGCTCCGGCGGCGGCGGCACCTGGTCTGGCCCCTCACGCGTCGGGCGACGCCCCGAGGCACTGTGGGTGTACTGGCTCGCCGGCCCCCGCGCCGCCAGCGAGGCGATCGCCTACCGCGCCGGCCCGCAGGCCGTGCAGGCGCAACTGCGTCGTGCGGCATGAGCGGGCCGCTGAAGAGCGAGACGGACATGCTGCGCACCCTCGCGCGCGGCACCTACACGCTGGCCGCGCTCTACGCCCACGTCGAAGAGCACGCCGACGTCGCCCGCGAGGACGGGCACTCCCCGTCAGCGCCTGGGCATCCGTGGGATCCACGGTGGCGGCACCGCGTCCGCGGCTGGCTCGCAAACCAGCGTCGCGCCGGCCGCGCGCGGCGCATCACACACGCGGTCTGGGCGCTCGAGGGAACCCCCGAGAATCCCAGGCGGATGCTGTTGATCACAGCGGGTGCCGGGGACCCGCAGATCGAGCTGCAGTGCCGCGACGCCGTCGCGCTGCTCGGCGACGTCGACGGGCCGCTGGATGCGGTCATCACCGACCCGCCGTGGGGCCTTGGATGGGACCGGCCGGGGTCGCGCAGCCAGTACGCGCGCGCGGAGGCGAAGGTCCTCGACGGCTATGTCGACGTGCCCGCCCGGAAGTACCTGGCGTTCTCGCGCCGGTGGATCGCCGCCGCCGCACGGGTGCTGCGACCCGGCGGGCAGCTCGTGGTCGTGACCGGCCCGCAGCGCGCCGCGCACGTGCAGATCGCCGCCGAAGAGCACGGTCTGGCGTGGGTCTGCACGATCGTCGCGCGCCGCGAGTTCGTCGCGCCGAGCCGACGGCGCCCTTCGGCGGCGCACTGGGCGATCACCGCGATGTGCCGCGGCCCGGTCTCCCACCGCCGGCGCGTGTTCAACGCGCCGCGCGACCAGCGCCGCTCCCACGCCGGGGGCCTCTATCCGACCGACCTGTGGCTCGAAGGTAACGGTCGAGCCGACCGGCCCGGCCTGCTGCGTTACGCCACCGAGCTGCCCGAACCGCTGGCCAGGCGCATCGTCACGACGTTCGCCGACGAAGGCGAGCATGTATGCGACCCGCTACTCGGCGGGGGCAGCGTACAGCGCGCCTGCTGGCAGACGGGACGGCGCTTCACCGGCGGTGACCTGAACCCGAACGCCGTGATCTATACAGCCGCACGGCTGCTCGCCGAGCACGCCTGGCCGCAGGAGCTTCAACCCCCGCTCCCGCTCGCCGCCTGAACCCGCCGCCAGGCCCGCGCGGCCTGTTCCTGACCATCCCTGCACCAGTCCAAAGGAGCCCGAATGTCAACCGGAAACCCAACTCAGCAACATGACCCACCCCCGCGGTCGGGAGGTGAGAGGCCGTGAGCGTCAACAGCTACACCGACCTCGCCGCGCACGCGGGACACCGTGTCGCCGTCGTGATCTACGCGCAGGAGAACGCCGCGGTCGAGTGCGAGACCTGCAGCGTGGTGCTCGTGGACTTTGCCCGCGCCGATGAGACAGAGCTCGCTGAGCTCCTCGCGCTCGCTGAGCAGTGCGGAATCGCCGAGGACACGCTCGACGAAACCGTTCACGACATGGCCGCAGCCACTGGCTCGTCGGTCAACAACGAAGGCCGCGACCGCCAAATCGCCTACCTGCAAGCCGAGATCGGCACACGCGCGACGCGGGAGCTGCTGGATCGCGAGCGCCAACGATGACTCAGATTCCACCGCCGCCAGAAGGCATCGAGGCAAGACGACGTCGGGCTTCCGCCGCTTCCTGAGCACGGCGTGTCCGACCACCGCAGTCCAACCCATCGGCCTCGGACACGACCGCGCTGTCGCCCTCCTGGCGACAGCCGTGCTCGCCGACGCCCGCCAACCCCGAAGGGAGAACCATATGGCAACCCTATTTCCTGCTGTCCAACCTGCTCCGTCCGAAGCGTTTCAGGCGCAGGCGCCGCGAGCGTTCGGTGCGCTGACGCCGTGGGCCGAGCTGGCCGCCGCGGCGCGCGAAAGCGACGCCTACCACCAGCTGATGCGCTGCTTTCCGCGCTGGAGCAGGGTGACGGATGCGCTCAGCCGCGACGCGCTCAAGGCGCTCGCCCAGAACGATGCCGTTGACCCCAACAGCCGCTACTCGTGGCAGGGCCGGTTCGCTCACGCCGAAGGAGTGCTGCGTCGTCACGCGCTGGCGAAGGTGGACCCCGGCACGCTGACCGCGGAGGCGATCGAGCAGCTCGCCAGCGGCCAGGCGGACACCGACCGTGCCGCGGGCCTCGATTGGAGCGTCGTGACCGTCCCGGCACAGGCGCTGGACGGACGGATCCGCGAGGCGAACCGTGAGCTCCCGGTCGACCTGGATCACCCCGACACGTGGTATCGGAGCTCTGCCAAGCGCGCGGCGATCGCCCGCCGCTACGGCCTCGTCCCCGAGCTGGCCGATGACATCTCGCGGTGGGCGCTCGCGAACGTCGCCGAGTTCAGCGAGTCGGACATGCGCTGTTGGCAGATCGGCTCGCGCCGGTGGCTCGCGCTCGCGCGGGAGGTGATGAGTGTCCCCGAGCGGGTCGAGCGACCTGTGGGGGTGTTCCTCATCCCAGACGAGCGCACCGGTCACGGCTGGCGTCTGGGGCCGGTGCTCTCCCCCGAGCTGATCAGCCTCGTCGACTCACTCGGCGGACAGATCCATCCAGGGCTCCTCAGCGCCTCCGTCCCAGCCGAGGAGGTCGATGAGTTCCTGGGCCGGATCAACATGCGGACGCTGCACGCCGGGGAGACGTCGATCGCTGAAACCTCGGCCGGGCTCGGGACGGCACTCTCCAACTCGCTGGGCCGGCCGGTGCATCCCGGGCTGCCCGTCGACCGCCTGGAACGCTGGGGGCGCCTGCACCTCTCGAGCTTCCGCGGCGGACCCCTGGAAATGCGGGTCCTGACCCGCAGCGTCAAGTCGTTTCCCGTGCGGCGCCTGGGGTCGGTCCGTGCCGGGAAAGCGAAGGACTATGCGTTGAGCGTCGCGATGGATCTTGGCGAGGCCGTCGCGATCGCCGTCGAGCGCGAGGTGCCGCTGCTGCTCTCCACCGAGGCCTCGGGCTATCTCGCCGGCACGGTCCGTGTCGGGCGGATGAAGGGCCGCCCCGGGATGCTGACCATCACCGAGGCGGACGGCATGTCGGCGATCACACGCCGGCTTCTAGCCGAGCAGGCCCTCACGCTGCTGCGGGAGCTGAAGGCGAGCGGCGCGAACGTGGTGCTCGACTCAGGCGCGCGCGAACTCGTGCGAATGACCGTCGTCGCACCGCTCGACGATGACCCGGTATTGAAGGACCCGCAGCGTCGTGTCGCGGCGCTGAAGGTCGTCGGGTCGGGCCTTGACATGTCCCAGACCGCGACCGGTAAGACGATCACCACGGGCCGCGCGATCTACCACCGCGCCGCGACCATCCGCGGATTCCGCGGCCTCGTGATCGCCGGGCCGCGGCTGATCAACCAGTGGTTCGAGGAGCTCACCGTTGGTGCTCCCTCGCGCGGGCTGCCGCCGCTCGCTCCGAACTGCGAGGTGCTGATCATCGACGAGCGCATCCCCGTCGCCGCGCAGGTTCGCCGCTTTCACCGCGACCTGGGGGACCGTCCGGGCGTCGTGCTCGTCGGGACCGGGGTGATGGAGCGTTTCGCCCGCGAGCTGGCGGTCATCCACTGGCACTTCGCGGTCGCGGATGAGATCCACCGCTACCGCAACCCCGCCACCGAGGCGCACCGTGCGCTCGCGGAGCTGCGCTTCGGCGCGATCGCGGACTTCTGGGGGCTGACGGGCACCCCGGCCGGGAAGGAGGCCGCGAACATCGACCGCCTCGTCGGACTGTGCGTCGCCGACCGCACGCTGCTGGAGGAGCGGCTGAATACCGTCGAAGCGGGCGATCTGATGGACGAGGTCAACGCCGCGAGGCTGCGCGTGAACTACGGGCCGCACGCGGTGCGCGTCACGAAGAAGGAAATGAAGCCCTACCTCCCCGATGTGCTTCCCGCGGAGCCGTTGCCGATCGAGCCGGACCCCGCGCTCGCCGAGCTGATGAAGGCCCTGAGAGAGGGCGGCCGCGAAGCGTACGCGCGGCTGCTCGAGGTGCTGCACGAGCTCAAGACGCTCGACAAGCACTCAGAGCTTCACCGCGAGGCGATGAAAGAGTACGCCCGCCAGCAGGGAATGGTGCTCGGACACGTCGACCGGTACGTCGACATCGGCGTGGACCCCGAGACGCTGACGCACTCGGCCTCGCTGCTGGCGAAGGCACTCGTCCGCGAAGGCCTCGTCGCCGAGGCGATGAAGGGCGGCGGGGACGGGCTGCCGCTGCTGCGCAGCATCGTCGCGCAGAGCCTGGCTGAGCGGGCCGCTGAGGAGCAGATCCTCGTGTTCGCTGAGCGGGTGTGGTGCCTGCGCCAGCTCGCGCAGACGATCCGCGAGCGCTACGGCATCGAGGCGTGCGTCGCTGACGGCTCGATCGACAAAGACGAGTTCGCGGAGCTCAAGCGGCGCTTCACCGACGGCGAGTTCCCGATCCTATGCCTCAGCCGCATCGGGCACGAGGGACACAACCTGCAGGTCGCAAGCGGCATGGTGCACCTCGATGTCCCGCCCGTCCCGGACGGCATCGAACAGCGCGTCGGGCGCGTCGACCGGATCGGCTCGCCGCACGCGTCGGTGTGGACGTCGATCCCCTACATCATCGGCGGCGGCACCGAACACATGGTCAAGATCGTCGCGCCGCGCGGCGGTGAAAACCACCAGATCCTCGACGCGCCCGAAGGCGTCGGCGCCGAGGAATCCACGATCGCTAAGCAGCTCGGCGTGATCACCAGCCAGGTCGCCGAGAACAAGCAGCAGGAGGGCTACCTCTCAACCGCCGCGCGCCTGCGCGTCGCCGCCCGCGTCTTCGGCGCCTGAGCACCCCGGGCACCGCGCTGCGCGCCGAGCCGCGCGCGGCCACAAGCACGCCCCCCGCGTTCCATCCACGAGCGGGGCGAACGCCCCGCACCAAAGGGAGATATCTATGGCTACAGCCACAGCAATCGATCAGGCGCTCTCCACCGTCGATGAGGTCGCCGCCGAAGGAGACCTCACGGCCGAGGCGAGAGCGCTGCTCACCCTCGACGCGACCACGCACGAGGCGATCCTGCTGCCGGACGGCCGCACGATCTATCCGCCGTCGCTGTTCGGGGAGCCGCTGCACGAGGTCGCGTGCCGGCTACTGGACGCGCAGGACCCCACCCGTTCGCGCTACCTGAAGCTGATCGGCCCGCCCGGGACCGGCAAGAGCCAGATCGCCAGGGCGATCGCCTACACCAGCTGGCGCCAGCAAAAGAAGAAGGTGATCAAACGCCACGGCAGCCCGTTCTACGGGCTGATCGAGCTGCAGCCCGGCCCGTCCGCGGATGAGTATTTCTTCCGCTACGACTTCATCCCCGACCCCGAGGACGCGACCCGCGTGAAGCTGGTGGAGGCCGCGTTCGTGGAGGCGATGCGCAACGGCTGGCTCGTCGTCATCGACGAGGTCAGCATCGCCCGCGACGTCGCGCTGCTGAGCCTCAACGGCACACTCGACGGGCGGCTGATGCTCTACCTCGCGGCGACCGGGGAGACCGTCACCGCGCAGCCCGGGTTCGGGGTGATCCTGACGTATAACCCGGGTCTCGTCGGTGCGACCGACATCCCCGACGCGTGGCACTCGCGGTTCCCCGCGACCGTCGAGGTCTCGAGCAACTGGGGGGCGCTGCGCGAGCTCGGCGTCAACGGCGCGCTGGTCGACGCGGCCGAGAAGTACGACTCGAAGCGCAAGAGCGGCGAACTTGCGTGGACACCGCAGTTCCGGGAGATCGAGAGCCTGCACGTGATGAGCGACCGTGTCGGGGAGCGCGTCGCGCTATCGATGTTCATCTCCGGGCTGCATGAGCAGCTGGAGACCGGGAAGCTGCTCGCCGCGGACGCCGCGGCCGCGTGCCGGATGCTCGACGAGGGCGGCTTTCAGCGCTTCAAGGTGAGCGCCGGCAAACGCAAAGCGGGCGCCTCGAACGCGATCCCGAACCTCGAGGGGTACCCGCGGGCGGTGACACGCTGATGCGCGCGCTCGCCACCCGCGATCGCGGGGAGTTCTCCCGCGGCCTGAACCGGGCTGCCGCGTCCCGAGGAGCGCTCGACACGGTCTACCGCGACCTCTCCGACCACTGGACCGTGCTGATGCAGGAGCTCTACCCCGTGTGGGTGCTGATCGGCGCCGGCCTGTCAAACCCCGGGCACATCGAAGTGCCGAGCCGCACGGTCTACCTCGACAGCGAGGAGCTGCTCGGCTCGCGCGAGGAGATCCTCGCGGGGCGTCTCGAGCGCTTCCGGGTGCTCGTGTGCTTCGGCGTCGCCTTTCACGAGGTGATGCACGCCAAGCACACCAAGCGCTGGGTCATCACCTACGACGCGCGGCTGAAGGACGAAGGCAAGACGGTCCTGTTGAGCGATCGCCGGCTGCTCGAGGAGCCCCGGATGGAGGCGCACGGCGTCCGCGACTACCCCGAGGCCACCGCGCGCGGCACGTTCATCCGCCGCGCGCTCAGCGCGATGGTGCCCTGCGTACTCCTGCGCCGCTTTCAGGAGGAGGTCATGGCCGCCGCGCTCGCCGGGGCGCCGCTCACCCGCGACATGTGCGGGCGCGCGATGACCTACCTCGCGGCGCGCACCCACTACGACGTGGTCGATCCCGCGACACTCGGATCGCTCACGCCGCTATGGGAGAGCGTGCTCGGCACAAGCGACATGCAGGCTTTGCATGACCTCTACGCCCGCCTGATCTGGGTGCCCGACGGCGACTGCAAAACGATGGACGCCTTCGCCGAGGAGTACCGGGAAATCATCGGGCCGCCCGACCCGCCAGACCCCACCAGCGGCGAAGGAGCCGGCAGCACCGACACCAGCGAGGAAGCCGGCGGCAGCGGCGGGGCTGGCGGCGGCAACGGGCAGGAGATGAAGTCGCTCGGTGAAGCCCTGGAGGACGCGCAGCAGCAGGCGCAGGCCGGCCAGCTGCAACAGCTCAATGAAGACATCGTGCTCAAGGACCTGCTCGACCGTGCCGAAGGCGCCCCCGAGCCGCAGACGGGCGGGCGAGGGACGGGCGCGCCGACGGGCCGGATGCCCAACCGCGGCGTGAACCGTCCGGCGCACCCGGATGAGATCCAGGCCGCGGCCCGGTTCGCTAACCGCCTGGAACAGGCGCGCACCCAGGCGCTCGTGCAGCTCGCCAAGCGCACCCCGGGCGGGCGTTTTGACGCGCGCAGCCACATGCGCGCGCTCGCGCAACGCCAGCACGGGCTGCCCGTGACCGCGCACTCGTGGTCGATCGAGCGCACCCGGCGCAACCCGATCCAGGCCCCGCACGTGATCTTCATCCTCGACACGTCCGGGTCGATGGCGATCTACGAGTACGCGCTCGGACCGGTGACGTGGATCCTCGACACCGCGGTGCGGATCGTCGGCGGGCGGATGGCGACCGGGCTGTTCGGCAACTCCGCCAGCCTGCTCTCCGACGGCTCGCAGCCGATGCGCCTGGTGCCGGCGATCCGCACCGGCGGCGGCACCGCGTTCGCCGGTGACGCGATCGAGATGTGCGCCGAGCACCTGGAGATGGAGAACACGAACCGGCCCCGCCTTGCGTACATCTTCAGTGATGGGGGCTGGTTTGACACGGAGGCCGGCGTCGCGAAGATCGAATGGCTCATGAGCGTCGGGGTCCCGGTGATCCACATCGCGCTGCTGCACGAGCCGCTCAGCGTCCAGGCGTCGCGGATCACCGTCATCAGCGACCCGGCCGACGCGCTGGAGATCGTCGCCGCCGACACCGTCCAGATGCTCCAGCAGGGTCCCCGCGCGCTGCTAGCAGCCCCACTCGCGCTCGCGGCGTGAACCACCCACCCCAGCGAATCCCACGGCGCCGCCCACCCAGGGGCGACGCTCACCCGACCCAGGAGGTACCAATGCCAAAGCCAACCGCCGCCAACGACGAGGTGAGCACCCGCAAACCCGCCGCAGGCCGCAAACCCGCCAAGGCACGCGCAGCACGGCCCGCGGCCAAGGCCGCGCCCGGCAAGCCTCGTGCGTCCGCAGGCGCACGCAAGGCGAGCGGCACGCGCCAGCGGCGCACCAGCATCGCGCCGGCCGTTCCTTCGCGGCTGTTCGACGTGACCAACGCCCAGCACCGCGCATTCGAGGGAGCGCTGGAATGGATCCCTCTCGAGCAGATCACGCTCGCGAAGAACCCCCGGCGAGACATCAGCCCGGAGGGCATCGACCGGCTCGCGGGGATGCTGATGGGCGGACAGCTACAGGCCACGATCGGGCGGCGAACCGCCCCCGAGCAGGTGCTGCTCTACGCCGGGCAGCGACGGTTCCTCGCGGCGAAGCGCTCCCACGAGCTCGCCGGCGGCGAGGGGTATGAGGGCCGCAAGCCCGTCGCTGTGCTGCTCGTGCTGCTGCTCGACTACGAGCCGACCGCGCGCGACATCCGCCGCATCCAGGCCCAGGAGAACCAGTACGAGGAGCTCTCGATGCGCGACCGGCAGTGCCAGTTCGAGGACTGCTGGCTCGACCGCGCCGGCCTGCCCGAACAGGAACGCCTCGCGAGCGTCTGCGAGGAGCTCGGGATCTCAGCGACGCTGGCGCGCAACCTGCGCCGCCAGCTCACCCTCCCAGTCGACCTGCGCGTCCGCGTGGCCGACCGTCCGACCGGCGATCAGCTGTCGATCACGATGGCGAACGTCCTCGCGGAGATGAACGAAATCTCCCCCGAGCTGACTGAGGCCGTCGCCGCAAGGATCACCACCAGTGAGCACCACCAGCAGGCGCTGGCGAGCATCGGCGCGTTCGTGCAGCGCACCGTCGTTGAGAACGAAGCCCTCTACGCCGTCCGCCTCGATGAGGGCCTGGCGATCCTCGACGGCCGCGAGCACATCGAACGCGCACGCGCGCACCTCACCGACGCTGGGCACGAGACGCTCGCCACCGCGATCGCCTGCAAAACGGAGGAGCTCGACTCGGAGCTCGGGAAGCTCGCCGAGCGGGCCGAGCGAGCGTCGTTCAAGCTCGACGTCGACCGCGCGCTGCGCGAGCGCGCGAGCGCTGGCCGCTACGCCTGGGTGTATGACCGCGGCGCCGACTACGCGGACGCGGTGTGGGTGATCGCGCCGGAGTTCGTGATCGGCGCGATCCACGAGGCGATGGACGACCTGGAGATCCAGCCCGCCGTTGATGAGAGCTACTTCGGCGCCGCGAAAGTCACCGACGAGGACACCAAGCAGGCCGCGGCCGCGGACCGCGAGCGTCGCGCCGAGGCACGCGAACGCCAGCAGGGCGCCGCGAACAGCAACCTCGGGCTCGGGCACGACATCGCGGCCGGCCTGATGGACCCCCGCAGCGAGCAGCTCGACGCCGTCCGGCGCATCCTCGCGCACCTGCTGGTCGAGCACTACGCGCCGATCATCGCCTACGGCGCGGGCTGGAGCGACCGCGCGCGCCAGCAGCCCGTCGGTGACACCGGACGCTTCGAGCCCAAGCACATCGACGCGATCCTCGACGAAGAGCTCCAGCGCGCCCTGGAGGACCCCGACCCGCTGCACGGCATCCTTCAGCTCCTCAGCCGCTGGGCCGCCGCGTTCGTGCTCGACGTCAACGGCATACCAGCAACCGGGCCGCTCGGCAGCGGACGCGTCGCGCGCAAGCTTCAGCGCGCGCTGCCCGAGGGCTCAAGCGAGCTGCGCACAGCAGTCTGGGAGCTGATCCGCCCGATGCTCAGCCCCCACCTCGCGGAACTGAACCGGGACGCGTTCCTCACCGACGACACGCTCGCACCAGCCGCGGACCTCGCCGCGCACCGCGCCGAGAGCGCACTCGCAGACGTCGACCTCGGCGAGGAGCACTTGGCCGTCTGACCCGCACGCCACACCCCAACCCCGATGGGCGCAAGCACGGCGCCCAACAACACCGTCCCGCGCCCGCGCCCATCCCCGGGGCGGGCGCGGGAGAACCCGAAAGGAGCCAGCCAATGGCGAGCTTCAGCTTCCGCGCCGTCGATCACACAGGCGCCCCGCTCACCGACCTACCCGCCGAGCTCGATCACCTCGAGGCGCTGCCCGGCACTCCCGCACAAACATCCAGCGGGGCGCGGGCATGATCGGCGAGCTCCGTGAACGGCGCCGCTACAGCGCCGTCATGCCCGAGAGCGCATACAAGCGCGGACGCGAGCCGCGCCAGCGCCGCCGCCGCCGCGACGCGTTCGCCGATCTCGCCGACGGCCTGGAGCGCTACCTGCGCCGCGAGGAGGTCCCCGGCGAGCGAGCCGACTGGGCGGCATGGGCGCTGAGGCTCGCAGCCGGAATCAGAGGCGCCGACGCGCCCGACCAGTCCAAGTGGTTCGTCCGCGTCCACATCGAATAGCCCGCGGCGGAGCGCGCGAACACCGCGCCTGCTTTCCCTCGCCGCCCCAGGCAACGACAACCCGAGAAGGGAATCCACGATGCAACACCCATCACTCACCGGCGTCCTGCGCCGCTACCTGCCACGCGGCCGCGCCGTCGTCGTCGCGCCCTGCGAGCACCTGCAGCACGGCCGCAGCACCCTCAGCCTCTCCGACCCGCCGCCGCGCGAACCGGAGGTCATCTACCGCGGGGAGCGGCGCAAGCTCACGCGCGAGGACTGGGAGCGTCTCGGTTTTGAGCCCAGCGAAGCGGTGGAGCTGGCCGGGCGCACCTACCCGCGGCTTCCCGGCGTCAGCGTCGCCGTGCTCAGCGCCGATGGCGCCGGGCCACTCGAGCACTATCCCTTCCACAGCCCCGCCGGATTTGAGTGGGGCTATGACGGCTCCGGCCCCGCCGATCTCTCGCGCTGCCTCCTGCTGCACTACCACGCCGTCACCCCGACCCGTCGCGGGCACTTCTACCCGCCGGCGCCCGGCGAGCTTCCGGTCAGCTACCAGGCGTTCAAGCGGGACGTGATCGCCCGGCTACCCCAACACGGGGGGTGGACACTGACCCGCCACCAGATCACCGAATGGATCGAAGCGCGCTCGTGAGCAGCGGCCAACCCGCCAGCGCGCGCCTGTCAAGCACAGAAAGGCCAACATGCCATCCGACCCATGCAGTCCCGCTCGTGACTCGATCGCCCAGCGCGGCCAGACGCTCATCGCGCGCTATGCCCGCGAGAGCGACGAACACGGCGCGCGAACATCCGAACACGTCTCAGCCGCCGGCGACCTGATCGCCGACGTACTCGCTTACATCGCGACCCTTCCCGATACGGACGTTCCGGCCGTGTACCGCACCGGCCACGCGCGACGCTTCGCCCAGATCGCCGCGCGGGGGGTGTGGAGCGCCCTCGCGACCGATACCGGCGACGCACGCGACCCCGCCGCGGCGGACCTCGAAGAGGCCTCCGTTGCCTTCGAGGAGTTTCTGCGCCTCGCCTGAACCCCGTCGCTGTGCCCGTAGTGCCGTAGGCGCAACCGTCCGCTCAGCCCTCGCCGGTGCTTGAGCGACAGCGCGATCGCTGCCTGAGCTCGACCAGAAGTCGACTCCTGACACCACGGCCCGTCTCCAAGACCACCGGCGACTTCCGGGTCCGCGGTAGACGCGTGACCCTGACCACCAGCGAAAGGACAGCCGATGGCTGAGAACAAACTTACCCCCGGGGAGGCCCGCGCGGTCTCCCGCGTCCTGCGAAGCGTGGCCACCGTCCACGACGAGACGCTCGAGTGCGCGATCGCGAAGCTCGCTGCGATCACGGACAAGGATCCACCGGCAGCGGAACCGAACCGGTATGTCGGGCTCGTGGTGCTCGACAGCAGCGGGATCCCCGACGTCGTCTGCGGCGAAGTCGCGCTCGTCGACTTCAACGAATTCGACGACACAAGCCGCGACCCGCGCGAGCTCGAGGAGCTCGCTGAAACGATCGAGAGCGACCTCGGTGAGCGCGCCGTGCACACCGTCTCGGGCCTGCGCGAGATGGCGCATGAGCGCCGCGTTCAGCGCCTCAAGGAGACCGGCGAGGCGGAACCGTGCGCGCTGCCCGCCCTGCAAGCCGCGATCGCCGCGAGCGCGATCGACCCGGACCGGGTTGCGCTGCTCGGCGCACGCGTCAAGCCCACGACCGCTGCGTAGGACCAGCCCTCGACCGGCACCCGGCGCGGGTGTCGGGCGCAGAAAGGAGGCGCTGATGCGCCTAAAGCACACGATGTCTCGTCTGCACGAGCTGCACAGCTCCGCGCAGGGCGCGATCGCCCTGCTGTTCTTGCATGAGCTCTCCGCCGAGCACACACTCGGCCAACCCCCCAGCCAGGCGAGCTGGGAGCGCATCATCGCCAAACCCACCGAGGAGTGGGGGCAGGCGCTCGAGGACGCCTGCCAGGCGTGCCTGGCGCAGTGGCCCGAGCAGCTCGAGGGGTTCTTCGCTGAGGCGCGTCTGAGCGAGGAGCAGCCACAAGTTCTCGCAGCCGCAGTCAAGGCGATCGAGGGCGCCTGCGCCAAGGCGGACGGTGAGGGCCGCCGGACGATCCTCGCCGACGTCTTCCAGGAGACCCGCGGGCTCAGCGCAAAGCAGGCCCGCGGCGCGTTCTTCACCCCATGGAATCTCGCGGCGATGATGGCGGACATCGCCGGCGACACCTCGCAGGAGACGTGGGTCGGGGACCTGGCGGTCGGCGGCGGAGCGCTGCTGCTCGGCTATCTCGAAAGGTTTCGCAACCGCCACGGCTTCCTCGCGTCTCGCGCGGTGACGCTGGTCGGTGTTGACATCGACGCGCGCTCCTGCCAGATCGCGCGAGCGAGCCTGCTGCTCGCGGGCGCGGACCCCAGCCAGTTCTGGATCTTCCACGGCGACAGCCTCGCCCAGAAGATCGCCGGGCGCGACCGTCGCGACGGCGAGCTGAAGATCATCAACTTCGATGTCCTCCTCGGCAACCCGCCATTCGGCCAGAAGGTGAGCATGACCGCGCTCGCCGAGCATGCCCGACGCGGGCCGCTCGTGATCCCCGACCACGTCCTCAACCGCGTGATCCCGAGCGGAAGCGCACAGCCCGCGCCCGCTGCGACGTCGCGACCGAGCTCGCGCAGCGCCAAACATTCCCGCCGCCGCGCCGCCTGAGCGTCCCGCGGGCGCCAGCGCCGTGCGTGCGCCGTCGCACACCGGCCCGACACCGTTGCGCTCAAGCGCCCTCTGGCGGGCGGGATCACCACTATCGAAAGGAGCGGCCTGCATGCTGCTGCTCACCACGCAGGCGTTGCCACAGATGCGCGAGTTTCGCCATCCCAACCTCGGCCGGCTACTCACGCCCCGCCATTTCGCGCGGCTAAACGACACGCTCGCCGAGGGATTCCTGACTTGTGCTGATAACGATTGCTTTCACTCTTACGCGCCCGAGACGATCGCTCGTATGTTCGCCGCGGTCGCGCCGATCCCGTCGGTGCTGGCCAGGATCCGGACCGCGTGGCCGCAGATGAACCCGCGCGCGGTCGCGACCCTCACGGGGCCCGGGGCGGGCGCGTGGCTGGATCAGCCGGCGAACGCGCCGGAGGTCCATCCCAACCTGTTGTGGGTCACCGTGCCGGACGTGCTGCGCTGCGCGTGCGGCGCCCCCGAGCATTGCCGCGCAGCGGTGCAGGGCCCCGACTGCCGGCCCGTCGGGGACGCCGACGCGACCCTCGAGCGCTTCCGCGAATGGCACATGTGGATCGCTCACCTGCCGCTCGCGTTCGTGCTGCAGGACGGCTCTGAGCGTCCCGGCCGGGTGCCGTGGAGCGCGCCCGGGCTGCGCGCCGTATTCGTCGGCGGCTCAGACGCCTGGCGGCTCGGACCCGAAGCGGCGCGGCTGGTAGCGACCGCGCGGGCCCGCGGGCTGCTGGCACACATGGGCCGCGTCAACAGCGCCAAGCGGATCCTGCACGCCAAGTCGATGGGTTGCACCTCGATCGACGGCACCCAATGGGTGCGCTGGCGCGACCGCTACCTCCGCGAAGGCCTCGCGCTGTGCGCCGACACCCAGCCCGTCGAGCTGCACTGGCAAACCCAGCTCGCCATCTAACCCGCTGGTACGCGAAGAGAGAACGCGACGCCCGCGCCTGGGCCATCACTCGCACCGACGCGCTCAAGCGCTGACGGGCGCGGACACCCAGCCTCGCCGCAAAGGCGAGACCAGCGACATCAACCCCGCGCGGCGCACGACCCCTGGCGTGCGCCGCCGCTCACGAAGGAGAGACCCATGCCCAACACCCCCGACGCGCAGGCGAGGAGCCTCGCGTGCGCGCATACATGTTGCCGGGTCGCGCTGAGCGACGGCAAGGCGCTGCTCTGCCCGGCCTACCCGAGGAGGAGCGCATGAGAACCCTCGAGGAGGTCCGCGAGCTCTTCCCGCTCGGCGCGGTCGTCGAATGCGTCGAGAACACCTACCGCCCCGTCCTGAACGGCTCGACGCGCCGCGTGACCGGGGTGCGTAAGTCCTCGCTCGACGTCGAGCTGCTCAGCGGCCACGACGCCGGGAAGCCCGGCGGGTTCGTGATGGCGCTCCCCGCCCGCGCCGGCGACGTCCTCTCGCTCTCCGATGACACCGTCACATTCCGTATCGGTCGCGGCGAGCACACGTGCACGTTCCGGGTGATCTCATGAGCCTGACCTCAAAGCCGATGCCGCGCGCACGCACCTACTACGTACGCGAGCCGGACGGCACCACGAGCGACTACCCCACCCTCGCCGAATGCGGCCGGCGGGCCGCGCAGATCATTCGCGACGCTCTCCACGCCGGCCCGCCGGGCGGGCCGCCGGTCCCGCACCCGGACGTGTTCCTGATCACCGGCGAGCTCGAGTCCCGTGACTTCCCCCGCGATTGGAACGACCAGCAGACCCGGCGCTTCGCCGCCGCGCGCGACCGCGCGCTCGGCCTACGCGAGAACTGACCACCACCACGAAAGGAGCCACCACGACCACGATGTCCACAACCCTCTGTGAGCACTGCGGCGACGAGCTCGAAGGCAACGAGCAGATCCTCTGCCGGGAGTGCCGAAACGAAGCGCACGGCCTCTGCCGCTGGTGCGGGGAGCGCCCGCCCGCACACGACGAAGTATGCGACCCCTGCGCCGAGCGCAGCGCGATCGCCGTCGCGAGCGGCGGCTTCGACGGCATCGAGGATCTCCTCGCACTGCGCGCCGAGCGCGCCGAGCTGCCCGAGACCGAAGACCCCGAACCCGAGGTCTGACCCGCGGCCGCGTGGCGCGGCCCCGCGATCCGCCACCGCAATGGCGGCAACACGAAGCCGTCCCGGGGCGCAGCCTGCGCCCTGGGCCGGCCTACCCAACCCCTCAAGAAGGAGATTCACCCGTGACTCTCACCTCCACCGCCTTCCAGAGCACCGGACGCCCGATCGGCCCGCCGATGCTCTGCCGCACGCTGGACGTCGTCCCCGAGGACGAGCGCTACCTGTCCTCGGAAAAGCTCGACGGGTGGCGCGCACTCGCGGCGATCGTCGCCGGCGGCGTCGCGCTTCGCAGCCGCGAAGGGCACCCGGTCACCGCCGTCCCCTACATCAACGACGCGCTTCGGGCGCTCGCGCCCGCGGGAACGATCCTCGACGGGGAGCTCGTCGACCGCGCCCGCCCGCGCCAGCTACGGCGCACCAAGTCGATCCTCGTCTCCCCCGAGCCGCACGTCTGGACACCCGAGGACCCGCCGATCACCTACGCCGTGTTCGACCTGCTGTTCCTGACGGGCCGCGACCTCCGCGAGGAGCCGCTGCACGAGCGCCTCGAGCTGCTCGCCGCCCTGTTCGACAGCGACACCGCGCGCGTCCTCACCACGCTACCGGCCGGGGCGCCGCTGCTGCTGCACGTCGAGCATCGCCCGTCGAGCCGGGTCTTCGCCGAAGAGGTGCTTGCCAGAGGCGAGGAGGGCGTGATGCTCAAGCTCCGCGACTCGCTGTACGTCCACGGCTCGCGCACCGCCGGCTGGTGGCGCTACAAGCCACAGGAGACCCTCGACGCCGAGTGCACCGGCGTGGCGCGCGCCAACGGACGGACTTCGGGGCCGATCAGCTCGCTCACGTTCCGTCTCGCGGGCGGCGCGTGCGGCCAGGTCAGCAGCGGCCTCAGCGAGTCCGAGCGGGCGCACATCACCGCGCACCCCGATCTGTACGTCGGGAGGGTGATCGAGCTCGCCAACCACGGCGTGGAGGCGAGCGGCGCGCTGCGCCACCCCGTCTACCGCGGCGTACGCGACCTGCGTGACAAGGCCCCCGCGCCACGACCGCGCAAGACACCGCGCCGCGCACCGGACGAAGCCGCGCTGGCCAGCGCGGCGGCCGGCGGCAAGCGCAAGCAGCGCAACTACGGTGCGATGGGCGATGGGAAGCTCCGCGCGAGCATCGACTCGCTGCGCGCCGAAGCAGGCGAGGCGTACGAGCGCTGCCTGGAGCGTGGCTCCGGAGACCCTGCCGGCGACCTCCGCGCCGCCGTCAAAGCCGCCGAGGACCGCGGCCTGAGCGTCTAGCCCACCTCGACCGGCCCGCAACGGGCCCGACGAACACGTCCGGCGGGCCGCCGCCCAGGCATGCCTCACGCCCGAGAGCCGAACCGCGCTGGCGCGGGCGGCTCGCCGGATCCAGATCCATCACCCAACGAAGGAGCTCATCGATGTCTGAGACAACTCTCGCCGACGGGACGCTTTACACCGCGCTCGTCACCCGCCGAAACGGCTGCGACATCTACGCCGCCGCGACCGCGACCGCCCGCGACGGCGCTCTCGCCGCACACTGCCGCGCCTACTGGAGCGATGCTCTCCGCGTCAACCCAGAGCTGGGCAAGGAGCCACCCACCGACGACGGGGAGACAATCACCGGCTACTTCGCCACCCTCCAAGAAGAGCACTGCGACCGTGGCAGCATCAACCTCGACGCGATCCCG
>Ga0181530_10002091_pt1 | contig 24269 bp, 21 predicted proteins | sample PEATcosm2014_Bin_42_FD_119769 | JGI IMG/M metagenome (GOLD analysis project Ga0181530, IMG submission 119769) | Peatland microbial communities from MTU Mesocosm Facility, Houghton, MI, USA - PEATcosm2014_Bin10_60_metaG | ecosystem: Environmental > Terrestrial > Soil > Wetlands > Peat | place... | reverse complement strand
CCGCGCGTGCTCACCAGCATCACCATCGACGATCGCAGAGGCGCAACCGGCCGTCTTGAAGGCAAGGTCAGAGATGTGGAACAGGTACTCGGCAAGCCGCTGTCGCGTGTCTGAGCACAATGTCTACCATGGGAGACGAATGAACCTTGCGTGGCGCCCGTGGGAGTGCGCTGCTTCGAAAATGGCCGGGCAACCATGAATCTGGCAGGCGATGCCGCGCCGTTCTTGGATGGCTCCTTGAGGCGCGGATATCCATTTCGAGCACCGAGGGGCCGGCGATCTTGGAACGAAGCGCAAGGATGATTTCGAGCCGTAGGCAAGATGAGAAGGACTGGCTCTGCACAGAGTGAATGGCCGATCTCGTCCGTCACCTTCCGGAATCCGTATCCTGCGCGGGCCGGAGCGGTTGCAATCGTTCGGGGAACGAGGTGAAATACTCTTCCAGGTTCATCGAATTCTTCCCTGTAAAACGGAAAACCGCGTCGCTGGTATGTTCCAACTCCCCCGCGGCAATCGCCTCAAACCATCCGACCGATAGATCGACACGCCACGAGGCCTCCTCCCGTCTGCTTAACCAGTCTCGTGCGGATTTCGCGGACTCCGGCAGGTAGTGGAGCTGCCGGCCGGTCATGCGAGAGAAGCGACGGGCCACCTCGGCAAGATTCAGCGCCTCGGGTCCGGTGACATCATGCGTACCCCCGGGCGGGTCCGCCAGCACTGCGGCCGCGGTCCGGGCGGCGTCTTCGCGGGAAACGAAGGCACCTCGCGTCTCGTTCGCCGAACCGCGCATCACTCCATCGGCATCGAACCTTTCCAGAAACATGTCCAAATAGAACGCGTTTCGAAGTATGGTATAGGGAACACCAGTCGCGGCAAGGTATTGCTCGCTCAGAGAATGATCGCGAGAATAGGGGTACTTCGAATTCAGAGAGGCGCCCTGGAGCGACAAATAAACCACGTGTCGCACACCCGCTCGCACGGCAGCTTCGAACGCGTTCCGGTGTAGTTGCGCACGTTCGCCTGGTCTGCCAGATCCCGAGACCACCAGCGCGGCAGAAACGCCTGCGAAGGCGTCATCCAGCGTTGCCGGTTCTGCGAAGTCGCCGCGAACCACCTCCGCATTCTCCAGTTGTGGCACCTGTTGTGGAGTGCGGCTCATGAGGCGCAAACCACATCCTCTTTGCGCGAGTAGCAGAGCAGCACGTCCTGCGATACGTCCGGAAGCACCCGTAATCAAGAGCATATTCGGCCGATGATGAGAACCACATTTACGACGCAAGTCGAGGATACAATCGTGCGCCAATGAAGACCAGGATGGCCGTGGTCGCAAGGATGACAGCATAGTCGCGACTCAGACCGAAGCTGCTCGTGCTGTCGGCAAGCATGAAAGTGCGCAGGGCATCGACGACATAGGTCAACGGATTTAGATGGGAAACGATCTTCAGCCAGCCCGGCATGATGGCGGTGGGGTAAATCGCGTTGCTGGCAAAGAACAGCGGCATGGTGAGCACCTGTCCGACTCCCATGAAGCGTTCGCGCGTTTTCACAATGCACGCGATGATGAGCGAAAACGTCGAGAACAGCGTCGCGGCGAGGACCACGACCACCAGCACGTTGAGGAGCGCAAGCGGGCTCCAATTCAGCTTCACCCCGAGCAGAAGCGAGAGACCGTAAACGACGACAGCCTGCGAGAGCGTGCGGATACCAGCGGAGAAGCCCTTGCCGAGCACGAGTGCCGCGCGCGGAGTTGGGCTGGCGAGGAATTTCTGCACGATTCCGAGGTCCCGCTCCCAGATGACGTTGATGCCGTAAAAAATGGCCACGAAGAGAACGCTTTGCGCCAGGATGCCGGGAGCAATAAAGTCCAGATAGGGAATGTTGCCCGTGTGCATCGCCCCGCTACGTGAGAACACTTGCCCGAAGATCAGCAGCCAAAGGGCGGGCTGCAGGGCGCGAGTGACGAGTTCCGTGAAATCGTGACGCAGCTTGCGCAACTCAAACTCGGTGATGACGAATGTCTTCTCGACGAAGCCGGTTAAAGGGTGCATAAAAGTGGCGGTCATAAAGGTTGGGCTAGCCAAGGCGTTGGGCCGTAGCGCGTTCGGCGCCTACGTCGCGGAAGTTGCCGCCGGAATCTAGGGCACTCCCAGCATACTGAACGAAGACATCATTGAGTGTGTGGCCGCTGCCGCCAAGCGATGCCTCGAGTTCTTTGCAGGTGCCAAGCGCATCCAGTTTGCCCATGTGCATGATCGCGATGCGATCGCAATAACTCTGCGCCTCCTCCAGGTAATGGGTCGTGAAGAACAGGGTCGTGCCGTAGTTGGTCCGCAGATCGATGAGATGTTTCCAAACCGCGTCGCGCGCAATCGGGTCCAGCCCAACCGTCGGCTCATCCAGAAAGAGCACCCGCGGCCGATGCAGAGTGGACTGGGCGATTTCCAGGCGGCGGACCATGCCGCCCGAATATTCGCCCACCAGACGCCCGCCGTCGACGGTCAGGCCCATGAACTCCAATGCCTCGCGGATGCGCGCCTGCTGCTCGCTGTGCGGCAAGTCGTAGAGTTTGGCGAAGATGAGCAGATTTTCGTAGCCGGTGAGCGAACCGTCCACCGAGATCGCCTGCGGCACATAACCGATGGCGCGGCGAACCTCGACCGCTTGGTTGGTTATAGAGAAACCGGCCACCCGTGCCTCGCCCGAGGACGGCGGCAACAGCGTGGTAAGCATCTTAATCGTCGTGGTCTTGCCCGCCCCGTTGGAGCCGAGCAACCCGAAGACCTCACCGGCGTTGACCGAAAGGGTTAGGGCATCGACCGCCGTAAATGCGCCGAAGCGGCGAGTGAGAGTCTTGATTTCCAGAACGATGTCGCTCATAAGAAAACCCGCGAGACCCGGGCTCAAGCCAGCTCCACTACCATCTTACCGAGCGCTCGCCCTTGGAAAAGACCCACGAGTATTAGGACCTATCCAGCGAGGCATATGGCGGCTCCCTGCCGCCAGAACCTTGTCAATCGCCAGTATGCAAACTCCAGGCTTCGGAAAACTGGCCAGTATTGATCGTCTGGGAAATCAGTGCCATGCGGATCACAAGATGGGGACTATCCTGGCCCGCTTGCCTTCGCTACCAGGGATTCCCGGGCGGCGCGGTAGGCACCCAGCGCCGCCGCTCGTAGCCACCCGATACGTCCGGTGCGTTGTCGTTCCCTGTGACGTAGAACATTCTTGAGGACTTTCTTGATCCCGTAGACCCTAGATCCGCGAGGTGAAACCGGTGCTGCGTTCGGCAAATTGATGTTTTGACGCGGCGACAACCCTTGGCTGCGCGGGTAAGTTAAGGGTTTCGAAAGCTAAGCTTTGAAAATGCTCATGACTGCCTCGGCGCCCGCAATGTCGGTTCGCACGCTTGTTGCCCGGTTTGTCTGGGCAGAGTGCTCTCGCGCAAAAGGCACGCGACCTGCACCTGAATATGTTGTGGCAGGACTCCATATGCTTCCCGCAGCTCCGTCAGAAGTCTCCGAGCGACTTCGATGTCGTTCATAGCACCCCACCACCCGTTCTGGGTCCGACCAACCTCGTTGGCCCTCCTTAAAACATGTTTCAGTGCATGATCCCCAAGTTCCGGGACCGAACAGTCACGCCATACGGAGGAGTGCTCCTTGACGCGCTTGCCGAAGGCACCGCCCAAGCTTCGCCCTATTATCGAAGTGCAGGGTCGCAAGAACTGGTCAAAAGCGAACAGTGAGGTCGACTGTCTCGGGCTATCACCGCCCCGGTGACGCTTCACCGACTTCCCGCCTACCTTTACGACTAGAGTGCGTAGACGATAGATTCGAGCTCCAACCTCTGTCACCGGGATGTAGGCACCAGTGGACACACCGGGCACATTCCCGAACAAAAGAGCCATTTTGCACAGTCTTGCCGAAGCAAGTGAGCGAATCTATGGATGTCCCAAGGGCAGTTCGCCCGCCACACCAGCACCAGACGGCCTGACCTACCCTGTCGAGGCAGCTAGGCAGAAGAGATCGCTCCGTTTTTGGGGCCACTACGTGATTGTTTGCCGATCAAGTCTTATTCGAACGGATTTTCTGTACCAGAGCCAGGCCCCGGGCAACAACTATGCTGGTCAGATGAGTGCAGATCCGCGTCATCAGACGCTTATCAGAAGTTGTACCCAGCACCGCGTTTGGTTTTTATTGTTGGCAATGCTGCTCTGCCAGGCGCGAGGCTATTCGCAATTGAGACCGCAGCCGCCATGCGGAAAGGAACCCGTGCCGTCCTATCCTGCTCTGGATGTTTCGGCCGTCGCGAAGTCATGGAGCAGGTCTGAATTCGGCCGCGACTGGAAACCGCCCGCGTGCACCGATTGGGCTACGGTGGGCTTTACAACGTTGGTGACCACTGTCGCGCGATTTCGTCAAACCTCGGAAACTGAAGGCTTGCTTCGCCACATAGGGGCCATTTCAGAACTCGCGGGCATGCGCTACTGGTCGACCACTCACAAGCAGTGGCAAACATTGATTGTGGACGCCTACGCTGTGACCGGCTTGCAGCCTAGTCAACGCCGCGAAGACTTTTCACCCGAAGAGATGCAGGAAGGTAAGGTGCTCTACTATGTGCAGGTCGATAACCTCTCTGGCAAGGCCACCTACCGAATGCACATTGTAGAGGCTTCGGCGGACCGGCTCGTCTTCGATGTCGAGAACGTTAGCACGATGCGCTATCTCTTCATAACTCTCTTCCACCCGGGTGAGATGCAGTCGATCTACTTTCTGGATCGCGAATCGGAGAATGTCTGGAGATACTACAGCATCGTGCGCACAGGAAAGAACGCAAACCGGCTGATCGCGGGAAATGAGGCTTCCGCGGTCAACCGGGCGGTTGCGTTCTATCGCTACCTAATCGGAATTCCTACCGACCGGGAACCACCGGCGGAGCGATGAGAGCAAGACTTTGTGACTCTTGCAGCTTTGCTCACAGATAGGCCATTGAGAGTTCCGACTGAAGGATCCTATCCATTCGATTGGATTGATAAGGGAGGTCTAAGGTGTTGTCCCGCTGGATCAAGATTGGCGGATTACTGGCTCTAGTTGTGATCGGCAGCGGCGCTGTGTTGGTGGCCAGCCGCTGGCCGTTCACGCGGGACACCATCGTCAGGACGCTGCAGGACAAGTTCTCCAGCACGGTCGAATTGAAAACGTTTCACGGGAAGTATTTGACCCCGGGGTGCGTTGCTGAAGGAGTGACTTTCCGCCGCAACAGTGATCGAAACGCTCCGCCGATCGCGACGATCGAAAAGCTCACCATCCAGGGCAGTTACTGGGGCTTTTTCCGCACTCCGAAGCGTGTTCGACGCGTCAGGATCGAAGGGTTGCGCATGTTCGTGTCACCGAGTAGTGAACGCAGCGGCAACGAAATGCGACCTACCGGCGGCCCGGAGCAGTTCGCACTCATTATCGACGAGATCATCGCGGACGGTGCCGTGTTGGAGTTTGCTTCCGGCGAACCCGGAGCGGAGCCCCTTAAGTTCGAAATTCACAAATTGACACTGAAGTCTGTGGCCGACGACCGGCCAATGTTGTTCCACGCCGCTCTGCTGAACGCGAAGCCCCCCGGAGAAATTTACACGGACGGGCAATTCGGCCCCTTGCGACCACAGGACGTCGGCCAGACCATCGTTGCCGGCTCCTATCTTTTTCAACACGCGGACCTGGGCGTATTTCCCGGCATAAGGGGAACGCTATCCTCCACCGGCAAGTTCACTGGGGTGCTCGAACACATCGAGGTTGAAGGCAGTACCGACGCGCCCGATTTTCAAGTAGCGAGCAGCAATCATCCGGTATGCCTGAAGACACAATTCGACGCGATTGTGAACGGGATGGATGGAGACGTCGCTCTACAGTCGGTGCACGCACAATTTGAGCAGACGTCACTCGTATCGCAAGGCGAGGTGGCAAAGAAGGCGGGTTCGGAAGGTAAGACCATTTCGCTGGGCGCGACGCAAATGCAGGGCCGGATCCAGGACTGGTTACGCCTCCTCTCTAGCGTGGATCGTCCTGCTCTGACCGGAGCGATGAATTTCAGAGCACAAATCCTGGTTCCTCCTGGGGCTCGGGACTTAATTGAAAGGGTGAACCTGCAGGGAGACTTTGGCATTGACGCGGCGAGTTTCACCCGCTCAACGACGCAGGGGAACGTGGACCACCTCAGTCAGGTGGCTCAGGGCGAGAAGGAGAACGACGATTCGGCGAGCGTGGTTGAAAATCTAAAGGGACATGTCGTGCTCAAAGACGCGATTGCGACGTTCTCAGATCTCTCCTTCAGCGTTCCGGGCGCCCTTGCTCATGTGCACGGCACATACGGCCTGTTGACGGAGCAGGTTAACCTTCACGGAACCTTGCAAGTGGATAACAAGCTTTCCAAGACATCGAAAGGGATGAAATCGTTTCTGCTTAAATCTATCGAGCCATTCTTAAAGAAGAAGAATGCCGGAGAGATCGTGCCCATCAAGATCGGCGGAACCTTCCGCCACCCGTCTTATGGACTGGATTTGGGCCCGTAATTAACAGAGAAGATGGTTTTCAGGAACTTGATCTACCCGGAATCGTCAGCGAGTCACTTCCACCGCGTGCTCGCCGCGGGGAACGGCTAACTCCGCCGCGCCGTTGACGACCTTGATCTGGCCGACTGAGTGGCCGTCTATAGTTGCCCGCAGCGGGCCGGATTCGAACTCGTGCGTGGTCAGATGGAAGTCGCGGTCGCTCTTGACGCGCAATGAGAGCCGAGCGGGAGACGCCGCGTAGTCTCTCACCACCACGCCTGCGTCGGCGTGGAAGCGCAGCTTCTCGTCGCGGACCATGGCAGTCTGATCAGGACCGATGGTTACGGCATACATGTGGTTCTGCCATGCCGCTCCGCGGAAGGTTCCTTCCGAGCGGGGATGGAGCGCGCCGAAGCGCAGGCCGTCCCAGGGGTTGGCGTCGGTGAACTGCTCGAGGGCGATGAGGCAGAGCAAGGCGCCCCAAGTGTAGTGGATGTCTCCGCCGGCGCTGCCGCCCCAGGCGTGGTAAAGCTCGTCGTCGTGCTGGTTGGTCTTCCACTCATCCATGAAGAGAGCATAGCTTTTCTCGGCGAACTCGAGGGCGACGTCGTCAAAGCCGTAGCGGTCGATGGCGTGGTAGAGCAAGTAGTTGGTCGGCCCCCAGATGCTGCCGCGCCAATAATACTGGTCAGCGAAGGCGGGATCGCTGCGCGAAGTCGTGGGCGCAACGTATTCGCCCCAGAACTCTTTTGGGTTCAATAAGTGCTCATGGACCATTCTTTGAGCCTGCGCGGGCGTGGCAATACCGGCGAGCATGGGATAAAAGTTGGTGGGCGAGAGGCGCTTGGAGAATTCTCCGCTCCAGAAACGATTCTCGTAGATGCCGTCGGCGTCGTTCCAGAGTTTGTCGCGAACGAGTTGCTTGATTTTTTCGTACTCCGCCAGGAACTTGCGCTGGTCGTCGGCCTTGCCCAGCACGCCGGCAAGCGCGGCGAGAGTCTCGGCGTCGAGCGCATACAGAGAATTCAGACCTACGTCATCCAAGTCCATGGTGTAGGTTTGGGGGTTGTAGTGAGCATCGTCCCACATGGGGCTGTCGTCCATGCCAGATTCCCATTTAGCCTGCATCAGGAAGCCGCGCCCGCCGCTCGACAAACTGGAGCCGCGATCGCTGCCCCATTCGAGCAGGCCGTCGCGATTTCCGTCGCGCCAAGGTTGTCCGTCGCCGCGATCCTTAAACCACCACTCGTGCCAGCGCTTCAGCCGGGGATAGGCCCACTCCAGCATTTCGCGGTCGGGATAGCGCTGGTACACCTTCCACACGCAATACGATCCCACGGGCGGTTGAGAGCGATCGGGAGTGACGCCGCCGCCGGAGACGACATTGGGAATCAGACCGGTGTCGGTTTGAGCGAGCAACAGGGCGCGAATTGTGGCCAGGGTTTGCTGCTTGTCCTCGAGGCTGGAGAGGAGGGATCCGAAGAAGCCGTCCCACTCGCCCAGCGCCCAGCCTCCGAAGGTGTGAGCCCAGTGGCGACTGATACTGGGGAAGACAAGATCGGGCTGGGGCGCGTACAAGGTGTTCCAGAACATGTTGTTGCCGATGGCTTCGGGCGCGGCCTGGAACAAACCCTGGGAGGATGGGCGGCGGCGAGCGTAGGCCTCGGACTTCTCTTTGAGGATGGAATCGATTTTCCCCGGAACAAGCAGTTCGCCGGCCTGGGCGAGAATTTGGTCGCGGTTCCATCCCAGCGTGGCGACAAAGTGCGCGGTCTTCTTGTCGCCGGGCAGATCGCCGGGCGAATTGGCAGTAACGAACTGAAGTCCAGCCGCGTTTCTGCTGGGGTCAGTGTCGCGGGAGTCAACCAGTGCGCCGACGTTTTTCACCGTCGCCTGCAACTGATCGAGCGAAGGGGAAGTGCCGCTACCGACAGTGGGCCGGTCCACCATCACGACGAATTGGCTGGTTTGGCCAAAGACCTGATCGAAGTGGCGCTCGCCGACGATGGCCTGCCGAGACTCTGTCACCGAATAGGAGGCGGGGATCGCCCAGGTGCCTGCAGCCCCGGGGATGTAGGTCTCGAGAAAGATCTGGAAATCCGGAGCAGCGGTGATTCGCCCCACCACCGTAGTCTCGCCGATGCGGGACCACTCGAGAGTGATGAGCGCCGCGCGCGGAGGAACTTGCCAGGAGATGCGGCAGTAGGAAGCGTCGGGCGCATGAGGTCCGACTTCGCGGACCGCGTCATAGATAGCGGCGCCGTCCACAAAGGTTTCGCTGAAGGATCCGAAGCGAAGAGCGAAATCGGATGTTTGGCCGAAGGCTTGCGCAGCGAACACCACGCCATTCCAGGCATCGCCGTCGAGCGCCTCAACATGCACATTGGAAAACTGCGGTGCGACAGCACGGGTGGTGGCAGAGTTCTGCGCCATGGCAGGCAATGCTGCCAGGAAGACGAAAGCGGTCAAAAGCCGTAACCACAGAGCGGAAGATACGCCGGGGAGCGTCCGGGGATCGAGTCTCACGCGCGACACCTCAAAGGAGGAATGACTGGCAATACCGCGTCGCAGACGACTGCCCCTTTGGGCAGGCGGCCGTTCGACATGCGGCACCGTACATGGTGTCGCAAATCAGGGCTGCGGGACAAGGTCTCTTCCTTTGCCTTGCTTCTCATCTGCCGGGCTGGTCGCATCTTTCGCCAGCCGACATTATTACATTGTATGCAATGTTTATATGGCTTCGGAGCAGACTCACCACGACCGAGGCTTCCCAGGCCAGAATCGTCTACTAAATAACTTGTTTACAGGTTGTTACTGAAATTGCGCTAAATTCATGAACCCCGCACGTGCAAATATATCTTGACACCGTATATGCATACGAGGTTCGTATGGTCGTTTAGCGAAAGCTGTACCCCGAAAGGTGGGGGCTTCATGACCGCGATCAACGCACGCCGAACTGCCCTTCGATCTGCCTCCCATGTGTTCGTTCCGAGCATTCTGGTCTTGTTTCTTGCTTTATGTTGCTACCCTGTGGCCGGTGCAAACAGCCAATGCGTTCGCCCGGCGTTGCGCGGCTCCTTTCTTCAACCGGCTCTGGGTGATAGCTGGACTTTGGAGCAATGGCGCGACGAGTTTCAGTACATGCAAGACGCTCGTTTGGACCAGATGTTGATTCAGTGGACGGCAGACAGCAAGGAGAAGACCACCGTTTTTCCCTCCACGCTGGCGGGCTTCACCCAGAACACGCAACACGACGTGGTGGAACGGGCTCTGCAAACGGCCGATGCGAGCGGCGCTCAGGTGTATCTGGGGCTACAGGTCAACGACGACTGGTGGACCAACTACATCGACGACGCCTCCTGGCTCCAGAACGAAGCGAAGATCGCCACCGCGCTGGCCGACGATCTATGGCAGCGATATCAACATCACCCCTCGCTCACCGGATGGTATCTCCCCTTTGAGGTCGACAACGTGGCGACCACTTCTGCGCAATGGGACAACCTGGTCGCCTTCTACCGCACCGTCGGCAATCACCTGCATAAACTTGCGCCGGGAAAACCGGTGGTGATTTCGCCCTTCTACAACACGGCTGAGGGATTGACCCCTTCCCAATGGCAGACGATGTGGGAATACGTTCTGCAACGCAGCCCCATCGACATTCTGGCGCTGCAAGACGGCGTGGGTGCGGGTCATGCCACGACGGCACAACTGCCAGAATGGTTCAGCGCCGTGGGCAATGCGATTGAGCAGTCACGTCCCAGCATGCAGTTCTGGGCGGATACGGAAACCTACACTCACGGATACGCGACCATGCCGATTCATTCCATCGTGAATGACATGCGCGCCGTTCAACCCTACGTCACGAACTATGTCAGTTTCAGCTTCAACCACTACTTAAGTCCGCAGCAGGTGAATCCGCTCTATTACGAAACGTACATGGATTACCTTGCTACCGGGAAGGTGGAATCGGTGCCGCCGACCCCGCCAGCGAACCTGACCGCCGTTGCAGTTGACCCGGCGACTATCGGCCTGACATGGACTGGGTCAACGGACAACGTGGGCGTGGTCGGCTACAAAGTGGCCCGAAACGGCCAGCATGTGGCAACGCTGTACAGTACGGAGACGTCGTACGTCGATTCCGGCCTTGATGCCGGCATGACGTACTCGTATCAGATAAGGGCGTTCGATGCGGCGGGCAACAATTCATCCTGGAGTAATGTGGCCAGCGCTTCCACACCGCCGCCCCATCTGTATCCGACCGATATTGCACTCGGCAAACCGTATACCGCCAGCATGCCCGCTGACCCTAGCTATCCGGACAGCGGGGGCGTCGAATTGACTGACGGGATTCTGGGTTCGACGAATTACGCCGATCCCGCCTGGCAAGGACGCGCAACTACTCAAGCCTATACGTTCACCATCGATCTCGGCAGCGTGCAGGTCATCAGGGAAATCCGCAGCCACTGGCTCCAGGACGACCAGTCGGGAATTCTCTTTCCCCAGAAGATCATTTACTCGGTCTCTGCCGACAATGTGACGTTTGTTGCCGTCGGCACGGTCAAGAAACCGCTGCCAGTTGCGGGGGCGCGCTTGTGGTGGTACACCCTGACCGACTTGAACAGCGTGAGCGGACGGTATGTCCAGGTTCGAGTTATTCCAGGATCGAATGCCGAGTGGACGTTTATTGATGAGATCGAGGTTCGGCAATGACGTGCGGCAACGTGAGAGCGCCGGCGCAGAGCCCGCTCGGTGCCTCTGGCACCACCGCTTCCATGCAGAGGGAGGACGACGTGGTTAACGATCTCGCGGTGATCGAAGGCGAATATCTTCGGGACATTCTCGATCAGCCACACGCCCTGGAGAACACGCTCGCCGGGCTGGAGACGCCCAAGCCGTTACTGGAACTTGCGGCTCGCCTCAACCAGGGAAAATTCGAAAGAGTGGTGCTGACCGGTATGGGCTCCTCGTTCCATGCCCTTCATCCCCTGAATCTGGACCTCATTAACCACGGCTTTACGGCCCTGATGGTGGAGACATCCGAGTTGGTGCACTACAAGAACCGGTTCTTTGACCCCAAGACTCTCATCATTGCCGTCTCGCAGTCTGGACAAAGCGCCGAGATGGTCCGGCTCGCGCAGACCAACCACAAGCATTGCGCCGTGATCGGAGTCACCAACACCCCCGACAGTGCTCTCGCCAAACACGCCAGTGCCGCCGTGTTTACTCAGGCCGGCAACGAATTCTCCGTCTCGTGCAAAACGTATGTCACTGCCTTGATGGCGCTGAAGTGGGTGGGAGACGTCCTCTGCGAACGGGACCTTCGGCAGACGCGCCGGGAATTGAAGCAAGCCTGTCCTGCTGCAGCCTCGTATCTGGCGGATTGGAAAGACTACGTCCGTAGCCTGGCGGAGATGCTCAGCAATATTCGCCACCTGTTCCTGGTCGGTCGTGGAGCGTCGCTGGCCACAGTGGGTACAGGCGCCCTGATCGTAAAAGAATCCGACCACTTTCATGCCGAAGGCATGAGTAGCGCAGCGTTTCGGCATGGCCCGCTGGAAATGCTGAGCGAGGAAACGTTCGTGCTGGTGTTTGCCGGTGACGCGAAGACGCGCGACCTGAACCGGCGTTTGCTGGCAGACATCCGGCAACAAGACGGCCGTGCAGAACTCGTGGACAAAGACACGCCGATACCGGCGTGCCGGCTCGGTGAGCACAGTCCGGGCATCCGGCAAATCCTGGAAATCTTACCGGTACAGATGATTACGTTCGCGCTGGCGGCACAGACCGGCCGCGAGCCCGGCCGCTTCGAGCTGGCCACCAAGATTACGACGACGGAATAACGCCGCAACCAGAAAGAGGACTTATGCGAAGCGAAAAACCGCACCGGCAATCACAACCCCGGGCTGCGCTTGGGTTTTGCCGCGTCGTTTTGCTCCTCTTTCTGGGCTGCACAATATCTTTTGCGCAAAGCCCCGTTTCCGCACCGATTCACGGTGTCACCGTGGACGACAAAAACGATATTCGTGACGGTGCATTCCGCGCGAAGTTGCTGGAGTCGCTAAATCATCTTTCGGTGAAACCGACAACCCGGATCGTTTACGCGCCAGGCAACAAGAGCGGCTATTTCACGGCCAGTTCGTATCTCGACGCTACCACGCAAATTCGAGCGGTGGGACCTGTTCTCGGCCAGCCCGTGGACTCGTTCTACATGAAATGCTTCACGCCGGCTGAGTACCTCAACCGCTTCAAGAACTACGTGAGCACGCTGGGCAAGGTCGTTGACATCTGGGAGGTGGGGAATGAAATCAACGGCGAATGGCTTTTCGGGACCACGGACGAATGCTCACCGCAGGCGACAGTGAAAACCACATCGCAGGTTGATGTTGTGACCAAGATGACGGACACCTACGACTACCTGAAGTCCCAGGGGAAAGTCGCAGAGTTGACGCTTTACTACAACACGCCGTGCGCCAGGCCCGCTGCCAACGAGATGTTCACCTGGGTGAGCGACCACGTCCCGGCCCGCATGAAAACCGGATTGGATTACGTGCTGGTGAGCTATTACGAATTGGATTGTAACGGGATCAGACCCGACTGGCAGCAGGTTTTCAGCCAACTGGCAGTTCTTTTTCCGAATGCCAAGTTGGGCTTCTCCGAGTTTGGATGGTCGGACTCGAAGCCTGCGGACGAGTCGGTCATCAAGGATTTGATTAGCAGAACGTATGCCGTTCATCCCAACGTTCCGAACTGGGTGGGCGGCGGATTCTATTGGGAGTTTGCCATTGACATGGTTCCCTTCGATCCTGCGTCGGGATCGTTGTGGAACACGATCGACACGGCGTTGAAGAACCAGAGGTAAGGATGTTGATAGTCGCGTCCGCATCGGCGACCTGCCGTGTCTTTACAGCGTGTGCGCCGTCGAATGCATACGCATCAGCGACGAGGAATATGCAACCGAGTTTGGAGAAACGAAGGAGACCTGCGATGACCGCAATCACTACGTCGAATGTCGTATCCCGGGACCGCAGTTGGCAGAGGGCCTCGATTCTTTCCGTTGACTGTGGCGTCCTGCCATCTGCCCTCTTGATACTGCTCGTTTTATTGGCGTTTGCCGCTCCGGTGCACGCCCAGCTCTATGCCGGCTCGGTCACTGGCGTCGTCAGCGACCAAACCGGAGCCGTGATCCCGGCGGCCACGGTAACGTTGGTGGATGCCGAAAAAGGCTACACCTTCACGACCAAAACCGACAGCAACGGACGTTACCTTTTTCGTGCGGTGTCGCCCGGCGTCTATAACCTGTCGGTCAAGGCAACCGGGTTCAAGGACCAGTCGCACAATGCCATCAAGGTCGACGTGAGCCAGAACGTGGGCGTGGATTTCTCCCTGAGGATGCCCGGTGCAAAGGAAACGGTGAGTGTTTCCGCAACCGCCCCCCTGCTCGGCACCCAGGATGCGACCACCGGGCAAGTGGTGGACCGGAAGTTCATTACTGATCTGCCGCTCAACGGACGGGCCGTCATGGACTTGATGTATCTCGCACCCGGCGTCACCGAAGTGGATGCCGCTTGCGCAGGGTGCTATGCCACCAATGTCATCATCAACGGCAGCCGCAACGCCACCACAGACATCCTCATGGACGGCGTGACCGCGACCAACTACGAACAAAACAGCGGTATCCGGGTGGAGACCTACACCCCCTCCGTGGATGATGTCGAAGAGTTCAAAGTGCAGGAATCGAACTTCAGCTCCGAATACGGGTTCAGCGGCGCCAGCATCGTCAATCTGGTCACGCGGTCGGGCACGAACAGCTTTCACGGAGGCTTGTACGAGTTTCAGCGCTACTACAAGACGGATGCGAACAACTGGTTCAACAACCAGCAGGGAATCCCTATCCCCGGACTGCGCCGCAGCGATTTTGGGGGAACGTTCGGTGGGCCCATCTTCAAGAACCGGACATTCTTCTTCTTCGACTACGAAGGTGTGCGGGAGGACGATCAGGCAGGACCAGTCTTCTATGGTGTGCCCAGCGATGCCGAGCGGACGGGCGATTTTGGCGAGCTCTGCGGCGGGGATGGCCCCAATGGGCCCGCACCGGACGGAACTTTCGATGCCAATGGATTATGTTCCGATCCGGCGGGTCAGCTCTGGGATCCATATGCCGGAACATACAATACTACCTATGGCGGCGCGGTGCGCAACCAGAATGCATTCATCCCGTTCAACAACCTGGCGACGTACACCAGCACAGTCGACGCGAACCACCCCGGCAACGTAGTCCTGGCTAACAACCCGGGCGGCGCTCCCTATCGCTTACCCAGTGGCGTGGGAAACCTGATCGACCCGGTCGCCCAAAGTTTAATGAGCTACTTTCCCGAACCCAACTACAACGTAGGCAGTGGAAGCTACAATCCGTTTACCAACCGGGTGGAATCGGGATCGGTGAGGAGTAGCAACAATCAGTGGGATCTCAAGATCGACCACCGCTTTAACCAGAAGAATCTGCTGAGCGGAAAGTATTCGCATCAGGCTAGCCTTTCCGGTGGGTTCAACTGTTTTGGCAACGCTGCCGATCCCTGCAGCAGTGGGCCGACTACGGGTAGCGCGCACGTGTTCGTCATCAATGACGCGCACACCTTTAACCCCACCACATTGTTCACGGTTTCCTATGGTGTCACGCGGGGTACTTATTTCTACGGCGGTGTTGCCCGCACATTCGCAAACCTATCCCCGGTGGATGCAATCGGCGAACCACAGTACATGAAGGACTCGGGCTACAACTGGTTTCCAACGGTTGGCATCGGTGGGGGCTATTCAGCTGCAAGCTACTACAGCATTGGCAACAACCCCTGGAGCTATGCCAAGCAAGGACAGGAAACCCATCAACTGATCGGAACGCTGAGCTTGGTGAGGGGCACGCACGAGATCAAGTTTGGGGCGGAAGGACGTATGCACCGGCTCGACTACACCCAGCCCAACTACGCGCCCGCCGGCGCCTACAACTTCGACCAGACCGGAACCGCAAACTACCAACTAGGCTGCGTGCCGACCGATGCCCAGCCCTGTCTGCCCATTGGTGGTGACGGCATGGCGAGTTTCCTGATCGGTGCTCAACCCAACGACTGCTGCGGCATGTACGAGATTCCAAACTCCGTGGCGACTCAGAATTTCGAGGCCGGCGGATTCGTGCAGGATAACTGGAAAAAGAGCGACAAGCTGACTCTCAACCTCGGCCTGCGCTACGAATTGGTCTTGCCTCGCACCGACCGGCGCAACGAACTGAACTCCCTCGATCCCAATGTGCAGTCTCCGATAACGCTAGACGGCCAGAACCTTACGGGCGGCGAAATTTTCGTCACTCCGAGCGATCGGTATTCCTATGCTCCCGACTACAACGGCTTTCAGCCTCGCTTTGGCTTCGCCTACCGGTTGACTCACAACACCGTCGTTCGCGGCGGCTATGGCATCTATATGTCGGCCTGGAGAGGGGCAGTTGCCGGAACCTCCGGAGTGGGACAGCAGGGATTCGATCAGCTGACCTACTTAGTGCCTTCCTTCGAAGGGGACGGAGCCACTCCTGCCGCGAGGATGAGCAATCCGTATCCCAACGGGCCGACCCAGCCGGTAGGCAGTAGCCTGGGCTTGTTGAACGACGTAGGCTTCGGCGGCTACGGGCCCATCAAAGACGTCAGCAACAAAGTGCCGTACGAACAGAGTTGGAGTTTAGGCTTCCAGCGCGAAACGAAATGGAATCTCCTGCTCGAAGCCTCGTACATCGGCAAGAAAGGAACGCACCTCTACTTCGCCAATGCAGGCGTTTTGAACCACCTGGGTTCCTGGGTAGAAAGTCTGCCCGTCGCGGGTCCCGATCCCAACAACCCCTGTGCCACCCTCACAATCACTTGCCTGAATACCTACGTGAACAACCCGTTCGCCGATCCCACCCAGTCGAACGCGTCGCAACTCCTGCCTGCCGACAACCCGCTGCTCTACTCGCAGGTCCAGGAGATGCAGCTAATGATGCCCCACCCGCAGTTCTATGGATTCGCGGGCGATGAACCTCCCATCGCAAACTCGATCTATCATGCGTTGCAGCTTCGAGCGGAGAAGCGCTTCTCGAACGGCTTGCAGTTCCTCGCAACTTACGTTTTCTCCAAGTCGATCGACGATGCTTCCCTGACCAGCACCAATAGTGAGTATCTGGGAAGTTTTGCCAGCCTGCAGGATCCAAACAACCCGGAGGGGGAACGGGGCCTGTCTACCTTCGACATTCCACAGGTCTTACAGTTGAGTTACACCTACGAACTTCCCATCGGACGGGGAAAGTTCATCGGAGGCCGCCTGAACCCGATACTCAACGGGATCGTGGGCGGATGGCGCACCAATGGCATCTGGCGCTTCAACAGCGGCAGGCCCCTCAACCCGGGTCTCTATGTGTCTGACAGTCTGCCCAGCTACGGGCCGCAACGCCCCAACCTAATTGGCAGGCCAGAGCGGACCCGCGGGAGCGACTCGACCTGGATCAACCAATACTTCACCAGCGTAGACGGAAGCGCCTTCTTCGCTCAGCCGGCGCAGTATGCGCTGGGCACGGCGCCTCGTGATCTAGGTGCAGTGCGGCAACCGGGCGCAAGAAACGCCGACCTGTCTATGTTCAAGGAGTTTGGCATGGGCAAGATTCGCGAAGGAATGCGCCTGGAGTTTCGCCTCGAGGCATTCAACGCGTTTAATCACCCGCAGTTCGGAGGGCCGGACACGACGTTTGGCGACCCGAACTTCGGCAAGATTTTTTACCAGATTAATGGCCCGCGACAACTGCAAATGGCCTTGAAGTTCTACTGGTAGCGGGTCGGCGGCGCGTTTCGACGGGAAAATCAGTCTACGGATGCGCGGCCGCGGTCGATTTTGTGCGTTTGCTTTCGCGGATCTGCTCCGCGGTGAACTCGCGCCCGCAGACGCTGCAGTGCCAACCGAGAGAAGGAAGGGCTGCGATCCCTGGCGCGAGCAGAGTTTCGCGACGCCTGACCTGCACCAACTCGCTACTACACTCCGGACACTGTCGTTGAATCATAGTCTCCTACGCCGCAGACCTTCCTCGCGATCCCCAGGAATCAAGGGCTATTCTGCTGGATGGAATGAGTCTCTTCCGCGGTGAGCCGAGAGGGATCGCAATAGCCGTACCCTTTCAGGCAAGCCGTATAGTTGCGTTTGTGCTCGGCGTCGCCGAGCATCTTGGCTTCGGGGGCAGTCAGTTTTGAGTAGTCGCAGGTTTCCTGACCATCTTTGCAAGCGGCCAGGTTGCGCTGGTGTTCAGAGTAGGCAGTTTGTTGCGCTTCCGCCGGAGTCAGTTTGGAGTGGTCGCAATCGTCCCAGCCGTTCCTGCAATTCTGCGCGTTGCGCTGGTGTTCCGCAACAGTCGCACCCCTGGTTTGCTGAGGAGTTAACTGCGCGTGATCGCACAGCCCAGTGCCACTCTCGCAGTCGGATGCGTTGAGCTGACGCCTGGCGCCGTTCACTTCCCCGATTTCGACCTGAGTCAACTGGGAGCGATCACATGCGCCGGCCCCATCCTTGCACTCGGCGAGATTACGCTGGTGCTGAGCTGCGTCCATCTCGCGCGCTTCAAACGGGGTCAGTTTGGACCGGTCGCAGGACAACATGCCGCCATTGCAGTCCGTGACATTGCGCTGGTGATCCGCCACGGCCAATGCAATACTTTCCGATTCAGTGAGTTTTGAACGGTCACAGGAGTCGTAGCCGTTCCGGCAATTCACAACGTTTCGCCCATGGACCGCGAGAGCCACGTCCATCGCTTCCGGCTGGCTCAACCTGGAGCGATCACAAGTATCGCGACCAGCCTTGCACTCCGCCAGGTTTTGCGCCAGATCAGAGGACTGGGCAAATACCAAAATCGGCCAAAGACTGAGACAGACTACTTCTGCGCAAAGACATTTTCGCACGCTGACTTTCATGTTTGTGCCCCTTTCGGGCAAAAGAAAAATCACGCTGCCGCTGAAGCTGCAGGCCCGACTCTTGAGGATTCTTCAGCTTCAAGACATCAACAGCTATGGAGCCTTGCACTTTCGCGTCGGCCAGATTCAGTTTCTCTACAAGCGATGAACCGGCCCAAGACACTCGTTTGCTCCCACAAGGGGCGCATTTCTTATCTCCTTGAATACTCGCTCAGACCACCAGGAATAGCTGGTCGTAATTGCTCACTTTAGGTGAGCCCCCGATAAATACCTGTGTGTCGACTGACCACCGCTAACTCATGCATCCGTCCGAAATACGAGCACTTTTGTACAGAAATGCCATGATTGACGTGTCATCGTGATCTTGTCAGGTTAAAAGAGTGACTGCCTTTTTGCGGAATATCGGCGACGTAGATGTTGGGCGTCAGGTGTTATTGCCTGGGATCTTTTGCTACTACTTGGTGCTGCGCCTGGTTCGGGCAGCGACTTAGAGAAACGCGGAATTTGACTATGGATACTGTCTTGCATCGGATCGTTGTCCGTGTTCGTAGCCTGCGTGCTTTCATAGCTGCTTCGCTAAGGAAATCGATTGGAGTGGAAGCACACGACGGCGATTTCGCGTCCCAGCGGATGTGTCCATTTTGCGGACTCATCACGCCGCGCTACGAAACATGTTGCCTGGAGTGCGGCAAAGTACTCAAATCAGCTTAGATTTTAAGAATGCAGGTCAGTTCTGGGTGCGCCGATCCGGTCTCCAATCCGGCCACGGGGGCGCGATGCCATTGAACCTGAGATAGGCGATCATCTGGCCCATGTGTTCGTGGGTGTGCGTCAACAGCCGCAGGTAGACGCGTCGCACCGTTGTCTCCTCGCCAAAGAAATGCGGGCGCCGGTCGAGTTCGGGGGCGGTGGCTTGGGTGAAAGATTGGTTCACAGCCTCCAGTGATCGCCGCAACAGAGCCACGACCACATTCTTTTCCCGGACGCCGGCCACCAGTTCGTCCTTTCTGCGGATCAGGCTAAAAAGCCGCTCCCAATTCGGGTAGTCATGGCTCCAGCATACCCAAACCGGTTTAACCCGACGTACAAATGCCGCAGCATGAACTCGATACGCTCAAGTCGCACCACGCAAGAACATCTGTATTTGTCGGTTCAGCCCCGGGGAGTCGGCCGTTGCACTACTTTGTCCGCTGATCAAGGCTCAGCTCAGCCGGCGGCTTGGAAAACGCGCGCAGTATCACGCCGATCACCAGGCACACCGCCACCGCCCCTAACATGATTGGTATCGTTAGAGAACTGCTGGTTTTAGGGACTTCAGCCGACAGTGCTAGGGCCGATGCTTCCGGCAGAAAGAGCACACTGACCACAACCAAGCAAAGTGCTCCTGCAACGGTCCTAAACGATTTCATAGTCCCTCCCGTAGGTTCTCCAAGGCTCGCGTAGTAGTGGGCAGGTTCTGAGAACTCTTGCGTATCGGCGCACAAGAGATCTGCGCGCGGAATACCTGCCATTCTGTTACCTGTCGAGAGTTAGTTAACACCAGTATCAAGCCCATGCCGGTTGATTACTGGTCAATCTTGACCACAGCGTCTACTGCACCTGTGGCAAGGGTTCCGAGACCAGCGAGAGCCTGGATCCGAGCAATTGTGCACAGACACATCACGCTCGGAACCGTAGCATCGGCCTCGGATCTCTTTCTTTTTCGAGGGGACGCCATGAGAAAGCAGTACCTTCACCTCTCTGCGTATTCGTGTGACCAATGCCATGGACCGGTGGTTTCAGCTTCGCTTGCAGTTCGCGAAAATGTAATCTCGAAAGAGACTGATATCAGGCAGGTAGGAGCAATTTGCTTGTCGTGCGGCCATCGGCAACACAACGCAACCGGGACGGTACGTGAGGTTCATTTTTCGCCGGTGGAATGGGAATCTGCGGATGCGGTCGGCCTTCGTCACCTAACGACCGCTTTTGTGGAAGCGCTAAACCGTGCGGACCCCCACTGAACGGCACGCCTGTAGCTCAGCCAGCTTGCCGGTAGTGGCCTAGTCGTGCAAAACGATGTTAAGCAGCGAGCTGTGGACCAGCAGCGCACCTTCCGAGCCGCCGGCGTAATCAATGAAGCCCAGTCTCCTGAATCGGTTCATGAAGAAGCTCACTCGCGAACGGGTCGTCCCAACCATCTCGGCGAGCGTCTCCTGACTGATCTTCGGGACCACGGTTTCAGGAATGCCGTCCTTGCCAAAATGAGCGAGCAGGAGAAGAATGCGGGCGAGTCTTTTTTCGCTGGAGTTGAACAGTTGGTCAACCAGATCCTCTTCGTAGCGGATATTGCGCGCCAGCAAATACGCCACGAACATTTCAGAGAAGGTGGGCTCGCGGTGGAGGGCATCCATCATCGCCTTCTTCTCGACCCGCAGAATCTCGCAATCGGTCATCGCCGCCGCGGAGCCCATTCGCCGGAGCTGGCCTGCCAATGAGCCTTCACCGAAAAAGTTCCCTTCGCTCACGATCGCGATCGTCGCTTCCTTCCCGATCTTGGATACGACGGTGAGCCGCACCTTGCCCTTTTGGACATAGAAGACAGCGTCCGCCCCGTCTCCTTGCGCAAATATCATCTGCTTCTTCGGAACAGACAGGATCTTCCTGCCATCCCCGATCGTCGCCAGGAACGTACTGGGGTCGAATCCGCCGTTTTTCTTGGCTGCCAACGCAGATCTCATTTCTATATAAGTATAGTCCCTCGATAAGGGTCAATTCACACGAATCGTGCACGCACTCATTCAGCGAACTTTGCCGTCGCCCCCTAAGTCCCAGAAGAAGTGATCACTTTTGAGCAGTTTTTGCGCGCCACGGGGTCAAAGATGAATACGCGAACCGACGGGAACTCCACCACTCCCACCGGTTAAAAGGAGCTATGCCACTCACTGTGCAGGTCGGCACCATCCTAATGACGGAATGGCCCGGGATTACGCAGAGTCTCGGCCTGGAAAATGAGCCTTGCTCGGGAAACTGGAGCATGCTTAAGGCGCTGGATAACTTTGCCCTTGATCGCAAGATCCATGCCGCAGGATGGAATTTCTTTTTCATGGCGGCGGAAGTCAAGGTGATGTTCTTTGGTGCTCTGGGAGAGAAGAAGATTCAGAACGCCCTGAAGCGCATTCTAAGAAAGGTGCAGCCGCGACACTTTAATGGCCTTGAGATAACTGACATCGTGGCCAGGCGCTTTCTGGGCGTGCCCTACGTGACCATTTCCGCGCACTCCCGCCATATGCAGCAGAGCTGCTATCTGGATAGCACCGAAACACGGGTGACGTCCCAGCTCAACGCGGAATGGGCCAGAGGTTGAGTACCGTTGTCAAGACCGGGCTGACCGGACAAAGCGAGCCATAATGAACCCGAATGGAAATCCCAATCTCGAGCGAATTCTGGAGTCAGCAATTGTCATGTCTTGGGATGACTTGATGCGCGGCGCTCACACTGGCTTGATTCATATTGAATACGGTTTTGCCGCAGGCGGAACTTTGGACTATCTCAAAGTCTGGTCATCCCTCACCCCAGGTCATTGGCTTCTGGCTTGTGAGTATTGGATGTCAGCGAACACGTTTCACGGCGCCGGTATTGGTTTTGATAATGGATACCAATCTGAAGGTCTGGCCCATACTCTAGAAGTCGCGATGCAACACCAGAACTCGTTCGTGCTGCCCCCGAATCTCGGCCGGCAGGGACTGCTCCAGATTCCAACGCCTACGGTAGAAGAAAGCGCATCGGCCACGGCACTCATAAACGAGGCCTTCGACCGTCTCGCTGCACCGCTGGCACAGCCCGCGGCCGCCTGAAGGTCCCCGCACCGCTCACTTTTCCGAGGCCGTTAAACGGCGGTCTCGATGGGGTTCTGTTCGGGGCAGCCCCGTGCTGAGCTCGCACTTTTCGCCCGGCTTCGCGCCACAGGTGGGGCAACGAACCGCCAGCGCTTGCTTCTCCCGGATTTTCATGGCTACAGAATGCGCCGTGGCTCGCCCAAAAGATGGTCAATTATGACCATCGCGCAACCCTCCGTAAGGCGCATCATTTCTGTAGAAAGGGTGGAGGGCCAGGTTGCCCCGGCAATGCATCCGATGACAGCCGCGTCTCCCCTCGATCCTTTTCTCAGGAGCGATCCCATGTCCAATCAACTGGCCACGAACCCAAACAAATCCCCCGAACCGCCGCGGACGCACCCAGGAGCGCCCCTTGACTCAGAGCGCGCCAAGCGGCCACCGCTGCCTGAGCCTCCGTATAGGCCTTATGCCGAGAAGCCTGCGGTGCCTGAACTTCCATATAAGCCTTATGCCGAGAAGCCAAAACCGTCGCTACCTGAACCTCCTTACCAGCCTTACAAAGGCATGTAGCCGCCGGGTGGTCCGTCGGGCAAAGGGCGCGAAGTTTGGGGCAGCCGGCAGGACGTGACACCCCTTCAATAAATCTGCCGATGTGTACAATTGTGAACAGTCATAAAGGGTGGCCAAGTAGTAATCTAGGCATTACTTACAACTGGGGCAATTCGCTGAAAAGGCGGAACGCTCTTTGGAGCGGGCATGGGTTGGTGTCGGCCAGTTTGGCGACGTTCGACCCTCACGTCTGCTCCGGTTTAGTCATTTCCGCTTGGTCGTGACTGGCGGGGGGCGTGTTAGAGCGTCGTTCGCAGTGGAGTTTGCTATGCACATAGACGAAAGGCAACTCGCGATATCCCTGCTGGAGGGTCTACGAGAAGACTTGACTTATGCGCGCCTCAACAATGGGAGTCGTATCCTCGATGTAGCCGACCTTCGCCAATATATTTATGAGCAGATCGGCCGGATCAGGACAAACGCGTATTTCACGGGTGTGCTGTACGGCAGCGATGGCAGGGGCCAAGACATCAACAAGAGTAACGGCCACAATGGGAAGGCCCAAGTCTAGTGCCGCTTGCCACGCCTCGCGGTTGGTGCCAACAACACCGGGAGTTGCCTGGGCCGGTGCGTCTGGCCGTTTGACATTGATTCCGCAGAAGCCTAACATAGTAAGTGAGTAAGCTACCTATTCTTACTCTTTCAGGTTCTCTGAACTAAGTCAGCCCATCTGAAGTTATTCCTCTTAGCTTCCATCAGACTTAGGTTCCCTCGGAAGGAAGAACTACCTTATGATTATCCAAAGCCAAAAGGCAACAATCATGAAAACCATCAAGTTTGTTGTGAAAGTGAGCCGTGGCGGTCTTGCTCCTTCCTATGTGCAGCGGATTGATCGGACTCCCGTCCAGATGACAACCAACCGCAAGCTGGCACTGATGATGGGAAGATTCACGGCCGAAGACGCCGTCAAGTCCATCCAGAATTCTCGGTGTATTCCGGAGTTAGTGCCCGTGCGGGTTAATGCCTAGCACGCTGTGGGAAACTCGACGTGGGTGGCGTTGCGGGCAACAGGCTTGCCTTCGGGTGGCGGCTTCATCCGCTATTTGAAAAAATGAGCAGTTCTGTACAGCCACACCAGGCCTGCAGTCTTACCATTATCCAACTGTGGTTTTGGGGTCCCTGAATTCGTTCTGGCAGAGGTCGTTCCCGCGCAACTTCAAGGGCCCGCATGGCCTCCCGGGCAGATGAGGAACGGCCATGAAATCGCCCTACGGTCTTAACATCCTCGACAACTGCATGACGTGCCCAGTGCGGGAGCAGCATCTTTTCTGCAATCTTTCCCCGTCCGCCGTGCAGAGACTGAATGACATCACGTCCCCGGCGGTCTATCCCCGT
>Ga0181530_10002090_pt1 | contig 24285 bp, 16 predicted proteins | sample PEATcosm2014_Bin_42_FD_119769 | JGI IMG/M metagenome (GOLD analysis project Ga0181530, IMG submission 119769) | Peatland microbial communities from MTU Mesocosm Facility, Houghton, MI, USA - PEATcosm2014_Bin10_60_metaG | ecosystem: Environmental > Terrestrial > Soil > Wetlands > Peat | place... | reverse complement strand
CTCGGGATGCGCCGGCCAGCCGACCCGCAGCAGCACCACGGACGGCTCGCCCGGCTGCGGGATCACCGCCCGCACGTGCAGCTCCGGCCAGTCCAGCGCGGAGACGGGATCAGGCGTGCCGATCTTCTCGGCCAGCGCCAGTGCGTCGAGATTCCCGATGTGCACCAGACGCGCGGTCCAGGCCAGGCCGCCAGCGATGAACAAGACGGCACCTGCCAGCGCGACCGCGACTATCACATAACAACAGTAAGCAGTGACCGGCGGTTGCGTCACTAGCGCCAGGCGGCTATGCGGCGGCCAGCGCCGTGATCCTCTCCGCGGTCAGCACGCACCTCCCGTTACGCGGCTCGCCACGACCGGGCCTCAAGTCCGGGGCGCAGGCTTGCGTTTATGCCCTCAAGGTCTCGCGCCGGAGGTGCGGGGCGGATAGACGCGCACGTCGTAAGCTGCCAGCATCTCATTCAGCTGGCGCGCCCCGGCCGCGTCATCCAGCACGAGGCCAGGTCGCCCGGCAGCCTGCAATGCGCCTGGCGGGCAGCGATCACCGAAAAGTACGGCAGAGAATTCACCGATGTCTCGCCTGGTTCTCCACACAAGTCCTTGTGCCCACGCCGCTTGATCACGCAGCCAGTGCGCCCAGTGACGGGTGAAGGCATAGTCCCTCGCTTCGGAGTAAATAAGCCAGTCGTCCTGCTTGACGGCCGCCAGATCTGTAGAGGAGAGAAGAGACAGAAAGGTCAGGTCAGTCGTTGTCTCCAGCCGGCAGAGCCGGCGCCCGGACAATGACTTGCGCGGCAGCGTACGTTTGTGCCGGGGAGCGAAGGGCAAGCTGCGCAGCAGGGTCTCCGCCAGGGCGGTCGTATCAGCGGAGGCGGCATAAAGGTACGGGTAGTTGTCATCAGCCGTAGCATCAAATCGGCCGCCACCGAAATACTTGTGGGCCGGCGCCTCGTTGAATCCAGCTGGACTCCGCGACTTGTGGTGTACCCGCCACAGCGGTGTGCCGGCCGGCAGCACCCATGACGCCGGCTGGCCAGTGTACTTATCCGGAGGCGGCCCGAGAGGCACTGTCATGCCTCCTCGAATGCGGCCCTGGCCGCCTCGATCAGGACCTGATCATCGACCTCACCGATGACATCAGCGGGTACGGCGCCTACCCAGGTGTTGACGCCTAGCCACCAGTCCGCTACACCCCAGGGATCTTCCTCGGCATCAAGCAGGCGGTTGATGGTGGTCACCACGGCATATGGCTGTCCGTCCGCGCCGAACTGGAACGCCGGCAGTCGCATGCCGCCGCCGGGAGGCCTTAGCCGGATAAGCCCTGGATCGCGCGGGTCTGCGCCGCGGCGCCGAACCTCGGCCGCGTCTAGCGCAGGCTTGGCGAGCAGCGAGCGCTCGGTCTCCTGCTTGATGTCCCCGCGGTTCGCCCCGGCCGCGATCAACGTTCTCAGCTCGGCCATATGCGGTCTGAGTGCGACGAGCGCAGGTTGCCACTCTGCCGAGCCGCGGTCGAAACGCTTGCTCTCCGTGGCAAAGGCCCGGCGCACCTGATGTCCAGGGGGCAGGGCCGGCATGACTAGCTCCATCATGTCGAGCGCCACATCGCGCCGATTGGTGCCCTGGCTGCCGAGAAGTTCCTCCGCGAGGCGCACGAGGATGACCCGCTGCTCGTCATCGAGATGCTCGACAACGTCGTCCCAGGACGTCGCCAGTGCCATGAGGGCGTCAGGCAGCGTCACGTTAGCCACCCGCCGAATATGCTCATCGTTCCCGTCCTGTCGTTTACTGTCCCTGATGCGCGAAGGCCGCCCAGGCCGACTCCCGACCGAGTTCGTGCAACGTCACCTCATCGGCAAGAAGCGTCGGCATCTCCGGAGGAGTAATCCGCTTCGGATCGAGCATCCACAGTTGCGCTGCGCGAAGCGCGAAGGCCGGAGGCTCTCCCCTTCTCAGGTGGTGATGGAACATGAACATCAGCAACGCCGTGCGGACGTCACCAACCTGCCATCGTGACCCGATGACGCTGACTGCGCCAGCAGCCAGGAACGCCGTCGCGAGCGTGAGAGCCTCGTCGTAATCACGAGTGGCAAGGTCGCTCATGCAAGCCGACAAGACAACGATCCCTCCCGGTGCGTCGGCCTGGCGGCCCTGCGCCTGGCCGAGAATCGAGCTGACTAGCAGGGGTTCGTCATCGGCAAGGCGCAGACGGGAGTCCTCGGGCGACGCCCCCGCCGTGGCGTGACAACTGAGATGCAGCATCGACGCGCCGGGTGAATCGCTGGCAGGCATCCACTGGAGTACCCGCGCCGGAGTAGCAAGATCGGGATAGCGCGACCCCAGGTAGTGACTGTGCGGATAATAGGAAGAACGGATATACCTGGCCTCCAGCGAAGCCCAAGGGATGTCCTCGCCCACTGGGTCAGCCACGAACACGGGGCTCGCCTCAGGCGAAAGGCGGCTACGACTTGCGGTTTCGATAAACTGGCCGCTGGATGCAGCATAGGAGAAGACGCAATCTTCTACCGCATAATGCACCCGGCCTGAGGCCTTTCGTGCCCGTGCGGCATGCCATGGCACCGCCGCCAGTTTCCCGCAGGGGATCAGAACCAGCTGGACCGGCTTTTCCTGCTGCCGCACGCTGATGCGCTCCAGCAGTGGCCCGACCGCGGCTGCCCAGGCCCATTCGCAGAGTCCTCGAAGTGAATCTGTCCAGCGGGCCTCCCGGCGCTGCTGGAGTCGCTCGCTGCCATCGTCCCGCAGCGCTTCTTGCTGCGCTGCGGCGTACCTGTCTATCAGCCGGACCGCGTCGGCATCGAGTCCCGGTAGCGGAACCGTGTCGGCGGATCCGTCGGCGGTAATGAGCAACGCGCAGCCCGAACGGCTTTCTCCGCCGGGAAGGAGGTATGCGAGCCCGTCCCGGCCGGTAGCCGAAAGAGCGCGCGTGATCTCCGGGATCGCGGGCGGATCGAGCAGGCCGCCGTCGGGCACGGAGGCTTCGAGCGCCACGAGCACCCGGTGCCGCAAGTTGCTCGGAACCGCCGGTCCTGGCAGCGGCCCGGCCAGGCTGGCGACGATGCGGGCCTGGCGGTCATCCCACTCGCCGGACGGGGAAAGCTGATCGCGGTCCCAGGGCGGCACATCCGAAACGGCCATGCCAGCGATCGCGGAATCCCACTCCTGAGCTAATGCCGCATATCCCAAGGCGCGAAGACGCGCGGACAGCCCGGCGACCACGGTCGCGGTGTGCAGGACAAGCCCGCGGCCAAGCTCGAGCGCCTCAATCGCCGAGGCCGGCAGGTCTGCATCAAGGGCCCAGTGGGCCACCTCGGCTGCATCCGCTGATGTCACCCGGGTCATTGTCAGCGCGCGCCTCGTGCCCGTCTGCAGCAAGACGTCCCCGACCTGCTCGCGCAACGCCGCGAGGCCAGCACTGATGGCTGCGCGCTGACCGCTTCCCCGCAGCTCAGCGCGCGTGCGGTAAGCCTCGGCCAGCGTGGCCAGCACGATTCCCGCGACCGGGCTGCCAGGCTCAGCGGCGAGGTCACGGCACGCCTCTTCCAGCACGGCGATACCGCCATCCAGATCAGCGGGATCCTCGCTCAGGCCGAAGCGCAGGACACGAGCGTGCCCGAGGCCCCACACCAGCCGCGAACGCTCGAGGTGGGAAAGAGCGGCAGAGCCAGCTACCTCGGTGAGAAAACCGATTCCCTTGTCGAAGAGTCGCCGATCACGAGTGAGCCAAGCCTGGGTAATACAGATCACCCCGGCCCGGCCCAGGAGCGCTGCGCGATCCGGGCTTCCAGCGGGCAGTTCCTCCGCAGCCGCAACCACGTGCGGCCACGACGCGCTGATGTCGCCGGCACTGCGGCTGAGAATGCCCTGCAGGATCCTCGCAGAGTTCAGGTCACTGATCACCCGGCTTCTGAGGGGAAAGTCAGGCGGGTACGCGTCCAGGGCAGACTGAAGGTCAGTGATCGCGGCACTGACCAGCGGCAGGTCCTCTCGCCGTAGCGCGAGGTGCAATCGCACGTTCCCTCGCACGGCCCAGACCGAGCACAGGTCCGTCGCCACCGGGTTGAAGGGAGGCCCGCCTGCCTCCCGGAGCAGGCGGTCGGTCTTGCTTAGGTAGTACTGAGCCGCTTCCAGGGCCTCGAGGTCGCCGGTGAGCGAGTACTGATCGGCGAGCATAGAGGCAAGCGCCAGCAGCACGTGGCCCTGCAGGCCGTGATCGTCAGGAAGTAGCTCTGCCGCCTGCTTGAGCTGAGCTATGCCAGCTGCGAAGCCTTCATGGCGATGATCCCTGATGGCCTGCAAGTGAAGAGCCTGCCCGTAGCAGGAGAGGTGGATCGCCTGCCTGACCGGGTCGGTGCCCGGCCGGGCGACTGCTTCGCTGAGCATCTGAACGACCTGGTCGATCGGCAGGCTTGCCAGGTCGAACTGAGCCATACTCAGGAACGCGGCACCAAGGAGCGCCAGCGCTTCCGTCCGGAGCGGGTGGTCCTCGCCCATCTGGCCGAGTGCCTCAGACAGCGCCGCTATCGCGGCCCCCCCTGTCGCAGCCGACGGCCGCCGCGCGAAGTCGCGCCCGAGCATGCTGGCCAGGCAGTACTGGATCGCTGGCCGCAGCGGGTGGCGGCTGTCCAGCAGGTCTCTGGCGCTGACGAGTGCCTCCGTGGCGGCTGCCATTTCCGCCTCGTGGCCGGGCCTGCTCGCTCTCTCACTGAGGAGCCAGGCGTGAATGGCGATGACTTCTGGTCGCCCGTCGTCTCCGCGGGCCATGCGCCGGGCCGCTCCGCCGAAGCAGCCGATGACCCTGTCCAGGTCGTCGGCCGGCATGCCGCCGGAGCCCCGGATGAGCAGGGCGGAGCCGAGAAGCACAGATCCCGCGACGAAGGCTTCCGGGGCATCCGCGGACATCTCGATCAGCCGGACCAGGTGGCTTATGGCTTCTTGCACGTCCGCCCGCGCCCTGTCGGCCGACAGCAACGCGCTGGCCTGGCCGGCAGCGCTCCAGTCGAGCTTGCGCCACTGCGCGCTCACGCCGACGCTGACGCCAGTAGTTGCGGCGAAGCCGTCCGGGATGAACGGCAGCAGGAGCAGCTGCCTCAGCCATACTCGCGCCAGGCTGACCTGCTCGGCGTCAAGGTCTGCCTGGGCAAGAGTCTGGCGCAGCTTCGTGATCGCCCCCGCCCGGTCACGTGAGTCACCGCCATGCATCGTAAACCGAACGCCCAGCATGATTCCGAGGTACAAGGCGGCTACCGGGCACCGGGGATCTTCTGGCGACAAGAGGCGGCCCGCAGAGGCCAGGGCGGCAATGGCCTCATCGACATCGGCCGGAACATTGCCATGGAGGAGCACTCTTTCGGAGAGCGCCATTCCTAGCCTTGTCGTGGCTTCCGCCACGACCGGATCTCCCCGTCCGGCAGCGAAACGCAGCCACCTGAAGCAGCCGATCGCTGAGGAGAGGTCGTGGCCACCATCCCGCTTCTGCCGAAGGTGCCTGTCAAAATGCAATGCCCCTAGGTCATCCACGCATGCAATCTTGGCGGGGTCATCGTCCGCGAGCATGTCCCGCACGACCGCCGTTACCCTAATGGCCTCGGAGAGATCGGATAGCTCAGTGGGCGCTCCGGCCGGAACCATGTCGTACCGCATGGCGAGGGCATTCCCGAGCATAGCTAGTACGTCCACCGGCGGGTCATCGTCATTATCACCGGCGGTGATTACCGACAGGTGCAGAATGGTGGCGTCAAGGTCGGCCAGGTTCTCCGATAGGAGAAACCGGTAATAGTGCGCCACGGCCGAGGTGAACAGGTACCTGTCGCGATGGCCGTTGGATACTCCCGCCAGCAGACGGTCAGCGTAGCTGATAGCGGAGTCCAGGTCAGATTCCGGCAGTTCCCCGAGCGGGGGGTACCCCTCCTCATGGCGGTCGAGCAGCGCTGCGGCCAGATCTTCTAGCAGTTCTCGCTCCCGGTCGCTTCCCTCGGCTACCGAAGCCAGCTCTCCCCGCAGCATGACGATGCAGTCGGCGAGCTCATCGCGGTCGCGCTGCGCGCGGTCGACCCGGCTGGCGTCAGGCGCGGCAGCACTGAACGATGGACCAGGGCGAGTCCCTGAATTCGTCATTGCGCATCCCCTCTCTGCGCTATCCGAGCGTGGCGGTGGTGACACCCGCCTCGCTGAGTTTGGCTACGATAAGCTCAGCCAGCGCCCGGCGGCGAGTAATGAAATGTATCTCCCACGGGCCATTTTCCCGGATGTCCCGCTCCAGTAAAGTCCATAGCCACGCGAAGCTCGTGGCAGGATCCAGGCCACCGCGGCCGGTGCCCAGCAATGGGAGTGCAAGCGAACGGAGGGCGGGATCAGGGACTTCACGCTCAGCTCGCGCGATAGCGAGCACATTGCGCATGCTCGTGGCGATGGCGGTGGGCTCGACATCGTAATCGTTGGTGCCGGGGCGGGGAGATACTATCGCGGCGTGATAGATCTTGCGGACTCCCCTGCTTCCCATCTCTCCTGACGATGTGACCACGACGGTTCCCGAGGCTACCGGCAGCCCGGAACGCGCATGACGGCGTACCCACGACTGGAGCTCATCGCCGATGACGTCTCTCACGATCTCGCCGTCCGCGGTCTTGGTAGCAGCCGCCCTGCGAACGGCTGCCGAGACAGACGACTTGAAATGCTGGGGCAGTTCCAGGTAGATGTTCTCTGGCACCACGAGGATGTCGACGCCGGAGAGTAGCTCCACGGGCTCAATGTGGACGATGATCGGGAAGCGCTGACTGCCCAGCTGGCCGTTGAGGCTGATCTGGCGATCAAACTCCGCGCGGACTATTTCCAGTCGACCTGGCGCACCAGACGCCATGCAGAGCTTCAGTATCTCTTCGGCCACCTGCTCCAGGACTACTCGCTCGTGATGCTTGCGGAACCGCTCGACGCTGACCCCATACACCAGTGCGGCACGGCGCCGCCGGTCCGAAGCGGGCCTATCACGCGCACCGCGTGCCAGGCCGAAAGTGGCGGTTGCGGAAGCGCCGAGAGAACCGCCGCCAAGGTTCTCTACCGCTGCCCGTAGCAGGGCCTCGACCGCGCCGGGACCTCCGCTGGCCGCCATCACGCCGGTGCGGGCTGCCGCACGGCCCAGATTCGGCAAGTCGGTGTGCCGCAGTCGCACCAGGCCCCGCTCTCTGAGGACGCGCAAGTCAGCGACAATCTCCTCTAACGTCGGGACATCTGGGACCACCGGCATAGGCCGAGCATGGCCGCGGGCGCGCGGCACCGCAACGCGTACTGCCGGATTCCGCCGACCCGCGCTCGCGCTGAGGCTCGTGCGCGCGGGGGCTGCCGGGGGCTCGCCGAACCCGGTGAGCCCCCGGTGGCCGCCCCCGCAGCCGCTCGGCTGAACAGTGGTTCTCGTACCGTCAAGCGGCGGCCTAGCTACCGAAATGCTGGTTGACGGGCGAAGGCGGGCTGGTTGTGGACCGGCGGCCCGCCTTGCGCTCAGAACAGCCCGCTCAGCAGCATGAGCAGGATGTGGATCACATGCGTCTGCATCCGCGGTCCCCCTTTCCTGACTGGCCAGGCCGGTTTCGGCTAGGCACAGCCAGTGAAACGGCAGTCTCGTCCGCGTGACTGGTCAGGAACTGGGCGACATCCGGCCGATGGCAGCCGCCCCGCCACCTCGAGCGCATGATGACCGGCACATCGCAGCGATGGCCTGGCCCAGCGGCCGCCCGGTTCCCGACTCTTAGTGCCGCAAGGCCTGCGGTGCTATTCCTGCCAGCACACGCCGTAGCTGAGTCCCACCCGCAGATCGCTAAAGCAGGCGTGGACTTCCCCGAAGCGATCAGGCACCAGCTCTTCCTGGCCCCGGCAGCGCTCGTAAAGCACGGCAGTTGGCGCGCCGGACAGCTTCCACACCGCTCGCGGCAGATGCCGGGGATCGAACCGCACCCGTGCCTCGAAGCGGTCAGTTCGGCGGAACGGGACGTGGACGTAATGAGAGGCCATGAGCTGCTGCTGCGGAATGCGGAACCGGACCGCGTACTCATGGTGCTGGCCCAGGCGCAACGGCTTCGGCAGGACGACGACGTTCTTGAAGTAGCATTCGTAGGGCTGCTCGCGCCGGACCAGTGCGCCGCCATGCAGCAGCTCGACATCTAAATCGTGCTCCTGGCTGGCGTCACCCGGGTGCCGGGGAACACTGATCGAGGTAACCAGCTCGCTCAGGCCGTCCACGGCCGCGACGACCACCCGGCGCTCGAGAGACTCGATCGGCTCCGCAGTCAGCAGCAGCAGCGCGGTGCATGACTCGTTGAACCAGCCATCCAGCGCCTCCTCGGCCGCCTCATCGGCCCCCCCTCCTGCGCGCCGTGTGCCGCGCAGGCTCCCGCCAGGCGCCGCCCGGTCGGCCGCTGCGCCTTCGGCCCAGGGCGGCAGTATCGACCTTCCGATGCCCTCTGGCGCCTCCTGGTCCAAGAGGCGCCGAATCTGCGTCCAGTACGTGCGCCAGGCTTCTGTGTCGCCGCTGCATGCCTCAACGAAGGCCATGACCACCCGCAGCGTCGGCAGTGCCTGTCCCGCGGTGGCCGCCTGCACCGTGCTGGTCGCGTAGTGCGCGCGCTTGCCGAGCTGCTCGTAGGTGAGACCCGAGCGATTGCGCAGATCACGAAGCCAGAAGGCAAACTCTCGCATGGGAGAGCCGTCCCTTTGCAGTGGCGCCTGCGGCCGTCCCATGATCCATTCTTCCTTGTCTATCGGGTGACTGGGTTTGTCAGAAGAGTTTTCCATCGATCACCCGATTCTGCCTCATCCCGTCCTCGTTTGCTCGGCTTACGCGTCCTTAGGTTTGTCATGTTTGACCGGAGACCGCGAACTCGGCTTGCCCGGCTCGTCACGATGGCGTAGAAATTCGGGCAGCGCATCAAGGGAGGGTGCCTATCTGCTGGGGGGATTCACGGGATGCGAGCCGTGGGCATGTCTGTACAGGTATGCCCACGCGCTCGATGTGCGTCGCTCCTCGATTCACTGCCAGCTAGTGCCCATTTCGCCGCGACCATGCCGATACTTCGATGTCATCGGCCAGCGGGCGGCGAAACAGGCGCAGCAGAATACTCGAGGGCTTGAATGATGGGAAATTTACGTATCTGGCTAGCGGGCCTTCGATGCCTGCGTCAGGCCTGCGCCTTGATCAAGAGGAGATCGGGTTGACATTGGAATACGACTCTTCCGAATTCCCGGAATCGGCGGTTCCGCCAGCGGCGACCACGACGGTGATAGACCGGTCAGAACCCGCCGACGGGAATGGCCGCGAGTCGGCGGATGCAGCTGCTTTGCCGCCTCCCGGCACAGCGCAGGGCAACGACCGCGCAGCCCATGCCGACTCAGCTGACGACGGGACCCCGGCGCTGCTGGCCGGGCTTTCGGCCGAGGTGCGAAGGCTTGCCGACTCCTCAGCGCAGTATCACGCTCGTGCTGAGCAGCGCGAGGGAGTGATCGACCACCTCCGCTCCGAACTGGAGCAACTCCGGCGCGGTGAGCGACGAGGCCTGCTGCGGCCGCTGCTGGTGGAGATCTGTCGGCTGCGCGACGACCTGCTGCGCCAGGCAGATGGCCTGCCCGGAGACTTCGACACAGAGCGAGCAGGACTGCTGCTGCGCTCCTACGCGGAGTCTGTTGAGATCGCGCTGGAGAACAGCGGCGTCATTGCTTTCGCGCCCGCCGCCGGTGACCCATTCGAGCCCAGGATGCATCGCCAGGTTGGCGGCGTGCCAGGCAGTGATCCGGCACTCGCCGGGCGCGTCGCGCAGGTTCGGCGCAGCGGCTATCTCGACGTCGAGGCCAGCCGTCCCATCTCGCCCGCAGAGGTGGTGCTATTCCGGGCCGTTAGCACCGAGCCGGCTGATATCTCCGCGCCTGGCGTGCAGGCCGACCCGGCGGCCACCGATCCCGAGATGCCCCGCCCGGCATCAGGCACTGACCAGAGGAATGAACTATGAGTGAGCCGCAGCACGGCATCTTCGGCATTGATCTCGGAACGACGTACTCGGTGGTCGGGTACATCGATGAGACAGGCCGCGCGGCGGTGACCCGCAACAGTACCGGTGATGACACCACGCCATCGGTCGTCTACTTCGAGAACGAGGGCAACGTCGTGGTCGGGCAGGCGGCCAAGGAAACCGCCGGCCTGTATCCCGAGCAGGTGATCTCGCTGATCAAGCGGGAAATGGGCGACCGCGAGTACCGGCGGACGTTCTTCGGCGTCGAGCACACTCCGCCCTCGATCTCCGCCATCATCCTCGGGGCTCTGGCCCGGGATGCCGAGATCAACACCGGGCGCAAGGTGACGGACGTCGTGATCACGGTTCCGGCGTACTTCGGCCTGCTGGAGAAGGACGCCACGCGGCAGGCAGGCGCCATCGCAGGCCTGAATGTGATCGGGATCGTGCCCGAGCCGGTTGCGGCTGCCCTGCAGTACGGGGTCACCGGCAGCGCGGACGGCACGACGTTCCTTGTCTACGACCTCGGCGGCGGGACCTTCGACGTCAGCCTGATCCGGATGACGGAGGACTCCGTCGAGGTCCTGGTCGTCGGCGGCGACCACAAGCTCGGGGGGGCCGACTGGGACGAGAGGCTCTTCGATTACATCGTCGACCAGACCATCGAGCAATGCGGCGACGAGTCGCTGCGGGACGACGAGGCGATGCTCCAGGAGTTGCGCACCCTGGCGGAGAAGACCAAGAAGGACCTCAGCGCGAAGGAGACCAAGACGCTCATCGTGCGCTACACCGGGACCGCCGCCAGGATCACCGTAACCAGGAAGCAGTTCGAGCAGATGACGGCTGAGCTGCTGGATGAGAGCATCCGGATTACCGCCAGGACGCTGGCTGAGGCCGAGGAGAAGTACCCGGGCATCCGGAAGCAGATCAGCCAGCTCCTGCTGGTCGGCGGATCGAGCTGGATGCCCGCCGTCGCTGAGGCACTGAGGCTTGAGTTCGGCTGGGATCCCCAGCTCGCCGATCCCGACCTTGCCGTGGCCAAGGGCGCGGCCTTGTATGCGGCAGGTCAGACCGTCCGGTATGTCGACACTGGTGCGGATGGGGAGGGCGGCGCGGATCGCGGCGAGGCTAGCGATGGCCGCGCCGCGCATGCCTCGCTCGCGGCTCCCGGGCCGGTGACTGACACCGCGGTGCGGGCCATAGCCAGCCAGACCGGCATCGCCGAGGAAGACGTGCGCCGCCTTGCCCAGCGGACTGTCGTCAACGTGCTGCCGAAGGCGATCGGCATCAAGCTCGTCGACACCACCAGGCCGGGATGGCAGGACGACCTCGATTCGGCCTTCTACGTCGAGCACCTTGTTGAGGGGCAGACCCAGCTGCCCTTCCGTCGTGACCCGTTCGTGGCCAGCACCGTGGTTCCGAACCAGCCGGAGATCGAGATCGAGATCTGGGAGCAGGCCGGTGCCAGCCCTGGCCGGGAGATGGCAGCTAATCATCCGCTGGACGCCAGCGGCCGGATTGAGGGCCTGCTCCAGCACGCGCTGCCAGCCGGGTCACCCGTCAACCTCGACATCGCGGTGGACGACGAAGGAACCGTCCACCTGCAGGCGACGGAGCCGACGAGCAACCAGAAGCTGAAGCTCTCTGTCCGGATCAGCATCCTCTCTGAGGAGCAGGTGGCCGAGGCGAGGCTAGCCCACGCGGGCCTGACGGTGAGCACCTAGCGCGATGCAGTTTGACGAGGCCCGCTACGTCCAGGAGTTCATCAAGAAGCTGCGGGGCGCCCGGTCGCTCCCCGATGACCTGCTGGAGCGCTACGGGATTACGCTCCCGGCCACCGACATGGAGATCGCTGCCCAGATCAAGGCGGTCCGTGCCTACTGGAACAAGACTTATCTGGGCAGCAGCTTCGCTGCTCAGGCAGCCAAGATGTGCCGGGCTGAGGACGAGCGCCTCCGTGCTCAACACGGCGCCAGCATGGAGACGCGCGGGTGGTGGAAAGACCGGCAGGCCGAGCGCTCATCGGCGGCGCTGGCGGCGGTGACGACGCTAGCCGCTGAGCTCCGGCAGGCATACGGCCAGCTCGGGGTTGTCACGGCTGAGCGCGCCGACACCCTGGCTGCCAAGCTCAACCTCACCCGTGCGGATGCTGTTCATGCAGTGGAGCAGGCCGGGCTGACCCTGGTCGAGGCGGTCGCCATCCCCGACTCGCCGCCGATCGCGAGCTTTCCCGCGCTGCTCAAGAACATGTCGGAATGTGCGGTGAGCTCAGTGCCGGAGCTCGTGCATCCCGGATCGGGACCGTTCCGCCTGCTCGAGCGCTATGTATGCGCGGGCGACCGCGATAAGCGGCTCGATGTCCTGGCGGTCGATAAGCAAAGCGCCGAAGCCGACAAGCGCGGCGTCTCAGCGACCGAGAATGCGCGCCGCGAGGCACTGAAGATCCTGCGCAGAGCACTCAAGGACGGCGTGGATCTGCGGGAGGTCGCGCTCTACCACCTGGTCACCACCGCTCAGGAGGTCGCGCCGTTGTCGGCCAGCATGGCGGCGGCCGGCCTGCAGAAGGCCGGGCTCGAGCGCAAGGACGCGGCCGTGCTGGCTGTCGTGCTGCACGACCAGAGCCTCGCCAGCGGTGCGATGGGCGTGGATAAGGTCCGTCAGCTGATCGCCTCCGGCCAGCTGAACGAGGCCAGGCAAGCCGCGCTGAGCTTGCCGCCGGAATCCAGCAACCGGCAGGACGCCATCAAGGAAGTGACAGCAGCACGGGAGCGCCTGGACGCGCTGCTGGCCGAGTCCAGGAAGGCCCTTGAGGTTCCCGATGAGATACGCGCCGCCGCGCTGCTGCGCGAAGCGGCGCTCATCTGCCGCGAAGATGCCAGCGAAGCGCTCGCGGCCGTTCCGCTGGCGCCTCCGGCTGACCTGCGGGCAGTCTGCGAAGGCGGCACCGTCAGACTGTTCTGGCAGCCTGCGCCCGGTCATGATGACGGCACGACATATGTGGCTATCCGGACCGAGCAGCGGCCGCCGGCAGGCGTCGGCGACGGCTCCGCCGTCTACCGGGGACGGGACAGCGCATGCGCGGACGCGCACGCTCCGGTTGCTCGCGTCGTGCAGTACGGTCTCTTCGCGACTACCGACGGCCGCCCTAGCTCCCGCCCCGCGATCGTCCCGGTCACCCTGCTGCCGCCGGTCTCGCACCTGGAGGCCGACGTCGGCCCCGCGGAAGTCACGGTGCACTGGTCGGTGCATCCGGCCGCACACGAGGTACGGGTTATCCGGTCTGCTGACGGCGTGCTGCCCGCGCCGGTGCCCGTCAGCGCGAATAGCTGCCACCTAACCGGGCTCTCCGAAGGTCAGGCGCAGCACTTCGAGGTCACGGCGATCTACCAGGGGCTAGACGGCGCGGAGATGCGCTCGGCGGCCGCGCACGTCAACGCAATCCCCAGGTCCGAGGCGAAGCCGATCCCGAAGCTGCGGGTCCGTCCCATCGAGGTCGCCGGGGCTGTGCGGCTCCGGGTGGCCTGGACCCCGCTCGACAATTCCGAGGTGCGCATCCTGCGATCGGACGTGCCGCCCAGATGGCAGTTCGGGACCTGGGTGTCGGAGGAGGAGATGACGCAGTTCGGCCAGGAAGTGACTGGTCGTCGTGTCTCCGGACGCGGCGAGCTGGCCATAGAGGCCGATATGTCTCCGGGAGTGCATCACCTGGTGCCGTTCTCGAAAGGCGGAACCGGCATCGTGATGGGCCGTCCAGCGGTGGTCGGGCTCACCGACCCGGTACGGCGGCTGGTCATCACTCCGTTCGCGGATTACGCCACGCTCTCCTGGGAGTGGCCGCCCACCTCCCAGCTCGCCGAGGTCAGCTGGGACCTCGACGGCGACGCCGACAGCTTCGTGATCGGGCAGGCGCAGTACCGGTCGCAGGGCGGTGCGCGCGTCCCGCTGGGACGCGGGCCGTGCACCGTCGAGGTCCGCGCAGTGATCATGGCCGACGGTGCCTCGTTCACCTCCCCGCCAGTGCAGGCGGTGATCGACAGCGTGGTGGATGTCGCGATCAGCTACGCGGTCTCGGCGACGCCGGCCGTGGGCCGTTTCGGCGGACGCTCGAAGAGGGTCAGCTTCAGTTCCGCAGAACGCTGCGATGGCGTGCAGGTGCGGATGGTGGCGCTGCCCGGGCGGGTCATGCCCGCCAGCGCCGAGGGCGGCATCGTGCTTCTGGACACTGCCCTGGCTCTTCAGCCCGGTGTGCCGGTCGTGCACAGCGTGAGCGTCCCGAAGCCGGTCAAGCGGCCCTACTGGGTGCGGTGCTTCGTCGTGGGCGGCCGGGCGAGGCTCATCGACCCGCCGATCTCAAGTTTGAAGGAGGCCTAAATGGCGATTACGGCGTGCCCCTTCTGCTTCCGGAAGATCGACTCGTCGCGCCTGGCTTATCAGTGCGCCGGGCGGGGCAATGTCGATTGCAAGAAGAGCGAGGACGAGGACCGGCGCAGGCTTACTGGCAGCACGCTGGAGTCCTATCCCACATTCCTGCCTGACTCCACTCACGGCTCCGTGGCGAAGTGCCCCACCTGCGGCGGTCCGGCGAAACGGCGGGCCTGCCCGCAGTGTCATACGGTCCTGCCCATCGACTTCGTCGACTCCAAGAGCCCGATGGTCGGCCTGGTCGGGGCCACCGGCAGCGGGAAGACCGTACTGATGACCGTCATGGTCAGGCAGCTGCGCGACGTCGTAGGACGCCGGTTCAATGCCGACATCCGGATCGCTACTGATAACCCGGACGGTCATCAGGGTCTGAGCAGCTATCAGGCGAGCCGGGAAGTGCCGCTGTACAGCGGCCGCACCTTGCCGCCGAAGACTGGCCAGCAGACAGACTGGCACACCCCGCCCGTCGTGCTGCGCTGGCGCCAGGAGTCGGCCCGGCGGATCGGCGGGCAGGCACTGAACTCGACCGTCCTGTCTTTCGTGGACACCGCGGGCGAGGACCTGAACGACCAGGGGACCACTTTCACCCTGCAGTACCTGTCGGTCTGCGACGCGCTGATGATCACGCTCGACCCGTTCGCTCTGCCGGGGGCACGCGCCCGGCTCAACCTGCCCGAGCAGGCGATCCAGGTCGGGGACGACGTCCCGCTGGACATTGTCTCCAACATCACCGAACTGCTCCGAACCGAGCACGGGGTGAAGAAGAGGAGGAAGATCAAGCTCCCGGTCGCGATCGTGTTTACCAAGATCGATGCCTTCTACCCGACCCTGGACCGGCACAACCCGATCATGGCGAAGCCCGCGGGGCTATCCGCGTACGAGGATGCCGACGGCCAGACCATGCACGAGCACATGCTCGCGCTGATGCACGAGTGGAATGCCGCGGACATCGACACGCACATGCGGCTCAACTACTCCGACTACCGCTACTTCGGCGTGTCCGCGCTCGGTGCCGAGCCGAACTACGAGAGCTACGAGGTCGCCCCTGGCGGCGTGCAGCCGCACAGGGTGGAGGATCCGGTGCTCTGGCTGCTGTCGAAGACCGGGACGGTGTCCTCGACATGACTGCGGGCGCGTTCGATCGCTTGCTCTACACTGACTGTCGTGCGGGGACGGGCCGAGGTGCGGGCGGCGGGTTCCAGGTCCAGGCGCAGTCAGCCGGGGTGGACTCTGCGCAGTCAAAGATGGCGGTCGGCTGGCTGCTCTACGATGCCCCGAGCGCGTGGATCGCGCAGCGGCGCGCGGTGGAGGACTTCCCGCTCGGATTCGCCCATGCCTGCGAGGCCGGCTACGGGACTGCCCAGAGCCGTTACGTGGGAACGGAAGCTACCGGAGGTCGGCCGGGCAACCACCTCGCCGACTGCCTGCTGACCCGCGACATCGACCTGTACGGTCCCATCCGGCCCGCGCAGCTCTGGCGGTCGCCGCTGTGGCGCGCCGATGCCTGGGACACCAGGGATTGCCCGCAGTTCGGCGAAACGCCACCGCTCGGGCCGCTGACGGTGGACGCGGTTGCCGAATGGCTGCGGGGAAAGCCGGAGCGGCCGCCGGTACTGGCCAGGCTGCTGAGCGTGCTGGAGGATCCGGCTGGCCGGCGCGTCGTGATCACAGCTGCCGGGCCGGACGAAGCACTGACCTGGATCGCCGCGGCGACCATGCTGCTGCCGGCCCGCACGGCACTCCAGCTGCCCTTCAAGGTCTTCTGCTCGAACCCGTCCCGGGCCATCCAGCGCATCGTCGCCATCCTCAAGGAACTGAATCCGCAGGTAGTTCCTGGCCGGGCTGACTCGGCCTTCGTGCTGGACGCGGAAGCGTGCATCAGCGATGAAGCCGAGGTCAGCGAGCGAGCCAGATTCTGGGTCGGGCAGTTCGCCGGCGCGGATGACGCGTACGACGTGGTTGACGCCGTGGAACTGGCCGACCAGCTCGGTGCGGAGCGCGGAGCAGGCGGGGCGGACGCACGGGTCACCGCCTGGGCCGTGACGAGCCCGGGCAGCCCGCTCGATGATCCGCCAGCGCTGTTCAGGTGGCTGTCGGACGCTGACCCGAAGCTGCAGCAGGAGCACGGCGCCCCCGTCATCCGCAGGATCCTGGCCGGCGATCCCCCTGTCGCCGTGCTGCGCTGGATTGACGCAGTCGGGACTGAAGGGCGCATCGACATCGACCGCCCCGCGGTGCGTGCCTTGCTCCTGACCGCCGAGATCGCCGAGGTGGGCGCGGGAAGATACCCGCCGGGCGGCGTCCTCGCCGCAGTCGCCACTGGCGTAAGCGCGCGACGCGACGCCGACAGCGAGTTGTCATCGGCCATCGTCCTGGGCTCTGATCAGCAGGTCGACCTGCTGCTGCGTCTGTCCCGGCGCCATCGGATCGAGCCGCAGCTCGCGCCCCTGCTGGAACGCCTGCGCGGATTCGCCCTGGGCTGGATCGACAACCCGGCGGCGGATTACAGCCCGGCCGGGTGGGCTCTGGGCGAGGAGATCCTTGATCTGGTCCACGCCGAGCTTCAGGTCCGGCTGGCAGAGCACGGTCTCCCTGGCGTCATGCGCGTCCTCAAACGACTGTGGCCCTACCTGGCCGAGCGTCCAGCCGATCCGGCCGATCCCCTGGACTGCCACATCCAGGTCGCGGCGATACGCGCGCTGCCTGGCGAGCAGCGGCTGTCCCGGCTGTCTGCGCTGATCGAGCAGGCCTGGCGCTCACCGCGGGCAGCAGACGCAATGACCAGCATTCAGCGGGCCCTGGTCGAGTGGCGGGCACTGGGCCCGGCCGAGGCGTTCCTGATCCTGCCAGCGCTGCCCGACTCGGTCTCGGTCTCGCCGGAGCTGATCGACGAGGCGGTGCACGAGCTCCGGCGAACGGCTAGCCGGCCGACGGCACCGATGCTGGATGCCCTTGGCACACTTGATCGGCATGGCCTGGCGCCGCGGGAGGACCCGTTTCCCGCGCTGCTTGACGCGGACCGTGATGTCCTCGGCTTCGTCGACGCGACGCGCAGCACGCGGTTCCGGGACGACGTTCCCTGGGCTCGCCGGTGCGTCGCTCATCTCGGCCGGGCAGAGCGGGCAGTAACCGGGGCCAGGCTCAGCCTCCTGCTGCAGGCCTGCCTGGAATTCCCGGCACCCGGGCTCGGCGCTGCGGTGCTCGAAGTGCTCGCCTCCCCCCAGCCCCGGGCACTTATCGACCTGTGGGGGCGTGAGCTCAGCGGGCCGCAGGCCGTCCGAGCTGCTATCTGGGGTGTCTGCTGGGCGCAGGAATCCCATCTGACGGAAAAACTCCGCACGCGAATCGCCGACACGCTCGACCATTTCGGGTCCGCGCTCAGCCCCGCTGACCGGGATCGATGGTTCATGGAGGTGCGCGACGGGCTCAGCCCAGAACTGGCCAGGGCCTGGGCCGATCTGCTGGGATACGAGGTAGCCAGGCCGCACCGCGGCCGCCTGGGCCGCGGCAAGGACGCCTCATGAGGCTGCCGCAGATCATCGCGCGCCGCCTGCTCGCTGCTGTCCTCGTCACCGCCGCGGCCGGTCTCAGCAGCCTGGCGGTCCCGCCGGCCAGGGCACTTGCCAGCGCGCCTGTCCCGGTGCTCATCGCGATCCACGCCATTCACTACCGGGAGTTCAATCGCCTGATCTTCCAGTTCGCGGGCCCGGTGCCGGTCCACCGCAGTGCTTATTACGTGCCCCGACTGCCCGGCAGCGCTGGCGGCAGCGCTCGGCTGATGGTCACTTTCTCGGCAGCGAGGGGGTACAACGCCCATGGCCAGACCGCGTACGGGCCGGCCGAGCGTAGCTACGCGCTACCAGGGGTGATCCAGGTAGCGACGGTGCAAGACGACCAGACCGGGATCAGCTTCGGGGTGGCACTGGCGCGCCGCGAGCCGTTGAGCGTGTTTGCCCTTGCCCGCCCCAGCCGAGTGGTCATCGACGTGCGGACGCCGTATCCCACGGTCCTGGTCCGCGACTACTTCGCCAGTTCCGGCAGCGTGGGCGGACAGTCCGTGATCCTGCCCGCCAGCCGTCCGGTTCTCCCGTGGGCAGCGGCGCCCGGCGCGCTGCAGCGGCTATTCGCCGGCCCGACGCAGGACGAGCTTGCCCGCGGGATGCGCTTCGTCGCCTCCGGAGCGACCGGCTTCACCGGCCTGACGATCGGCGGCGGAGGCGTTGCACGGGTGCGGCTGACCGGCGGATGCAGCAGCAGCGCGTCCGCCGTCACCGTGGCGACCGAGATCGAGTCCACGCTCCGGCAGTTCCCGCAGGTGCGCTGGGTCAAGATCTACGATGCGGCCGGGCACACGGAGCAGCCGAGCGGCCATACCGACTCCATCCCGGCATGCCTCAAGCCTTCCACCGCGCAGCTGCTAGCGGCCCGCTTCAAGGGCCCCGGCATCCTGGCGCTGCTCATCATCGCAGGTCTTGGGATCCTCGCCGGCCTAGTGCTGAGCGTGCTCAGCATCGTGGGCGGCCTCGCGCTGCGCGCGGACACCATCACGCCGTCGGCTTACCTTGCCGAGCGTATCAAGGCCAAGCCGGCGGAGACTGGCCAGTTCGAGCCGGACACGGCCTGGCCCTTCTACCCATTCCGGCAGGCGCGGGCAGACCTGGCCCGGATCGAGGCTGAGCGGCGCGCCCGGTACCGGAAGATGTGGACCTGGCCGTTCCATCCGATCATCTGGATCATCCTGGCGCCGGTCTCGGCGGCAGCCATCATCTGCATCCTGGTCGCGGGCCTGACCACGGTCGTGATCGCGGCCTTGTTCGCGCTGGTCACCTGGACGTGCGCGGCCATCATCGGGGCTGCCTTCGTTGTCACCGCGATCCTGCTTCGCGGTGCCGATAAGGCGTGGCACACGGGGATGCGAACGGAGGCGTCCTGCCCCCACCCGCAGTGCTATCACGTGACGGCCTGGCCCGCCTACAAGTGCCCCGGCTGCCAGGCGCTGCACCGTGACATCCGCCCAGGCCGGCTGGGCCTCTTCACTCGCCGGTGCCAGTGCGGAACCCTGCTGCCGACGATGGTGCTGCGCGCTGCCTGGCACCTCGACGCCGTCTGCCAGAGATGCGAGGAGCCGCTCCGGCTGGGCTCGGCTGCCCTCCGGGACGTCCGGATCCCTATCTTCGGAGACACCTCGGCCGGCAAAACGCGCTTCCTGTATGCGGCGCTGGACAGCCTCATCGATACCACTCAGCGGGCTGGCATCGCGTTCAGCTTCCCGGATGAGAACTCCAGGGACGAGGCAGCGCTGGCACTGGACGTCATCCGGTCAGGCCATGACACGGTCAAGACGCCGGCCGCCCTGCCGACCGCACTCACGTGCCGCGTGGGTACCGGCGCTAGCGGCGCTCTGGTGCACCTGTTCGACGCTGCCGGCGAGAGTTTCCGCGGCGCCGAGATGCACGACTCGCTCGGTTTCCTTGATCACGGACACGGCCTGGTCTACGTACTGGACCCGTTCTCCGTCGGCTCGGTCCGTGATCGCATGACCGGACATAATGCTGTCGCCATCCGGCTTGCCCATGCGGCCGCGGGCGATCCGGAGACTGCTTACGGAGAGGTGGTCTCGCGACTGCGCGACAGCGGCGTGGAGGCCGGGCAGCAGCGGCTGGCCGTCATCATCTCCAAGGCCGACCTGCTGACCGTCGGCGGCCTCGAGCTGCCAGAGGATTCAGGCGGGATCGCCGACTGGCTGATGCAAGCAGGCGTGCACAATCTTGTCCTCTCGGCGCGGCGCGATTTCGCTGAGGTCCGCTACTTCGCGGTCGCCTCGCTGGTCGCGGAGGATGCTGGCCGTTCCTATGACCCCGGTGCGCCGGTGCGCTGGCTACTGAGCTCGCGCGGCGTGCGGCTGCCAGCAGCCGATCCGCTGGCTGCCCATGGGATGCGCATCACCCGCCGCCGCATCCGCCCAGGCCCCGGCGAGCAGGCCGGCGCCGAGCACTCCGGCACCGAGCACTCCGGCACCGAGCAGAGCGAGACCGCGAAGGCGCAGCCATGAGAATCCCTTTGACATTCGTGATCTTCCGGGTGGCAGCCGTCTGCCTCACGGTGCTGGTCCTGGCGCTATTCGGGCTGGGAATGGCGAGCCGAGGACCGCTGGATGGCCTCGGCTCGGTGACCAGCCAGGCGATCAGCTGGCTGCATGACAACACAGGAGTGACGCTCCGATGAGCCAGCCAGTACTCGGCATCGACCTCGGCACGACCAATTCCGTCGTTGCGTCGATCAACGACCAGGGCAGGGTCGTCATCCTGCCCAACGCGGTCGGCGCGGAGATCACGCCCTCAGTGATCTACTTCGAGCCGGACGGCGGCGTAGTCGTCGGGGAGGAGGCCCTGCAGGCTACCGCTATAGACCCGGGCAACGGCGTGCGGCTCATCAAGCGGCAGATGGGGACGGGGTTTCCGCTCATGCTCCAGGGACAGGAACACACCCCGGAGTCCATCTCGGCGCTGATCCTGCGGCAGCTCACCGAAGGCACGTCGGCTGACCCCGCCGGGCGCCCGCACGCGGTCATTACTGTCCCGGCCTACTTCGGGCTTGCTGAGAGAGAAGCCACATATCAGGCCGGGATCATCGCCGGACTGGATGTGCTGGAGCTGCTGGACGAGCCGGTCGCGGCCGCGGCCCATTACGGGCTGACCATGAGCAGCGACCGAACCGTGATGGTCTACGACCTCGGAGGCGGGACATTCGACACGACCGTGCTACGGATCGCCGACGGGGCTGTCACGGTCGTGGCTACCGACGGCCACCACTCGCTCGGCGGCGCCGACATCGATGAGCGCCTGATGGACGTGGTCCTCGGGCGACTGGAGCGCATCGTCCCCCGCTCCGAGCTGGATGAGCTCGTCGATGACAAACGACTGCTCGGAGGCCTCACGCTCGACGTCGAGGCGGCCAAGCGCGACTTGAGCGTGCGAACTTCGCGGGACATCGTCGTACGCACGCCCGCCGGGCGCGTGTCGGTCACCATCAGCCGGGGCGACCTCGAGGCGTCAACGGGTGATCTTCTCGATACGACCGCGGAGATTATCGAGCGGGTGCTCGCGGCGGCGCGATCAGCGGGTGCCGGGGCTGTCGATGACGTGATCATGGTCGGCGGGTCGAGCCGCATTCCGTCGCTGTCCGCGCGGCTAGCCGCGATGTTCGGCAGCGTTCCCCGGCTAGTCGAGCCGGATCTGGCCGTGGCGAAGGGCGCAGCGCTGCGAGCTCACCAGCTCATGGGAACGTCGCAGCTGACCGCGCTTACCCGGTCCCTGGGCGGCGCACGGGCCCGCCCCGAGGCGGGACGGATCAGCACTGTCACGCCGAGAGCCATCGGGGTCCTGGTGGAGGATAGCTACGACCAGGCAGGCGAGAGAAGCTTCATCGAGCACCTCGTCCACACGAATACGCCGTTGCCGGTGATGACGACAGATGACAAGTTCGGCACGATCCTCGCGAACCAGGAATCGGTCCGGATTCAGGTCTACGAGCAGGCGGGTCCTTCGCCGTCACCGGAAGTCGCGCATAACCGGAGGGTGCTCGACGGCGAGCTGACCAAGATCGGGTCTCTGCCAGCCGGCTCGGTCATCAGAATCACCATGAAGGTCGCGATCGACGGGCGGCTGACCGTGATCGCGCACGAGCCGCTATCAGGCCGCGAGCTCACGCTCGAAGCGTTCATCGAGGGAGTGGTCGATAGCGCGGAGACCGAGCGGCTCACACGGCTCGTCGGCCTGACTGCGGTCAGGGGGTAATCATGGCTGGCTGGATACGGCGCGCTTACACGTCAGCGGGCCTGACGCAGATTCCGCACGGACCGCATATCGCCGCCCTGCAGGGGCGCTTCGGGGGCACCGTGATGCTGTGCATCGACGTGAGCGGCTCGATGGACGGAACGCCCATCCTCGAGGCGGTACGCGGCGCCAGGGAGTTCATCTCGGAGGCGGTCGCCGCGCACTACAAAGTGGGCGTGATGCTCTGGAATACCTCTGTCGTTGCCCTGGCGGAACCAACGGCGGACGGCGCAGCAGCCAGACGGCTGCTGGAGCCTGTGGACCGGGCGGCCGGCGGCAATGATCTCATCGGCCCGCTGCAGCACTGTCATCAGATCCTGGATGGGTTCACGGGCGACCGAGTAGTAGCGCTTTTCGGCGACGGAGACCTCACTCCGAAAGACCGCGTCCTCGTCAAGGTGGCGCAGATGAAGTCAAAAAACATCCGGTTCGTGACCCGCGGCCTGGGCGCGACAGCGGCGCGCGAGTTCGGTGAGATTTCTTCTGAAGAGCCGTCAACTGCGGAGGTCCACGATGTCGAGCAACTCGCCGCGGGCATTGCAGGCATGGCCGCAAGCCTCAGGCCGCAAGGCGGCCGCTCCTAAGCCACGGCAGCCCGGCTAGCAGGCCGGCAAAACGAAGGGATCGCAATGGAACTGGTCATCAAAAGAACTCAGGCTGACATGAAAGGGATGTTCGGCGGCAACAAGGGGGTTCAGTTCAATCTCTTTTACAGGCTAGTCCTTACGCCTGAGGAAACATCCTTGGTCGAGAGATACAAGCTTGGCTACCATGTTCTCAGCACCTCGGGGGCAGGTGTACGGGAAACCGTTAATGAAGTTCTTCGAGGCGTCAACCAGTCAGTGCAGTCTGTTGATGTGCTCCTCGGCAACGAGGAGGTTATCAAGCGCGCGTGCAATTCGTTTTATTCGCTGATTCTTGTAGCCAGGAGCTTCGGCGGGGAAGAGATCGTTACCTTCCCCCTAGGGAGTAATGCCGCAGAGTGAGATCCTGCCTTTACCTGCGCGGGGCACGAGATAGCTCAGGTGGCGCGTGCCCTTCGTCGACTCTTACCTAAGCCAGGCGATGGGACGACTTGATGTCATCAGGATGGCGCCGGGTCGGCCGCGATCTGAAGAACCGCCGGCACGTGGACGCCTACAGCATTGCCTTCGTCACCCTGGCGCTGGCAGTGCTATCGCTAGTGCCCGACATCGTGCCCAATCAAGTACGGTGGGCTGCCCTGCTGGCCGGCGTCGGCATTCTGGTTCTGCGGATCACCATCCCCGACTCGGCACCGGGCAGCGTCGACCAGCTGCTGAGCGACAGGTTCGCCTTTGACGGCCATCCGGTTGCCGACCGGCTGAAGGGCGCTGCCGAAGTCTGGGTCTTTGCGCCTTCCGCGGTGAATTTTCTGTCTGCCCACAACTGTGAGCTGCTACGGACATGCGTCCTGAACAAGTCCGATGGAATTGTGCGGGTGGTGGTCCTAAACTCCGCCGACGACGCCGCCGTCGGGCTCGCTACCCGGCAGCTAGATGACTCGCTCGACTACCCGAAACAGGATTTCAGCGACTGTCTTCACGCAACGACTCGCCTGCTGGGGGCCATGGCATCGTGGCAAGTGAGGGGCAGTTTCGACTACCGGCTCCTTGGCTACAACCCGGGCTTCAGCCTGGTAGCAATCGATCCCGCGGCTCGAGACGGGGTCGTGATCGTGGAATTTCACGGATTCCACAACGAGGCAACCTCATCACGCATGCATATCGAAATCCAGCGCAGGCAGTCCGACCACTGGTATGCCTACTGGACCGAGCAGTTCAACCGGATCTGGGAAGGGGCCGCCATTCCGGTGACGGCCCACGGTGATGCGGCTGCCTCCGGCGGCTAACTCCGCAAAGTCAGTCCGCTGTGATCAGGCGGCGTATCCGGTGGCCTTTTCCACGGCTATCCGCACGACGACGCGGACCGCGCCCGGCCGGTCCGCATCGGGATCCTTGCCGTCGTATTTCCAGGACAGCTGCGTGTCGACCCGCCGGGCG
>Ga0181530_10002086_pt1 | contig 24322 bp, 23 predicted proteins | sample PEATcosm2014_Bin_42_FD_119769 | JGI IMG/M metagenome (GOLD analysis project Ga0181530, IMG submission 119769) | Peatland microbial communities from MTU Mesocosm Facility, Houghton, MI, USA - PEATcosm2014_Bin10_60_metaG | ecosystem: Environmental > Terrestrial > Soil > Wetlands > Peat | place... | reverse complement strand
TGCCGGGGGCGGACGGACCCAAGACTCCGCCCGCCCCGGCCGGGCCGGAACGGATCGAAGTTCCACCCCCGCCCTTCTCCGATGGCATCTTCCCCTGCACCAACTGCCACGCTGGAATGCCCGTCGACCGCACCCGCCGCGAGCTCACCGCGATGCACACCGATATCGTTCTCAAGCACGACGAAACCCACCGCTGGTGCCTGGATTGCCACGACGCAACCAATCGCGACTTCCTTCACCTGGCCAGCGGCGAGCGCGTCCCGTTCGACGAATCCTACCGCGTCTGCGGCCAGTGCCACGGCGAAAAATACCGTGACTGGCGCGCCGGCGTTCACGGCCGCCGCACCGGCAACTGGAACGGCGACAAAGGGTACCTGTTGTGCGCGCACTGCCACAACCCACACCAGCCGCGCTTCAAAGCGCTGGCCCCCAAGCCCGCGCCGCAGCGCCCCAACCGGAGCATGCAATGACCGACTCCGAGAAGCCTTCGCGGCGCATGTTCACCGCCAGCGCCGGGGCCGCTTTCGCGGGCATGGTCCTCACCGCCTGCGGTCCCAAGCGGCTCTACGAAGTCCCCCAACACAGGCTGAAAGCCTCCATCGCGGAAATGGAGCGCCGCTACAAGGAACAGCTTGGCCAAAACATCACGGTCTCCGAGCAGGGTCCGCTCGCCGGGGTGCATTTCGCCTACGCGCTGGATATCTCGCGCTGCATCGGCTGCCGCCGCTGCGTCTATGGCTGCGTCGGCGAAAACAACCAGTCGCGCGACCCGCAGATCCACTGGATTCGCGTCTTCTCCATGGAAAAGGAAAAGGGCGTCGACTTCACCCACGCCGACCCCTACTACCACCCGCCCGAGGTCCCCGAAGAAGGCCACTTCTACGTTCCCGTCAGTTGCCAGCAGTGCGAGAATCCGCCCTGCACCAAGGTCTGCCCCACGGGGGCCACCTGGGCCGAGAAGGACGGCATCGTGGTCATCGATTACGATTGGTGCATCGGCTGCCGCTACTGCATGGCGGCCTGCCCTTATGGCGCGCGGCACTTCAACTGGAAGACGCCCACCATTCCCGCGGACGAAATCAATCCCCACACCCATTACCTCGGCAACCGCCCGCGGCCCAAGGGCGTGGTCGAGAAGTGCACCTTCTGTATCCAGCGCTCGCGCGAGGGCCGCTACCCCGCCTGCGTCGAAGTCTGCCCGGTGGGCGCGCGCAAGTTCGGCAACATCCTCGACGCCAATAGCGAGATCCGCTACATCATCGAGCACAAACGCGTGCTGGTTCTGAAAGAGGAGTTGAACACCGTCCCGCGGTTCTTTTACTTCTATGCAACCTGAGAGTGCAGTCAACAGCATCCGCCTGTTCGGCGGATTCGCGCGCGGCAGCCTGAAGCTGATGCTCCGCGGTAACCGGATGTATTGGATGTGGCTCGCGTTTCTGGGCGCGCTGATCGTCTCCGGCGCGCTGGCCTATTCCCGGCAGGTGCAAATAGGCCTGGGGCTCACCGCCATGCGCGACCAGGTGAGCTGGGGCTTTTACATCGGCAATTTTACGTTCCTGGTGGGCGTTGCGGCAGCCGCCGTGGTACTGGTGATCCCGGCCTACATTTACAATTGGAAGCCCATTCGCGAGATCGTCATCTACGGCGAGTTGTTGGCCATCAGCGCCATCGCCATGTGCCTGCTGTTCGTGCTGGTCGATATCGGCCGCCCCGACCGCTTCTGGCACCTGATTCCGCCCTTCGGATTTCTGAACTTCCCGAGCAGCATCCTGGCTTGGGACGTGCTCGTGCTGAACCTGTACTTCATCCTGAATTTTTCGGTGGCCACCCACATCCTGTACCGCGCCTTCCACGGCAAGCACTACATCAAGCGCCTGGTGGTGCCGCTGGTGCTGCTTTCCGTCCCGATGGCGGTCGGCATTCACACCGTGACCGCGTTCCTGTACAACGGCCTGGCCGCGCGCCCCTACTGGAACAGCTCGATTCTGGCGCCGCAGTTCCTGGCGTCGGCCTTCTGCTCCGGTCCGGCGATTCTGCTGATCGTGCTCCAGGTGCTGCGCCGCTTCACACGCTTCGAAATTCAGGACGCCGCCATCTGGAAGATCGCCGAGCTGATGGCCTACGCCATGTTCCTGAACCTGTTTCTACACGGCGCGGAAGCCTTCAAGGAATTCTACTCCAACACGCAGCACCTGCTGTTCACACGCTACTGGTATTTCGGCGTGGGCGGGCACCACACCCTGGTCCCCTATGCCTGGAGTGCAGTGGCGTTGAACCTGCTCGCGTTCGGATTGTTCATCTCCCCGGCCGCGCGCCGCAATTTCTGGACTCTGAATATCGGCTGCCTCGCCACCTATGCCGGCGTGTACATCGAGAAAGGCATGGGCTTGATCATCCCCGGCCTGACCCCGGACACGCTGGGCGAGATCTACGAATACTACCCGACCGTCATCGAACTGCGCGTCGCCGCCGGCATTTTCGCGGTTGGATTCCTGCTTTTCACCCTGATGCTCAAAGTTGCGGTACCGATCTCGCTGGGAGAGTTCTTGGACAAGAAGGAAGAGGCGGCGCACGCTCAGGAAGTGGACTTGCCGTGCCCGGTTTGAGAAGGAACGCACTTCACGCGCGCGGGTGTTCTGGCGCCGGAGAGCATCGCCGCCGACTTGCAACTGACGTTTGGCCATGTAGGCGGTGATCGCCAAAGAGTATCGCCAGATTCAGTTCCGAGTTTGGAGGTAAGTAGTTGATTTTAATGGTGCGCCCGGGGTGACTCGAACACCCGACCTTCTGGTTCGTAGCCAGACGCTCTATCCAACTGAGCTACGGGCGCGCTGGGTTGACCTATTCAATGTAACCAACCTGGCAGCGCCAGCGCAAGCGGAGTGCCTGCCAATTCTGGCACAATAACGGTGTCCCAATGACGGAGCGTCTGTATTACGCCGATTCCTATCTGCGCTCGTTTCGCGCGCAAGTGGTGGAGGCGGCCGGCGACGGCCTGACCGTATATCTCGACCGCACCGCGTTCTATCCGGCTTCGGGCGGCCAGCCGTGCGACACCGGTTCGATTGCGGGGTCCGTCGTGCTGGACGTGGTCGACGAAGGGGAGCGCATCGCTCACCGTTTGAGCGCGCCCCTGGCCGTCGAAGTGGCCGATTGCGCGATCGATTGGGAGCGCCGCTTCGACCACATGCAGCAGCACTCCGGGCAGCACCTTCTTTCGGCCGTTTTCGCGGGAGCGTTCGCGCTGCACACGGTGAGCTTCCACCTGGGCGCGGACAGCGCGACCATCGACCTGGAAGGCGGAGCGGTGGACCGGCGCACCGTGCGCGAAGCCGAGCGCCGCGCCAATGCGGTGGTTTTCGAGAACCGCGCGCTGGCGGTGGAGTTCGAGGATGCCGCCGCGGCCAGCGGCCTGCGCAAGCCCTCCGACCGCGAAGGCACGCTACGCATCGTCACCATCGCGGACCTCGACCGCAGCGCCTGCGGAGGCACCCACGTGCGCTCGACCGGAGAGATCGGGTGCGTCCTCATCCGCAAGATCGAGAAAGTCCGCGAGACCACCCGCGTGGAGTTCGTCTGTGGCGGCCGCGCCGTCGGCCGGGCGCGCGCCGACTTCGAGGCGCTGTCCGCCGCCGCTCAACTCTACTCCGTGTCTCTCGACGACCTGTCCGCGGCGGCGGCGGCGCATCTGGAAACCACCCGCGCCGCGGACAAGGCCCACCGCAAGCTCGAAGTGGAACTGGCGGCTTACCAGGGCCGCGAGCTATACGCCGCGACAGCCCCGGGCAGCGACGGTTTGCGCCGCTACACGCGGCGTTTGGAACGCGGCGGCCTGGAGGAATTGCGGGCGCTGGCGCAGAGCTTCACCGGGCAGCCCAAGTCCGTCTTCGTGGCTGCGCTGAACGATCCGCCTTCCGTGCTGCTGGCGGTTTCCGCCGATTCCGGCATCGACGCCGGCCGGGTTCTCAAAGCGGCGCTGGCCGAAACCGGCGGCCGCGGCGGGGGCAGCCCCCGCGTCGCGCAAGGCAGTGTCGGCCGCCTCGAATTGCTCGATCGCCTGCTGGAAAAGCTCTAATTCCGCCGCCGCGGGAACGGGCGAAAGATCCACCGCGCGTCGGTCTGCCGTTCTCTTCCGCCCCGTTCCGGGGCTCTTTGGGTTGGCCGCTTTTCCCAGGCTCACGCCTGCGGCTACTTTCTTTCGCCCTGACGGGCTCTGGATTGACGCGCGCTTACCGCAGCAGCGTTTCCAGGCGCGAACCGGCTCGCACGATGGTCTGGTTGCGTTCGGGCCCGGTGGAGATCGAGCCTATCTCGACGCCGGTGCGGCTCTCGAGAAACGCCAAGTAGTCCTTGGCGCGAGGCGGCAAGTCGTCGTACGAAGACACGCCAAAGGTGGACGACTTCCAGCCGGGCAGGCGCTCGTAGACCGGTTCGACGTTTTCCATGCAGGCCACGCGCGGCGGCATCTCGACCAGGTCGCGGCCGCCGGCGCGGTAACCCACGCAGACGGGAATCGAATCGAACTCGTCGAGCACGTCCAGCTTGGTCACCACCAGGCTGTCGAAACCATTGATGGCGGCGGTGTAGCGCAGCAGCGGCGCATCAAACCAGCCGCAACGCCGCGGCCGGCCGGTGACGGCGCCGAATTCGCTGCCGCGGCGGCGGATCTGTTCGCCCTCCGGATCCCGCGCTTCAGTGGGAAACGGGCCGCCGCCGACGCGGGTGATGTAGGCTTTGGAAACGCCGATCACGCCGCCAATTTTCGTGGGAGCGACGCCGGTGCCGGTGCAGGCTCCGCCGGCCGAAGCGCTCGAGGAGGTGACGAACGGGTAAGTGCCGTGATCGACATCGAGCATGGTTCCCTGCGCGCCCTCGAACAGCACGCGCTTCCCTTCCCGGATGGCGCCATTGAGCAGCATGGCCGTGTCGCACACCATGGGGCGTATGCGTTCCGCCATGGTTTCGTAGCGGTCGCGGGTGGCGCCGGAATCGTCTTCCTCGTCGATGCCGAAGGTGCGGGCGATGGCGTGCTTCTCTTCCATCAGCGAATCGTACTGGGTGCGGAAGGTGTCGCGGTCGAGCAGGTCGGCGACGCGAATGCCGCGGCGCGCGATCTTATCTTCATAACACGGCCCGATGCCGCGCGAGGTGGTGCCGATGGAAATGCGCCCGGGGCGCCCTTCCGACATGCGCTCCATCATGCGATGCTGCGGGAACAGCACGTGCGCGCGATTGCTGATGGCCAGGTTGCGCGTGACATCCACACCGGCCGCTTCGAGAGTGTCGATTTCGTCGAGCAACGCCGCCGGATCGAGCACCAGGCCGTTGCCGATGACGGCCATTTTCCCGGGTCGCAGAATGCCGCTCGGAATCAGCTTGAGGATGAACTTCTTCAAGCCGATGAAAACCGTGTGGCCGGCGTTGTGCCCGCCCTGGTAGCGCGCCACGATGTCGAATCGGTCGGAGAACAGATCGACAATTTTGCCCTTGCCCTCGTCTCCCCACTGGGAGCCGAGGATGATGATGTTTGCCATGAAAGCGAATCCAAACTATTCTAGCGTAGCCATGCCGTGAGTGAGGGATCTTCGGCACAACAGGACAGACCATCGCCTTTCAAGGGCCGTCATGCGCGCCTGACAGACGACAAAAACCGATCGTCCGGCCTACCGGTCCAATGCTACTATCACCTTGACGTGCAGATACGCGCAGCGAGCGACCGGGCCCTGCTGGTTGTGTTCGGCGAAGAAATCTCTCCGCAGGCGCAGCGCGCGGTGCGGCGGCTGACGTCGGCGCTCGAAGGTGCCCGCGGCATTTCGAATTTGCATCCGGCGTTCGCGTCGGTACTGGTGGAATTCGATCCGCGGCACCACTCCCACGCGGAAATCGAAAGCCTGGTGCGGTTGTCGCTGGAGCGGGCGCCGGAGGAGGAATTTCGAGCGTCCCGGCCGGTGGAAATCCCGGTGCGCTACGGCGGCGCGGACGGCCCCGATCTCGAAGACGTGGCGCGCTATTGCGATCTCACGCCGCGCCGTGCGATCGAGCTGCATTCGAGCGCGGAATACATAGTTTCGTTCGTCGGATTCTCGACGTGTTTCCCTTATCTGGCCGGCCTGCCGGCAGAATTGGCCACGCCCCGACTGGCGGCGCCGCGCCGGCATGTCGCGGCGGGCAGCGTGGCGATTGGCGGGAGCCAGGCGGGCGTGTATCCGCTCGCATCGCCCGGCGGATGGCGGGTGATCGGCCGCACGGGGCTGCGTCTCTTCGATCCGGCCGGCGAACCTCCGCCGCTGCTGCGGATGGGTGATGGCGTCCGCTTCGTCCCCGTCGAGGAGGGCGAATGTTGAACCAGATCCGCGTGCTCGAAGCCGGCGCGCAGACTACCGTGCAGGACCTGGGACGCTTCGGCTGGGCGCACTTCGGCGTTTCGGCATCGGGCGCGGCCGACCCGCTGGCGCTGCGCGCCGGGAACCTGCTGGTGGGCAACGCGGAAAATGCGGCGGCGCTGGAGATGACGCTGGTGGGCGGCGCATTCGAATTCGAAAACGATGCGCTAATTGCGCTGGCCGGATCGGATTTCGGCGCCGGGCTGCCGCTGTGGACCCCGATCGAGGTGAAGGCCGGCGGCATCATCCGGTGCGGGGCCACGCGCTCCGGCGCGCGCTGCTACCTGTGCGTGCGCGGCGGGCTGGCCGTGCCGCGCGCGATGGGCAGCGCGTCCACTCACCTGGCGACGGGGGTGGGCGGGCGCGCGCTGCGCGTGGGCGACCTGCTGCCGGTTGGCGATGCCGCGGTGCGCCGGCCGCGTCCTCCTGCCGGGCCGCCGCCGTTTCCGCTCGACGGAGCCTTGCGCGTCACGCGCGGACCGCAGGCGGAGTGGTTCGGGGAGGAACTCTACCGCGGGTCGTGGACGGTGAGCGAGGAATCCAACCGGATGGGGTTGCGGCTGCGCGGCGAACCGATCCCCAGCACGGCCGGCCACATGCTCACCGAGGGCGTGGCGCTGGGCGCGGTGCAGGCGCCGCCCGACGGCCAGCCGATCATCCTGTTCGTCGAGCACCAGACCACCGGCGGCTATCCCAAGCCGGCGAATGTGATCTCCGCCGATTTCTGGCGCCTCGGCCAGTTGCGGCCGCGCGACCAGACCGCGTTCGAACCGGTTACCATCGATCAGGCGCTCGACTTGCTGCGCGCGACCGAACGGTGGTTGTATTCGCTATGACCTTCGATCTCAATTGCGACCTGGGGGAACTGGAGGACGCGGCGCTCGAAGCGCGTTTGATGGAGCATATCACTTCGGCCAACATCGCCTGCGGCGGCCACGCGGGCGACGAAGCCTCGATGGAGCGCACCATCCGGCTGGCGCTGGAGCGCGGGGTCAAGGTGGGAGCGCATCCCGGTTATCCGGACCGCGCCAATTTCGGGCGCCTGGAAATCGCCATGAGCGAAGCCGAAATCGAGGACGAGGTCGCGTGCCAGATCGGCCGGCTGGAGGCGGTGGCTGCACGGCTGGGCGCAACCGTCGTCCACGTCAAACCGCACGGCGCGCTGTACAACGCGGCGGTGAGCAATCGCGCGGTGGCGCAGGCGATTGGTGCGGCGGTGCGGCAATGGAACAAGCAGGCGAATGGCGGGTTGGCAGGCGGAAGCGCCTGCCCCGCTGTGTTCGGGCTGGCCGGCTCGTCCATGCTCGAAGTGTGGCGCGGCATGGGATTGCGGGTGGCGGCGGAGGGGTTTGCCGACCGTTGTTATGAAGCCGATGGAAAGCTGCGCCCGCGCCGGCTTCCCGGCGCCCTGATCACCGATCCGGCCGCGGCGGCGGCGCAGGCAGTCCGGCTCGTGCGCGAAGGCGGGGTCGAGACCATTTGCGTGCATGGCGACACGCCGGGCGCGGCGGACATTCTCGAAGCCTGCCGCCGGGCGTTACAATCTTGTAGATGAGGTTCTTACTGCTGTTGATGGCGCTGGCCGCTCCGCTGGTCGGGCAGGAATGCAGTTGGGCCTTTTCCCCTAGAACGATCCCCACCGCACCGGTCGCCGGTGGCAGCGGCACACTCTTGCTGACTTCAAGTCCGGTTCCGTGTGCGTGGACTTACAGCACGGACTCGCCTTCCTGGATTACGTTATCGCTCGGGCCGGTGGGACCGGGTTACGGAGAAAGCAGCCTGAACTGGACCGCCGGGCAAAACCTGGGCGCAGGGCAGCGTGTCGGCAACATCCTGATCTACGACGGTTACTTCACGTACGCGAGGCCGATCACCCAATCCGGGGCCAACTGCGCGCTCACCCTGGGCGGAACGGGCACAACGGCAGGCATCGCGGCCACTGCGGGGAGCCTGACGGTGGAAACCGGCTGCGTGTGGAGCGCCGCCAGCAGCGTGAGTTGGATCACGGTGGGAGACCCCAAGGTGGGTTATGCCACCGGCTCGGGCAATGGATCGTTCAGCTATAACATCGCGGCGAACTCATGCTATCAGCCCCGCACGGGCAGCGTTACCGTGGATCCAGGATATGCCGTGCCGCAACCGTCGGTAACGGGATCGCAGCAGTATACGATCACCCAGTCCGGATCCAACGGCAATCTGACGGTGAGCCCGGCGAGCCTCACTCTCACTGCGTCAGGCGGCACGGGGACGGTCCAGGTAACGAGCGGGACGGGCTGCCCCTGGACCGCAGCCAGCAACGTGAGCTGGCTGACGGTCACCAACATTTCGGTCACGTCCGGCAGCGGATTTGTGGCGTACCAGGTGGTGGCCAACACGGCGGCGGCGCGCACCGGGGTGCTGCAGATCGGCCCGCAGTCGGTGACGGTGACGCAGCAGGCGGTGCCGCTGCCGGCGCCGCAGGTGACGGGCGTTACCAGCGCGGCGAGTTTCGCGTTGGGGCCGGTTTCACCCGGCGATATCGTCTCGGTGTTCGGCAGCAATCTGGGACCGCCGGCCGGCGTGGGATCGCAACTCAACTCCGCCGGCACGGCTCTCACCACCAACCTGGGCGGCGCGCAAGTATTCTTCGATGGCGTGGCCGCCGCGCTGACCTATGCCGGCGGGAGCCAAATCAACGCGGTGGTGCCATACGAGGTGGCGGGGCAGACGTCTACCAAGATGACGGTCGCATACCAGGGCGGCACGTCCGCGCCGCTGACGCTGAATGTGCAGGACGCGACGCCGGCGATTTTTTCGCTCGATTTCACGGGCCAGGGCAACGGCGCCATTCTCAACCAGGCCAACTCGCTCAACGGCAAATCCGGGCCGGCGGCGCGCGGTTCGGTGGTGCAGATCTTCCTCACCGGAGGAGGCGTGACCAACCCGGCCAGCACGGATGGCTGGATCACCACCACCATAGACGGCCAGTTGCCGCTGCTGGTGACGCAACCGGTCACGGTGACGATTGGGGGGGTTGCGTCGCCGCAGATCAATTACTCGGGCGGCGCCCCAGGCTCGGTAGCCGGGCTGACGCAGATCAACGCCGTGGTGCCGGAGAGTGTGACGCCGGGAAGCGCGGTGCCGCTGGTGATCGGGATCGGCACCTGGCAGAGTCAGAGCGGCATCACAATCGCGGTCGATTAGGAGCCGCGTAATCCACCAAACGGTGTTGGGAGAGAACCGATGCGCGTTGCTGCATGCATGGTGGCGATGGCGGCGGCGGGATGGTGCGCCGACTTTCGCGTGGCCGATTACGGCGCTAAAGGCGACGGCCAGACGGACGACACCGCGGCCATTCAGAAGACCATCGACCGGGCGGCGGAATCCGGCCGAAATACCCTCAACACCATAGTGTTCAAGCCGGGCGTATATTTGAGCGGCGCGCTGTTTGTGAAATCGGGCACCCATCTGCGGCTGGATGAAGGCGTGCGCATCCGCGGCGTCCAAAGCCTGGCGGGATATCCCATCATGCAGACGCGGGTGGCGGGCATCGAGATGAAATGGCCGGCGGCGCTGATCAACGTGTATGAACAGACGGGGGTGAAGATTTCCGGCCAGGGCACGATCGATGGCGATGGCAAGATCTGGTGGGACAAGTATTGGAAGATGAGGCGCGAGGATTACGAACCTCGAGGCCTCCGCTGGGCCGCCGACTACGATTGCCAGCGGCCGCGGCTGATCCAGATCTACAATTCTTCGAACGTCGATGTGCAGGGGTTGCAGTTGGAACGCTCCGGCTTCTGGACGGTGCACATCTGCTACTCGCGGAAAGTCACCGTGGACGGAGTGACGATTCGCAACAACATCGGCGGCAAAGGTCCCAGCACGGACGGCATCGACGTGGATTCATCGTCGGACGTGGTGGTGGAGCATTGCGACATCGAGTGCAACGACGACGCCATCTGCCTGAAGGCGGGACGGGACTCCGACGGGTTGCGCGTCAACCGGCCGACCGCACACGTGGCGATCCGGGACGACACGGTGCGCGGCGGCGCGGCGGGGGTGACCTTCGGCAGCGAGACTTCGGGCGGCATCCATGACGTGGAGGCGTACCGCATACACGTGTTGGGAACGGTGTCGAACGGGATTCTGTTCAAGTCCGCCAGCACGCGCGGGGGCACGGTGGAGAACATCGTCATCCACGACATGGATATCCGGGACGTGAATGTGGCGATCGGCGTGGAGCTCAACTGGAACCCCAGCTTCAGCTATGCGAAGCTGCCGGAAGGCATCAACAAAGTGCCGGACTATTGGCGCGTGCTGCTGACACCGGTACCGCCGGAGTTGGGAATGCCGCATATCCGCAACGTACGGATCTCCGGCATCCATGCGGCCGGCGTGGGGCGCGCGTTCTCGGTGAGATCTTACGCGGATTCGCCGCTGCGGAATTTCACGTTCCAGGATGTGGACATCGCGGCCAAGGTGGCGGGCAGCATTCAGAACGCGGAAGACTGGAAGTTTTCGAACACGCGGATTCAAGCGGCGGACGGCAGCCAGGTGAGCGTGAAAGACAGCACGGGCGTGACGGGGTTGACGGACGCGCCGGGGCAGTGATGCGGTGACAAGACACCGGCGCCAAAGACCGCCGGTGCTACAGGGAGGCAACGGGGGCATCACCAAGCTGATTCCACTCTCCGAATGAGCACCTCCCGTGGGACAGATTTGTCCCACGGAAGGGGTATTAAGTTATTGAAAACAATAAAAACCGGAGTCCAGAATGGGACAATCTTGCCCACTTTGGCCGGTCTTCCCGGACGAAGCAGGTCGGGCCCCGCTTCCTGATCCTACTGTGGCACAAGGGGGAGGGCAGGCAGGGTGTGCGGACCGCGGGAAAAGGGCGGTAAGAGCTGTGGGGACAATGGGTTGGGAAAAGCTGGAGGAGCGGTGACTGGGGCGTACGGGGACGCGGCGCAGGAGCGGCGGGCGATTCAGGTGCCATGAGGAAAGACGCGCCCGCAAGCGGGCGCTGGCAAGCTAAAGCATGCCCCACCAATTTGGTGATACATTGGAGATACGGAGTCGCGCATGCTCAAGAAGCTGACGAAGCACGGAAACAGTCTGGCGTTGGTGATTGACCGGCCGATCCTGGATCTTCTGAAGATCGATCCCGAGACGCCGCTCGATATCAGCACCGATGGTAAGCAACTGATCGTCGCGCCGGCGAGGCCATCGAAGCGGCGAAAGAAGTTCGATGCGGCGCAGGAGTGGGCGCACAAGCGATATGGAAAGGCATTCCAGAAGCTGGCGGAGTGAGTTTCCGGAATTGACTCATGGAACCGGAATTCCTGTCGCTGGATGAAGTTCTGGAAATCCACGAACAACAGATCGACCGGTACGGGGGAACTCAGGGACTGCGAGACGCGGACGGACTTGAATCCGCCGTGGCCACGCCGCAGGCGACTTTCGGCGGCGAATTCCTGCACACCTCGATTCCCGCGATGGCAGCGGCGTACCTTTTTCATCTGAGCCAGAACCACCCGTTCCTCGACGGCAATAAACGAGCCGGCGCAAATGCCGCTATCGCATTCTTGCTGATGAACGGCTGGGAGCCGGATTTCGGTGAGGAAGAACTGGTGGACCTGGTCTTGGCGGTCGCGTCAGGGCGCCTGGCGAAGGCCGAGCTGACGAGGATTTTCGAGGCTCGGTGCCGGCCGGTGGAGGGCGAGTAGGGGTTGGTGGAGGGAGCGGAGGGAGCGGCGGGCCGGGCATGCCCGGCCCCTACGGGTGGCACGGGGCCGGGCGGGTGCCCGGGTGCACCGATTGACCATCGGTCGAGCAGGTTACCAACCTGCCCCACAGAGCTGGCTGGGGCCAACCAATTGGCACCACTTGGCCTGCACGGAATGGGCAGGGGCGGCGTCAGGCTCTTTGTGAGCGTAGCTCGCCTATGGATGGGACTGCTGGCGGTGTCGGCGTTTGGGGCCGATCCGCAATTGGGCAATCTGCTGGCTACGGTGGAGGCCCGGTACAACCGCGCAAAGACGCTCGAAGTCATTTTCCAGGAACAATATACGAGGCAAGGCGAACCGCATCGCGCGGAGGGGGGACGGCTCCAGTTGCGCAAGCCGGGCAAGATGCGCTGGGACTACACCCAGCCGCAGGGCAAGCTGTTCATCTGCGACGGCAAGTATCTATACCTGTACACGCCGGCGGATAACCGGGCGCAGCGGATGAAGCTGAAGGAAACCGAGGATATGCGGGCGCCGCTGGCCTTCCTGCTGGGCAAGCTGCATTTCGAGCGGGAGTTCGGCAACTTGAAGGCGACCCAAGCGGGCGGCGACTGGCGCATCACGGCTGAACCGAAGACCGACGACTTACCATACCGGGCGGTGGAATTCGTGGTGGCGCAGGATGGGCGCATCGAAGAGGTCAAGGTGACCAGCTACGACCAGGCGGTGTTGGATTTCCACTTCAACCAGGAGAAGGTGGATCCGCCGCTGAGCGCGGGGCTGTTCCAATTCCAGTTGCCGGCGGGGGCGCAGTTGACCGAGGGGGACCAGTAAGCAATGGCCGAATTCGTCCTCAAGTACGCCGATGGGCGCGGCGAGATCCACCAGCAGGTGGCGACGGCCGGTTCGGAAAAAGAACTGCGCGACCGGTACACTTCGCAGGGCTTCCTGGTGTATTCGGTGAAGACGCGTAACGCGGGAGGCGGATTCGGAGGGAAGAAGAAAGTCAACCTGGAGAAGTTCCTGATCTTCAACCAGCAGTTCGTGACGCTGATCCGCGCGGGGTTGCCGATTCTGAAGGGGCTGGATCTGCTGGCCGAGCGGCTGACCGATCCCAAGCTGGGCCCGTATATCAAGGCGGTGCGGGACGAGGTTCACAGCGGAACGCTGCTCTCGGAGGCCTTCCGGCAGCAGGGGGTGTTTCCGAAGATCTACGTGACTTCGGTGATGGCGGGGGAAAAGAGCGGCAGCCTGACGGAAGTGCTGGACCGGTACATCACCTATCAGAAAGTTTCGCTGGCGGTGAAGAAGAAGGTGATGGTATCGCTGCTGTATCCGAGCGTGCTGATTGTGCTGGTGATCATTCTGATGGTGTTCCTGGTGACGTACGTGGTGCCGACGTTCGCCACGCTATACACCAGCATGCACGCGCAACTGCCGGCGCTGACGGTGTTCCTGATCGCGGTCGGCACGACGGCGCGGAGCTACATCCTGGCGCTGGCGGGGGCGGTGTTGGGGGGAATCGCGGGCTTCCGCTGGTGGTCGCGGCGGGAGTCGGCGCGGAACCGGGTGGACCGGATCAAGATGAATCTGCCGGTGGCGGGCGAAATCTGGCTGAAGTACCAGGTGGCGCAGCTTTCGCGGATTCTGAGCACGCTGCTGACGGGCGGGATTCCGCTGGTGCAGTCGCTCGAGACGGCGGCGGATTCGCTAAGCACGCCGGTGATGAGAACGGCGATTGAGACGGCGGGCAGGATGGTGCGGGAGGGGCAGCCGCTTTCGGCGTCGCTGCGGGCGTCGAAAATGTTCCCGCCGCTGGCGCTGGATATGATCGAAGTGGGGGAATCGACCGGAGCGCTGCCGGCGATGCTGAACAGCGTAGCGGAGTTTTTCGAGGAAGACGTGAATACGCGCATGACGGCGACGCTGTCGCTGATCGAGCCGGCGATCATGATCATGATGGGCTCGGTGGTGGCGTTCGTGCTGATTGCGCTGTATCTTCCGATCTTCTCGTTGGCGGACTCGATCCGGTGAGCTAAAGCGATGGCGAGCATAGACAGAATCCGGCTGGTGGATCCCCTGGTGGAAGCGCAGCAGGCGCGGGCGATGGCGGCGCGCTACCGTTCCGAGTACGTGGATCTGCACGAGACGGCGATCGACCACGACCTGTTCCGGTCGATCCCGGTGGACCTGATGTTCCGCTACAACTTCGTGCCGATCCAGTCGCACGACGGGACGCTCGAGATCGCGCTGGCGGACCCGCGCAACCTGACGCTGATCGACGAGCTGACCGGGCTGCTGCACAAGCGGCTGCGGGTGAAAGTGGCGACGCTCTCGCAGATCGCCGAGCTGCTGAAGAAGACCGAACAATCGCAGCGCGTGCTCGAAGAAGTCACCGAAGGCTTCACGCTGGACGTGGTGGCGGAGGACGGCGACCAGGACGAGACGCTTTCGATCGACAAGCTGACGGCGGTGGACAGCGACATCGCGCCGGTGATCAAGCTGGTGGATACGACCATCTTCAACGCACTGGAGCGGCGGGCGAGCGACATCCACATCGAATCGCGGGACCAGGAAGTGGCCATCAAGTACCGGATTGACGGCGTGCTGCACTACGCCATGCCGCCGATCGCGAAGGACTGGCAATCGACCATCATTTCGCGCATCAAGGTGATGAGCGAGCTGGACATCGCGGAAAAGCGCGTGCCGCAGGACGGGCGCTTCCGGGTGCGCTACAAGAACCGGCTGATCGATTTCCGCGTGTCGATCATGCCGACCATTCACGGCGAGGACGCGGTGCTGCGCGTGCTCGACAAAGAATCGATGAGCGAGAAGTTTTCCAAGCTATCGCTCGACGTGGTGGGGTTTTCCGATTCCGACCTCAGCAAGTTCCGGCGCTACATTCTGGAGCCGTATGGGATGGTGCTGGTGACCGGGCCGACGGGCTCGGGCAAGACCACGACGTTGTATGCGGCGCTGAGCGAAATCAAGAACGACGAAGACAAGATCATCACCATCGAAGACCCGGTGGAATACCAGATCAAGGGGATCACGCAGATTCCGGTGAACGAGAAAAAGGGGCTGACGTTCGCGCGCGGACTGCGGTCGATCCTGCGCCACGATCCGGACAAGATCATGGTGGGGGAAATCCGCGACCAGGAGACGGCGCAGATCGCCATCAACTCGGCGCTGACCGGGCACTTGGTGTTCACCACCGTGCACGCCAACAACGTGCTGGACGTGCTGGGACGTTTTCTGAACATGGGCGTGGAGCCGTACAATTTCGTGTCGGCGCTGAACTGCATTCTGGCGCAGCGGCTGGTGCGGGTGATCTGCGAGCACTGCCGGAAGCGGGTGAAGTACCCGGAGTCGATGCTGGTGGAAAGCGGATTGAATCCGGACGAATGGCGCGATTTTCCGTTTGTGGAAGGGACGGGGTGTTTCGAGTGCGGCGGCACGGGGTTCCGCGGACGGTCGGCGATCCACGAGCTGCTGGATTTGAGCGAAAAGATCCGCGAGATGATTCTCGACAAACGTTCGACTTCGGAGATCAAGCGGGCGGCGCGCGAGGAAGGGATGACGTTCCTGCGCGAATCGGCGGTGATGAAGATGCGGGCCGGGGTGACGACGCTGCGGGAAATCAACAAGGTGACGTTCATTGAGACGTAGGGGAAAGATGGCGGACGCCACGTTTGATCGAGACGGTTGGCAGGCGGAAGCGCCTGCCCCACTAGGGGGGTTGTGCTGCTAGAGCGGCTGAAGGCTTACATTCAGGACCCGCCGCCGAATCTGGCAGTGGAGATTTCCGAAGCGGGGCTGGCGGGGGCGCGGCTGGGAGCCAAGACCGAGCTCGGGTTCGTGCCGCTCAAGGCGGGCGCGCTGGCGGTGTCGCCGGTGCAGGAAAACCTGATCGATCCGGATGAATTCTCGCGCGCGGTGCGCGCGCTGGCCGGAGTGGAGGCTGGACGCAAGCGGCGGGACGTGGCGCTGATTCTGCCGGATTACTGCACGCGGATCGCGGTGCTGGACTTCGATTCGTTTCCAGGCGATGCGAAAGAGCAGGCATCGTTGATCCGGTTCCGGCTGAAGCGGAGCGTGCCGTTCGACGCGGAATCGGCGGCGATGAGTTACTGGGCGGAGCCGGGCGGGACGGGGAAGAAGGTGGACGTGCTGGTGGCGATGGCGCCGCTCGAAGTGGTATCGCGGTACGAAGCGCCGTTCCGCGCGGCGGGGATGAATCCGGGGCTGGTGATTCCCTCGTCGCTGGCGGCGATTGAGCTGGCGCCGGAAGGCGGCTTGAGCGTGCTGGCGAAACTGACCGGGCGGGTGCTGACGGTGGTGGCGCGGCAGGCGGGCGTGCCGAAGCTGGTGCGCTGCCTGGAACTGCCGGCCCCCGATCTGGACGAGGTGGCGGCGGTGCTGGCGCCCACCTTCGTCTACCTGGAAGACAACCTGGGCGGCAAGGCGGAGAAACTGTACCTGTGCGGCTTCGGCGCGGAGACGGACGAAGGGGAGCGGCGCTTCGCGGAAGAATTGGGCGTGGCAGCGGAAACGGTGCGGTCGCCGCTGGGCGTGCCGGGGGAAAGCAACGCGGGGCTGTTGGGCTATCTGCGATCGATCGCGAGAAACAATTGAGATGAGGATTCCGATCAACCTGGCGAGCGAGCCGTTCCGGCGCGACCGGCCGATGCTGATGGCGTCGGCGGTGGTGTCGGCGGCGCTGCTGGTAACGCTGGGGCTGCTCGGGTACCTGGCGCAGATGGACCGGGCGCAGCTCGAGAGCATGCGCGGCGAGGTGAGCCACCTCGAGAGCCGCCTGCGGGTGGTGCAGGCGGAGCAGGCGCGGCTGGACGCGGTGCTGCGCCAACCGGAGAACGCGAGCGTGCTGGAGCGCAGCGTCTTCCTCAACGATTTGATTTATCACAAGGCCATCAGTTGGAGCCGCATGTTCGCGGACCTGGAGAAGACGGCGCCGTACAATGTGCGCATCACGGCGCTGCATCCGACCATCGATTCGCGCAACCAGGTGACGCTGGACATGACGGCGGCGTCGGACCTGCCGGAAGGGATTGAAGATTTGCTGAAGGCGCTGGAGGGATCGCCGATTTTCGGCTACGTCTACCAGCACAGCACGCTGCCGCCGACGCAGGCCGAGCCGCAATACCGTAGCCGCATCACGGTGCCCTATGATCAGAAACTTTGAGTGGGCGAAAATCAAAGAGCCGCGGGTAGTGATGCGGGCTCTGATCGGCGTCCTGCTGGCGGCGAACCTGGCGGCGGCGGTGATGGCGTTCCACCCGTTCGGCGGGTCGGCGGACGATCTGCGGAGAAGGGCGGGCGGCCTGCAGGACCAATTGGCGGCGGCGCAGGCGCGGGTGGCCATCACGCGGCGGCTGGTGGACAAGGTGGAAGGGGCGCGGCGCGACGGCGACAAGTTTCTGGCGCAGTACGTGGTGGACCGCCGCAAGGCATCCTCGGCGTTGAACGAGGAGTTGTACCGCATGGCGGAAGAGGCGGGGGTGAAGCCGGGGCAGATTGCGAACGAGTATGAGGCCATCGAAGGCAGCGACACGCTGCAGATGGTGAACATCCAGGTGGCGTTTGAAGGATCGTACCAGGGCCTCACGAAGCTGGTGGACCTGATCGACAAATCGCCGCGGTTCCTGATGATCGAAAGCCTGCAGTTGGCGGCGCCGCAGGGGAAAACGGCGATGATGGTGGTTACCTTCAAGATCCACACGTTTGTGCGGGGCGCGGTGGAGGATGCGCCGTGAAGACCGGCCTGGAGGATAAGCGAAAGGTAGTCGTGCTGGCACTGTTGGGGCTGGGCGCGGCGTATGCCGTCTACGTCAATGTGCTGGCGCCGCAGGGCGCGACGCCATCGAGCGGGCGGGCGGCGGTGGCCAGCGCTCCGGAAGAGGCTCCCACGGTGGCGGCACCTGGGCATGCCACGGCTGGCGGGGCGAGCGTGCCAGCTCCGCGCGGGGCAGCACGGGCGGCGCGGCCGGCGGAGCGCAACCGGAGCGAGGAATTTCACCCGGTGCTGCATTCGAAGAATCCGGAGGAGCAGATCGATCCGAACGTGGTGGACCCCAGGATCCGGCTGGACCTGCTGGCTAAGTTGCAAGCCGTGGCGCCGGCCGGCGGCGGGCGCAACCTATTCCAGACAGGCCCCGCGCCGCCACCGAAGCCGCTTGGGCCGGAACCGAAAATCGTGCTGGTGAAGCGGCCGCCGGGACCGCCGGAGATCGTGCAGCCGCAACCGCCCGGGCCGCCGGGCCCGCCGCCGCTGCCGCCGATCACGTTCAAGTATTATGGGCTTACCTCGGTGCGGCCGAACGGCAAGCGCACCGCGTTCTTCATGAACGGCGAAGAGATCCTGATCCGGGGGGTGGGCGATGTGGTGGCCGGCAGCTACAAGCTGGTGAGCATCGGTCTGACTTCGGCGGTGGTCGAGGACACGCAATCGAAGCGGCAACAGACGGTGCCGCTGGCCGAGGAAGCGCAGGTATGAAAAGGATTGGGGGAGGGAACGCGGTTGGCAGGCGAAAGCATCTGCCCCACGAAGGGGAGCGGGGGTTCGCTTTGCTGCTGGTGTTTCTGATGGCGGCGGTGATCGGCATCACGCTGTGGATGCAACTGCCGCGAGTGGCGATCCAGTCGCAGCGCGCCAAGGAGCAATTGCTGGTGGAGCGCGGCGAGGAGTTCAAGCGGGCCATCCAGCTTTTCCTGAGGGCCAACTTGGGGACGCGGTTTCCGGCCGATATGGACGATCTCGACCGGGGATTCAACAACCTTCGTTTTCTGCGCCATCGCTATAAGGACCCGATGACGGGGAAGGACGAGTGGCGCCTGATCCACATCCAGGGCGGCGTGCTGACCGATTCGCTGCTGAACAAGCCAAAGGACAACGGAAAGCCGGAAGAATCGACGCTGGGGCAGAACATCAGCGCGCTGCCGGGGCTGGGAGAACTGGCTAACGCGGGGCAGGCTGCGCCGAACGCGACGAACCGGCGGCGGGCGAGCGAAGGCGGGATGGGCGGCGGAATCGGGGCGGACGGGCAGCCGATCCAGCAGGGCGACCAGGCGAATGCGACCCTACCGGGCGCCGGGCCAATGGCGGGAACCTTCCAGCCGGGTGGCGTGCCCGGCGGAACGCCGCAGCAGCCGGGGATTCCGGGCGTGCCAGGCGGGCCGGGGATGCCTTTCGGGGCCGCGGCGGGTTCAGCCGGTATTCCGGGGATGCCAGGGATGCCGGGGATGCCGTTCCCGGGCCAGCCGCCAGGCATACCGGGGCAATTTGGATTGCCTGGGAGTAACCTGGGCAGCGGCGGAGCGAATGGGCAGAACGCCGCCAATACGGGCGGCGGGTCAACGGTGGGCAACTATGGGTCGACGCTGGGCGGCGGCGCGCCGGCCGGGGCGCAACCGAACGCATTTGGTCTTGCGGCCGGCCAGAATCCGGCGAACCAGGCGAGCTCGATGGTGCCGGGTTCCGGCCCGATCCCGGCCAATGGGGCGGCGGCTATGCTGGGCGGCTTGCTGAGACAGCCGAGGCCGGGCGGCATGGCGGGGCTTGGGCAGACGCAGGGCACGGTGGTCGGCGGCGGCATGGCGGGCGTGGCGAGCAAGATGGACTCCGAGGGGCTGATGGTCTATAACGACCGCACCAATTACAAGGAATGGGAGTTCGTTTACGACCCGACGAAAGACCGCCCGCGCCAGGACCCGCGCAGCATGCTGGTGGGCAACCAGATGGGCACGCCTTCGAATACGCCGCAAGGCAGCGCGACGCCTGCCGGCCAGCCAGGGATGTTCAACCAGCCCGGACAGAGCGGAGCGAGCGGACAGAGTGGACAGACGGGATCGTTCGGGCAGAGCGGAACGACCGGACAGACCGGGACGGGGCAGCCCGGGCAGCCGGGAACGAGCGGGCAGCCCGGCATGCCCGCGACGGGCGGCGGCCAGGGCCAGGGCGGCGCGATCGACATCCGGCCGGGGAAAAAGTAGCGCCGGACGGAGAACCGGGGCGGTCCGTCCATAACCCAACGGGCTTCATCCACGCACAGGGGAAATCCCTGGCTTCGCGATGGCGAAAGAGCGTAGGCGCCGAACTCACGATCTTGTCCGGGCGGGGCATTGCACGCAGGTTTGGCCATTAACCAGGGGCTAAAGCCCGATTCCTTACTGCGTTACGCGGCCCGCAGCCGCGCGCGCAAGCAAGGGGCACCGGCGCCATTGGCCGAATCGGCCAAAACGGACCCTGCTATCCGATTGAAAACGGGCGTAATTCTCCTCTTGACAGCCATCGCAGATTGCAATAGTATAATTACAAATTGCTATATGAAGCTTGGCGAAAAACTTCGGTACCTGCGCGAGGTGGAAGGAACCCTGCGCGGGTTCGACCGCGAACTGTCGCAACAGGAGATGGCGCGGCTGATCGAGCGGGAGCTCGGCAAATCCATCAGCCAGAGCTACCTCTCGCAGATTGAGAGCGGGGCGCGGCCGCACCTGACCAACTCGACGCGGATGCTGCTGGCGCGGTTTTTCAAGGTGCATCCGGGCTACCTGGTGGACGATCCGGAGGGGTTCGAGAACGAGCTGGTGTCGGATGTGGGGGCGCTCGAGGACAAGCTGGACCTGTGGCTGGTGAGCGGGGCGGAGCGGTTTCGCCGCGATCCCGAGCTGCAGCACGCGCTGATCGAGCTAGCGCGGCACGCCGATACGCGGATGTGCATCATCCTGCTGGGTGAGATTCTGGAGAACCCGGGTCTGGCGGAGCGGTTGATGGAAGTTTTGAAGACGCCGGCGGCCCGCAAGACGAGGAGGCAGTAAATGAATTGGGCGGATTTCTACCTCGCGTGTTTTCTGGTGGGTTTCCTGTTGAGCGCGTTGTCGTTTCTGGCGGGAACGGGGCACGCGCACATCCCGCACGTGCACATCCCGCATTTGCATATGCAGATGCACCATGGCTTGCATATCCCGCGCGTGCACGTTCCGCGCAGCAGCGGCGGCGGCGGGCGCGGCGAGCTGCCGTGGCTGAATTTCGGCACGGTGTCGGCGTTCCTGGCCTGGTTTGGCGGCGCGGGATACCTGCTGGAACATTACTACCACGTCTGGTATTTCGTGGCTTTCGTGGTGGCGACGTTCAGCGGGCTGGGCGCCGCGGCGGTAGTGTTCCTATTTCTGGCCAAGGTGCTGATGGCGCACGAAGCGCCGCTCGATCCGGCGGACTACGAGATGGTGGGGGTGCTCGGACACCTGAGCATCCGGATCCGCGACGGCGGAACGGGCGAGCTGGTTTTTTCGCAGGAGGGCACGCGCCACGTTGCGGGCGCGCGCAGCGAGGATGGCGCAGCCATCCCCAGGGGCGCGGAGGTTGTAGTGACGCGCTACGAGAAGGGCATTGCCTATGTCCGGCGTTGGGAAGACTTCGCCGGAGAAACGGAGTTGAAAAGTTAAGTGGAGCAAATTATGGAACACCCGATCATAATCTTTGTTCTTTTGGGGGTCCTGGTCATTCTGTTCATCCTGACCGCGTTTGCCAAGCTGTTCCGCAAAGCCGGTCCGCATGAAGCGATCATCGTGTACGGTTTGGGCGGCACGCGCGTGGTGAAGGGCCGCGGCACGTTTATCTTTCCGATGGTGGAGACCTCGCGCGGGCTATCGCTGGAGCTGATGTCGTTCGACGTGGCGCCCAAGCAGGACTTGTACACCCGGCAGGGCGTCGCGGTGATGGTGGAAGCGGTGGCGCAGATCAAGGTGAAGTCGGACCCGGAATCGATTCTGACCGCGGCGGAGCAGTTCCTGACCAAGCAGCCGGACGAGCGCGATGGATTGATCCGGCTGGTGATGGAAGGCCACCTGCGCGGCATTATCGGCCAGTTGACGGTGGAAGAGATCGTCAAGCAGCCGGAGATGGTGGGTGAGCGGATGCGCTCCACCTGCGCCGACGACCTGACCAAGATGGGGCTGGAAGTGATTTCCTTCACCATCAAAGAAGTCCGCGACAAGAACGAGTACATCGCCAACATGGGCCGGCCGGACGTGGCGCGGATCAAGCGCGACGCGGATGTGGCGACGGCCGAAGCCGAACGCGATACGGCCATCAGACGGGCGATCGCGGCGCGCGAAGCCGCCATCGCCAAGGCGCAGGCCGACCAGGAGCGCGTGCTGGCCGAGACGCTTTCGCAAACCAAGCAGGCCGAGGCGCAGCGCGACCTGGAGACCAAGAAGGCCGTCTACCTGGAGACCGTGAAGAAGCAACAGGCGCAAGCGGACAAAGCCTACGAGATCCAGACCAACATCATGCAGCAGCAGGTGCGCGGCGAGGAAGTCACCATTCACCAGGTCGAGAAAGAGCACGAAGTCAAGGTGCAGGAAGCCGAGATCATGCGGCGCGAGCGCGAGCTGACGGCCACCGTGCTGAAGCCGGCGCAAGCCGAACGGCAGCGCATCGAGACCCTGGCGGAAGCCGAAAAGCAGCGCCTGATCATCGAAGCCGAAGGCCACGCGTCGGCCATCCGGGCGCAGGGCGAAGCGGAAGCGGAAATCATCTTCAAGAAGGGCGACGCCGAAGCCAGGGCCATGAACGTGAGGGCCGAGGCGTACCAGGAATTCAACCAGGCGGCGATTATCGACAAGCTGATTACCAGCTTGCCGGAGGTGGTGAGAGCGCTGGCCGCGCCGCTGGCCAACGTGGATCGCATCACGATAGTCTCGACCGGCAACGGCGATACCGCCGGCATGAGCAAGATCACCGGCGATATCACGAAGATAGTGGCGCAGGTTCCGGCATTGTTCGAGACGCTCTCGGGCATGCCAATCAGCGAGCTATTTGGCAAAGTGCGGGCGCTTGGGGACAAGTCGCCGAAAACGGACGACAAGGGTCCGGCGGGGCAGTAGGGAATTTGGGTAACCGGGCCGCGTGCGCGGGTGCGCGGCCCACAGGAAAAGGAGAACTCCAGTGGCACTCTTAGAGCGCGTTTCGACGTTGATTCGGGCCAACCTCAACGATCTGGTCGACAAGGCCGAGGACCCGGAAAAAATGATCAAGCAGGTGATCCTCGATATGGAGAATCAACTGCTCCAGGTAAAGACCCAGGTGGCGATTTCGATCGCCGACCAGCACGTGCTGGAGAAGAAGCTCAAGGAAAACGAAGACAACGACCATCAATGGATGCGGCGCGCCGATATGGCGATCGACAGCCAGGACGATCCGCTGGCTCGCTCCGCGCTCGAGCGCGCCATGACCTACCGCACGACGGCCGAGAGCTTCGGGCAGCAGGTGGAGGACCAGAAGACGCAGGTGGAGAACCTGAAGGGCGCGTTGATCAAGCTGCAGCAGAAGCTGGTGGAGGCGCAAGCCAAGAGCGACATGCTGATCGCGCAGCACCGGCGCTCGCGCGCGCTGGGCAAGGCCACGCAAGCGGGGCTGAATATGGGCGATCAATCCAAGACGGCTGCCTTTGACCGCATGAAGAACAAGGTGCAGCACAGCGAAGCGACCGCGCAGGCCACGGCCGAACTGATGGCCGACGACGTCGAGGACCAGTTCAAGGCGATGGAAAAGCGCGACGAAATCGACCGGCTGCTGGCCGAGTTGAAGGCCAAGCGCAAGGCCGGGTAACTACAAATCTCAGGGCGCGAGTGGACACGTACCCCGGCTCCCGTAATGGCGGCGCCGGGCGCGGGAAGCCAGCGGTGTATCCACTGCGCCCAGCCAAAACAGGAATCTTATTTATGACGCATGATGCGAAGTTTGAGTGGTGGATTCTGGCCGCGATCGGTTTGAGCCTGGTCGTGATCCTGGTGGGAGGCAACCACTGGATAGCCGGCGCGGTGATGCTGGTATTGCTCATCCGGGCGTATCCGCAGCGATACGTCACCACGCCGGACGGGCTGCTGATTCGCGCCGGCCTGGCCAACCGGCTGATCCCCTACCGGGCGATCACCTACATCGGCGAGGATGCGGAAGATGCTGCACCGCTGCCGCTTTCCGCCGAGACGGTAAAAATCGAGTGCGGGCCGAACTGCGAGATCTGGCTGGCGCCGGAAGATCCGTCGACGTTCTTCCAGGATATGGCGCGGCATACGCCGCACCTGCGGCGGCCGTAATCCGTCCGTAGGCGAACCACGTTTTTCGCCGGGTTCTGCAGGTTATAGGCAAGGCAGCATTTATTGAGTTCCGCTGGCGGGACCGGGCAGCCTGGGCCGCACCAAATGGGTGCG
>Ga0181530_10002085_pt1 | contig 24328 bp, 20 predicted proteins | sample PEATcosm2014_Bin_42_FD_119769 | JGI IMG/M metagenome (GOLD analysis project Ga0181530, IMG submission 119769) | Peatland microbial communities from MTU Mesocosm Facility, Houghton, MI, USA - PEATcosm2014_Bin10_60_metaG | ecosystem: Environmental > Terrestrial > Soil > Wetlands > Peat | place... | reverse complement strand
GAGGCCGATGTTAGAGGCGACGCCGTAGTAGTCATCCTGCAGTGATGAAAAACTCGCCCTACTGCAGTATCCCAAGCAGAAGCAACCTCTCTTTCGGAAGCTACTTTTTCAACACCCACAGGCGATAGCGCTCAAAACCCCCGTTGGGGGCAGTGAGTGTTATGGCGACGTCGCCACAGCGGCCGCGAATGTCAGCGACGGAGTTCGTGGTTATCGCAAAGTGTGGGGACGGCAGCAGCCAGCTAGGGCGTATTCAGGTCTGCAGGCAACTCCATCCTAAACTTCCGTCGCACCTCGTCACGCAGCCAAGCCTCAGCCTCAGGCCTGGCGCGGAACGAGCGCGTAGGCCACCCTGGACGCTCTGTGAGAATCTCCCACATGCGCGCCATTCCGAATCCGTAATCGTAGGGGACCACCACAGCGTTTACCAGTTCGGGCAGCACGGCCGCAAGAAGATCATCCTGATCTCTGATCGCTCGGATTTCGTCAGGGGAAACTTCCACCTTGGCGTCGGTCCCATCAATGAGCAACCAGCGAACACCCTCATAGCTCTTTGTCCTCAGGACCCGCTCATTGTTAGCAATCAGTTCCTCGCCAGTAAGCACGCCCCGGCACACCCAGATCCGCCCCATGCCCTGCTGCACGATGTGGACTTCAATCGGCAATCCGCCCCGCTTTCGTCGCCATTATAGACCTGTGCATACTCGCTCATCACGAAGCACACACCACGCTGGGAACTGTAACTGTTGAGAACAAGCGTGGATGTTGAAAAAGGAACCGAAAAAGTAATTTCTTTGAATTTCAGCGCCTACGGCGAACGAAGATTCAGTCACTTGCGAACGAATCTCGTCGTTAAAACTGCCTGAAAAGAGTTCTTCAACAGCCACAGGCCATAGCACTCAGAACCGGATCATGAGCTATTTCGCGACGTCACTCGCGACGCAGCCCGGGCGCATCAACACTAACAGGCGAACTTACTGGCCCATTCAGGGAAGGGATCAATCTGCTCTCGGAGCGGCTGATTGCCTCATTGCACCGTGAGCGAAAACGTAGTGGTGTGCTGCAGCGACCCTGAAGTAGCGGTCACCGTGACCGTAGACGGGGGTGGGGGAGTCGACGACGACCCTCCGCTGCCGCAGCCAGCGATCAGGCCCAAACCGCATACGCACACAGCCAGCAGCAGTTGCGCTCGACACCGCTTTTTCCAACCCAAGAAGCACAATCCGATCGCCAAAGTGGTTCCCCCTAGAAATAGCTGGCGGGAGTTTTGGCGGACGACGCTCGAAGCCGCTGCAGTCGTCGAAACCGTAAGCGTTGTCGAGGCCGCTGCGCCCGACGGAGTGACGGTTGTTGGGGAGAAACTGCACGAAGCGCCGGATGGCAGCCCGGAGCAACTGAACGAAACCGCGGAGGCGAACTCGCTCTGCGGAGTCACCGTTACCGTGGTCTTCCCCGGTTGTCCGTATGAAATGGTGAGGGATGTCGGGGATGCAGCGACGGAGAAGTCCGGCGGTGGAAGGTTGATGGTGTAGCTGGCCAAAGCGACCGCGCTGCTGATGTAGCCTGTGGCCACCGCGATGGCTTGGATGGTCACCGAGGACGATACCGTAAAGGCGCCTGTGTACGGGGTCGAGTTGGTTGTCGGGGTTGTGCCGTCGTTGGTGTAGTAGATCGCGGCCCCTGTAGTTGTATCGGTAATGGTCACCGATTGCGCCGATGTGTAGGTACCGGACGCTGGCGAGATGGCCGGTATCGCAGCGGGCAGGATAAGGGTGTAGGTAGCTGAAGCAACGGCGCTGTTGCTACAGCCAGGAGCTGCGGCAATGGCCTGGATGGTCTCTGTGGCCGATACCGTGATGGCGCCGACGTACTTGGGAGAACTGGTCGTCGGCGTTGTGTCGTCGGTTGTGAAGTGGATCACTGCCCCCGCTGTTGTATCTGTGATGTAGACCATTTGCACTGAATTGTACGTGCCGGTCGGTGGCGAGATGACTGGCGTGGCGGCCACCTGCCCAAGTTGGACTTCGGTTCCGGTGACCGTAGCCGCCTGTGGGGTTGCACTTGTGTTCAGGGTGTTGGTGGTTATCGTCACGCTCTCGCTCAACAAAAGCGACGATTTGCCGCCGAACGGCGTAACCGGTGTGAAATCGATGGTCAACGTGCATGTTTCTCCCGCTAAGAGCGACGTGCTCGCGGTGCAATCGGTCGTCTCAGAACTGTTCTCTGGAAAGTCGGTTGCATAACTCACCGCCGAAAACTTCAGCGGCTCATTGTCGAGGTTGCCCACCGTCAGCGTCTGCGGACTGTCTACGCTTGTCAAGCCGGGGACAGTATTGGCGAAGCTCAGCGTTGGTGGGTCGGCATTGTCTACCTTAGTTACCTCGGTAGATCCGGCTTCGTTGGTGAGATAGAGGTTACCGCTCCCATCCACCGCTATACCAGTGGTGTTCTCGCCGATCGTGGACTGGGTGTAGCTGCCGTTCGGCTGCAGCGTCAACTTATACGTGCCTAGAAGACCGTTGGGATAGAAACTGTTGAGGTAGACATTGCCGCTCCCATCCACGGTTACGTCACCAATACCGTAATCGTCGCTAGTATAAATTGCGGTTTCTGTATAAGTGCCATTCGACGGCGTTTCCTTCAGTACTTCAAAACGGTCGTTGACGACATAGAGGTTGCCACTCTCATCCGCTGCCAAGGGACCACATTCGCAGCCTAAGATCTCGGATTGGATATACCCGCCATTCGAGGGCGTCTCCTTATACAAAATCCCGTTGTAAAAATCGGGAACGTAAACATTCCCGCCGCCGTCCACCGCAACACCAGCTAGATCCAATGTCCCACTAGTGACGCACGACGCCACAGTAATCTGGGTGTAGCTGCCGTTCGGCTGCAGAGTCTCCTTAGATACTAAGTGGTTACCGCTATCGGCGACATAAACGTTGCCGCCGCCATCCACTGCGATCCCTTGGGGAAAGCCCCAACCGCTCCCTATTTCGGACTGGGCGTAGCTGCCATTCGGCTGTAGAGTCTCCTTATAAACGGCAGCATTGCTTCCGTCGTAACCTATATCTCCTATGTAAACGTTGCCGCTGCCGTCTACCGCAATGGGAAATGGATTAAGGAGCCCGCTGCCGATCACGGTCTGCGTGCCGGGCGAGAAAATTACTTGCGGCCCAACGCCGGCGCCCTGTAGATAAGCGTTCGCGACCACCACCCCGTTCGCATCCCCCAGCACCACCGCGCCATAGCGGGCTCCCGCAAACTTCGGCGCAAAGTTCACGATCACCGTGCAGGTGGCGTTATTGGCGTATGCTGTACCGACCGTACAAGTTCCCCCGCCCGCATTGGTGAAGTCGAGATTCGGAGCTCCCTGCGTAACCACGGCGATGCTGCCCAGGGTCGCTGCGTTGGGGATGGTTACGATCACCGTCTCGGTTGTGTTGCTGCCGATATTAACCGTGCCGAAATTCGTCTGCGCTACGGCACTTAGCGGCCAAGCTGCCACCAACAATCCGACCGCAAAGGCCATGGTTGTACCACAAGAGAACCGGGAAACACCGGCCAACGCAACAGATGAGAAGAACGAAAGAATTCTGCGAAACATGAGTACGCCTCCAGCCAGGCAACGTCTTTCCGATGTTTACGATGGCCCAGAATCGGTGTTCGCCGTTCGACAGCAGGCTTGCCGCGCTTCAGAACAAATTGGAGAAAATGTTTCCGAGTCGGCAGATAAAGCGCGAGAGCTATGCCGACGGGATCAACGAGGGCATCAACACTAATATTGCGCAACCCTGTGCGGCGTCGAACGCCACATTATACACGGCGATGTGGAATCGCCCGGTCATGTCAAACAAGAGCCAATTGACGCAAACAGGCGTGGCTGTTGGAAAACTTTTTTCACGGAATTTCACGAGCGAAATTCGTTCGTAAGTTATTGAATCTTTGTTTGCCGTAAACGCTGAACTCACTGAAATTACTGCTTTGGTTCCTTTTTCGACAGCCACAGGCGATTACGCTCAAAACCACATTCGCAAGGTCAACGAGTGATATGCCGATGTCTCGCCCATTGGCGGATGGTGTCAGCGCATTAGGTGTTGTCACGCGCTTCTTTACCGTAGAAATTCCGTTTTCAGTATGGTGTGCACTCCATGCAACCCACACCCTTTCCGCTGTTTGCCGCGCTTGGCAAAGGACTCAGCATTCGCGGCTATACGTTAATGGAGATTACGAGCAATCCGGAAAAGCTCGCAGTTGCGAAGCGGTATGTGTACGATCGGTTGGCGGATGGACGGTTCCACCCGAAGATCGCGAAGATATTCCCGTTCGAGCAAACGGTGGAGGCCTACAAATATCTCGAATCGAACGCGCAGGTAGGGAAGGTTGTGGTTACTGTTGCGTGATTCATATGGATCCTTAACTTGAGAAACACGCCGCCAGATGTCGAAACCTTGTTTCGTTCCCGGTAAGGTAAGGGTTGCCGCCAAACCGGGAACTTAGCGGTTGTTGCCCGGTGGGATAGGTAAACAACAACCATGCTGCCGCGAATTCCGCTCCGCCTCTCCACGGTCCATGCGACTGATTGCGAATCTTACATGCACGTTCGCGTAATCACGTCTCCCTCGTGATCCCACCGAACTGCACGCGCCCCATGGAATGCCGTTGTGGACTTCATCGCTTACGATTGTTCAGGGAATTACAAGGCACACATTACAAGCTTTCTTTTTCGCAAGGCTTCGAAAGTGGTTGATGTTCCGAGGATTGTCTGGGTAACAAAGATGGCGGGTCGGTCCCCAGATTAGCTTCTCGTGATTCCTTCCAAAGTCGCAGCTGTGCCAGGGCTGCATTCACCACGTGCGGGAGCGCAGCGTCCACCTCAGGGGATAAAGACGCGCCCCAATCGGTGTTTGCGGGCTGCACGCCGAGCACAACAATTTCCTGGGGTCTGGTCGCCACCAAGGCCAGAGCCGCAATCAGATCGGCAACTCCCAATTGATGAACACTCTGTCCGGCCGATGTGGCGAGCACATCGCTAGCCGTCATCCGGGTGAGGGTTCCGGGAGCTTCACCCGTGTTCACCGCATCGAGGAGCAGCAGGCGAGATGCGTCCGCAGCATACGGAAGCAGTTCGAGTCCTAGTGTGCCGCCGTCAAGAATCGTCACCCCCGCGGGCACTCTCGGGTCCGCCTGCAGCTTTCGCGCAGCATGCACTCCGACGCCATCATCCGAAAGGATCGTGTTGCCCACCCCGATCACCACCGTATCTGAAGCAAGCGAGTCACGCATGGCAAGTCCACACTCTGCGAGAGAGAAACTGCGGAAAGAGACTGTGAAAAACCTGCGAAAGGCTGCGACCCGTCCGCTATGACGCAGGGCAGCCTCCGCTCAGGCCTCGACGCGAGCGTGGGTCCGCCCACGAACATCAACCACGTGGACGGCGCAAGCCAAACACGGATCGAAGGAGTGGATGGTGCGCAGAAGTTCAAGGGGACGCTCCGGGTCCGCGACCGGCGTTTTGAGGAGCGCAGCTTCGTACGCGCCGCGCTGGCCATGGGCGTCTCGCGGGCCTGCGTTCCAAGTGGAGGGCACGACCGCCTGGTAATTCTTGATCGCCTGGTTCTCGATCTCCACCCAGTGTCCCAACGATCCCCGTGGGGCCTCAAAGAAACCGAATCCTCGGGCAGTATCGGGCCAGGATTTCGGGTCCCAGTTTTGCCCGTTGTGAACCGCCAGATTTCCGGTCGCCAAATTGTTGCCCAGCTCTTCGATCCATCCAGCCAGTTGATTGGCCAGAAGCTGCGTTTCGAGAGCGCGCGCCGCAATACGGCCAAGAGTCGAAAACAGAGCAGTGGGCGGAGCCTTCAGCTTTGCCAGCGTGGAGTCGACGAGTGCCTTGACTTCTTGCTGGCCAGAGGCGTAGGCCACCAGGAGGCGGGCCAACGGGCCCACCTCCATGGCTTTGTCTTGATAGCGGGGCGCTTTCAGCCAGGAATACTTCTGGTCCACTTCGAGATGTTCATAGGGAGGTTTAGGACCAGTGTATTTCGGGTTCGTTTCGCCCTCGTACGGGTGTTTCGCAGTCGGGTTTCCTTCCAAATACTCGTACCACGAATGAGCGACATACTCGGTGATGTTCTCTGGATTTACCGGGTGGACTTGGGAAAGGTCGCGATTCAGGATGATGCCGCGGGGAAGGAAGAAATTCGCGGGATCTTTAATGCTGCCCTGCGGATAGGCGCCGTAGGACATGAAGTTTCCGAGTCCCTCGCCGCGTTCGAACCAATCGCGGTAGAAGGCCGCGACCGCGAGCACGTCCGGGATATATAGCTGACTTACAATCGCCTGGGCGGACTTCGCCACTTCCAACAAGAAATCGATTCGCTCCGGATTCACGGTTGCGCCCGGTTCGTTCGGATCGAGCGATGTAGCCATGCCGCCAACGAGAAAGGTCTGCAAATGCGGATTCTTGCCGCCGAGCACGGCGTGAATCCGGATAAACTCTCTCTGGAAATGGAGCGCCTCTAGGTAATGCGCAACGGCCATGAGGTTTGCTTCCGGCGGAAGGTGATAGGCGGGGTGCCCCCAATAACCCGCGCCAAACAGACTCAATTGCTTGCTCGCAACCAGAGCACTCACGTGGTCCTGAACACCCTTGAAATACGTCGCGCTCGACTTGGGCCAGTCGGAAATCGATTGCGCCAGCTGCGATGTTTTCGCCGGGTCCGCCTTCAAGGCCGAGACCACATCCACCCAGTCCAAGGCGTGCAGATGATAGAAGTGAATCACGTGATCTTGAATCGTCTGGGTCGCGGCAATAATGTTGCGAATCAGGCGGGCATTGTCGGGAACTTCGATGCCCAGGGCGTCTTCCACGGCGTTGACCGAGGCTAGAGCGTGAACCATGGTGCAGACCCCGCAGATCCGCTGCGTCCAGATCCAGGCCTCTCGCGGATCTCGGCCGCGGAGGATCAACTCAATCCCCCGGAACATCGTTCCCGAACTCCACGCGTCCGTAATGAGACCGCCGTTCACTTCGGCCTCAATGCGGAGGTGCCCTTCAATACGCGTCACAGGATCGACCACAATCCGCGCCATGCCGTCCTCCTACGCCTCGCAATAATCCAGCGGCTTGCTTCTTTCGATCGGCATTGTCTTCAGTCCGATCTTGTCGCGCACCATGCTTCCGGCCGTTTGCGCAACCGCCATGTCGTCACCACTTCCATCGCTGTCCATACGATCTCGCCCGCCGTGGCATTCACCCCCGAACCGTGGCGGCAGTGGCCGCCGCCGGCCGGAGGGTGACGTCCAATCTCCGAAGCAATGCTACGGCTCTGTCTGTTCCCCATCACCAGCGGAGGTATCCGGCAGCGCATGCGGCTCACTCTTGAACAGGAAGTTGTCAATTAGCACCAGGATTCCGAAGATGACGAATCCCCAAGCTGCGCGGCTGAGGATCCCGACACCGATCGAGATCGACATGAAAGCAATGACCCTCAAAGCTCGATTTCCGTTCATATGCATCTCCTAAGCTGCTCTTTTGCTGAAGTCTCTGTCGTGGCGCCTGCGTGCACGTCGCTCGGTCATACATGCTGCGAAGCCAAGGAAACGAGGTGCCCGCACTGGCGGAGCCTGCCGGGTTCGCAAGATGAATCCGATCACAGCGATCCTCCCGTATGGCAGGAGTTGCACGGCTGTTCCGCCCAGGTGGTGCCTATGTCGACTGGGTGTTCGAACGCGAGCCCCTTCGGCCCGGTGGCGAATTGCACGCTCCCGGCCTTGCCTTGTCCCAGAATCGTGTGACAGGCGCCACAATCGGAGCGAATAACACTTCCGTCTACGCTCTTATGCTGGCCGTCGTGACAGCGGAAGCACCCCACGGAATAGAAGTGGGTGTCGTTCGTGGCATACGTATCCCACCGGACTTTCATCGACGGAAAGAAATAGTGATCGTAAGTGTCCTGAAGGTATGCGATGGCGCTCTCGATCGCTAGCTGCTTGCCGGTGGATACCTGAGGGTAGCTTTTGTTATAGTAGCCGCGCAGAGCACTGTCGATTCCCCGCATCGCCTGCTCCCGGTCGCCGTAAGTGGCCGTAAGTACCGCTACACTCTGCTGCTTGATGAACGGGAGAGTAGGATCGATACGGCCATCCGCAAGCGCCAAATCTACGCTCCTGTCCGGCGGCTGCAAAATGTGGGTCGGCCGGTTGTGACAATCTACGCAATCCATGGTGCGGATTTCACCGGCGGGCGGCGTCGTGGATGGTTGCGCCTGAGAAGTGTATACCTCCGCCGCACCGGTCTTCGGATCCACGGCCCGCACCCACGTAAGATTCTGCCTTTCGGCATCGCTCGCTAGATACTCGACCTTGCTCGCGACGTGCCAGTGAATTCCCATTCGCGACGCGTCCGCGGGCATACCTCCGCCGATCGAGACCAACATGTCGATTTCCCAGCGCGTGTTCTGCTCGTCTGACAGGAAGTGCACGCGATGCACCTCGCGCGAGCCGAAGAAATTAGGCGGCCAATGGCACGTCTCGCAATTGCCCCGGATCGGACGCAGCGCCGACACCGGAACCGGAATCGGACGCGGATACGTGTCTTGGATGGTTTCGACGAGTTCTGACACGCCGCGAATCTTCGACACCATGTACCCGGTTGTGCCGGCTCCGACATGGCACTGCGCGCAAGCCACTCGCGCATGCGGCGATCGCCCATACGTGACGTACTCCGGGGTCATGGAGTGGCAATTGGCGCCGCAGAATGGCACGGCATCCGTGTAGAGATACGCCTGGCCACTCCCATAAATCGCCGGAACGGCAAGGATCGCGGCTCCGATCGCGACAACGAGAAGAGCTTTTCTCTCACTGGGCAGGTTGAGGTCCCACTTGGGATAGCGCGCGAACGACAACGGCTTGTGCATTCGCCACCGGATCCACTGAAAATACATGCCGACCAACACGACGGCGATGCCGAGGACGACGAATGCCGGCGGGACGAAGAAAATCACCAGGTCGCCATAAGGCTCAACCAGCGCCCCGCCTCCGATGGTGTGAAAGGCAGTCAGTACGACGAACACAAATACGCCCACGGCGGCGATGCCGGTTCCGGCGTAACTGATCCAGTTTCGATAGAGCGCCAGCGGACCCGGCCCGGGGCGGGCCTTCGGCGGCACTTTCGCGCGTTCTTCGTCGGGCGTGCCGCGCGGCAGCAACTCGTGGCGTTTGGCGAAACGCCGCGCTTCCGGAATCCCAACGATCTCATGGCGCAGCTCGCCGGCGGGCACGAATTTCCATCCGGAGAAGATGCTGTCCAGCAATCCGTTTTCTTCCTCCATCGAAACCAGGACCGAAGCATAGACGTGGAAGATGACGAACGCGAAGAACACGAACACCAGAGAGAAATGAATAAGCCGAAGGTACGCGGGGTCGATGAGCTGCGGCAGCCAACCGATGAATTGGTTGAGAACGGAATTGCCCAGCACCCGGCTGTATAGAGCCAGCCCGGTCAGGATCTCGACCAGGATCAGCAGGTAGATGATGAAGTAGGTCAGTGCGGCCAGAGGATTGTGGCCCACCCGGCGACCGGGATCGAATCGCAGGAAGAGGTAGAACTCGAGCATGTCGCCCATGCCTTGCCATTGCTTGCGGCGGATGGGAACGTAAGCCGGCCACCTTGACCAGAAATTACCCTTAAAAAACCAGTAAACCCGTAACGCGAACGCCCCGATCAGCACGAATCCGGAGATCACGTGAACGAATCGTACGGTGGCCATCAGGAAAAGCGGCCGACCCGAAGAGAGTAGAAATGGGCGGTGGATATACAGGCCAGTGAACGAGAGCGACACGAAGGCAAAGAAAATCAGCCAGTGCGCGATCCGAACCGGCTTCTCCCAGACATACGTACGGACCAACTCCGTCTCCGGGAGCCGAGCCAAGGCCGATGCTGGCGGTTTAGCTCTCCGCACCGCGGTTTCCTATCTCGTCCCGGCGCCGTCACCAAACGCGGGAGCGAACTCCGTCATTACGTCTTCGGCGGCCCTTCGCGCTCCACCAGGCCGTCTTTCCGGGCGATCTCGGTTGGGCCGCCCCTCGGTTGTTCACCACGAGGCCGCATCTGCGCCCGCGTCGCGCTGGCGATTCCGTGCAAGGCCAGGGCCGTAGCTACGCCGCCCGTCAAGTAAAGGCCGAGCTCCCCTGCGTCGACGTCCACACCGAACCCCGGCACCGAGGGCAGCCGCTTATAAAAGGGCGATTTCGTATCCCAGAAACGATGCGAAGCGCAGGCAATGCATCCGTGGCCCGATTTTACGGGCCAACTGGTCCCATCGTTCCAGCGGACGACCGGGCAGTTATAAGTCGCCTCCGGTCCCTTGCATCCCATTTTGAAAAGGCAATAACCCTTGCGGTGGCCTTCATCGCCCCACTCCTCAACAAAACGACCCGCATCGAAATGGGCACGGCGCTCGCATTGGTCGTGAATGATATTGCCGTAAGCGAACAGCGGGCGATTGTAGTGATCGAGCGCGGGAAGTTCGTGGAACGTCAAATAGTGCACCAAGACTGCCGCGGTGTTGACCGGATTCTGCGGGCAGCCGCCCAGGTTGACAACCTTCACGCCGGGCACCGCCTCCTGCAATCCCACGGCGCCCGTCGGATTTGGGTTCGCTCGAACCAACCCCCCATCCCACGCGCAAGCGCCGACCGCAACGTTAGCAGCCGAATTGGTGCAAACATGCCTGGCGATGTCGAGAGCGGTCTTGCCGCCAATCGTGCAGTGCACGCCACCGTCTGCCGTTGGGATCGCACCTTCCACAACCGCGATGTATGCGCCCTTGTGGTCCCGAACCACTCGTTCGAGCGCTTCTTCAGCTTGTTTGCCCGCGCCCGCCATGATCAGTTCGTGGTATTCCCAGGAGAGAAGATCAAGCACGAATTCCGCGACGGTAGGATTGCTTGTGCGCAGTATCGATTCGGAGTTGCCCGCGCAATCTTGAAATTGGAGCCAGACCAGAACCGGCCGCGTCGTTTGACTGAGAGCTTTTTCGACGGCTGCTAGATACCGCGGTGGGAGCGCCAGAGTGGCGACCATCAAGTTGCAAAACTTCACGAACTCGCGGCGCGATACGCCTCGAGACCGCAAAGCTTCAGGCAGTGAGTTGCGCAGTCCTGACATGTTCGCACCTCTTCAGAGATTGCGGCCACGGCCCGTCATCTCTGGCCTTTTTCTAAAATGCGACGCCATGCTAGCCCTCTTTCCGCCCGCTTGTCTGTGATCAGGATCACAAGGCGCGGTGAGGCCTGTTCCTTTGGAATTTCAGAAGCATGGCAGCACGTGACTGTGATGGTCGCTGCGAGTGTCCAGTGGACTTCGCGTTCCAGTTCACAAGTCGGCTTCGAGGAGATTGCCATTGATCTCCTCCAAGCCCGTGTGTAGCCGATGAGCCGAAACCGATGTTCGACCGACATTAGCGCGTCAGCGAGGCATCGATCGGTCCCAACTGTCAGCATTTGGCCTCTGACAGCTAAGGTCGCCAACGTAGAGTATGGAGCAGAGATATCGCTATGCTTCGAGAAAACTCGTTTTGTTCCGTAAGGTCCGTCCGGCTCAGCGGGCTTTTTTCAATTCCACACGGATGGCTCTCAGAGGCTTGGTGGACTCCAGGTTCTCCATCTGATGCGGGGGGCCGATGGGCAGGAATACGACTGCGCCGTCCTGTTTGCGAGGGTGGTCAACGGCCGGGATGCCAGGCGAGTATTCCTTCATGTGGGCAGCTGAGATGTAATAGAGAACACTGGGGTAGCGGTGGGCGTGGAGCGGTTCGCGAACGCCGGGCTGGACGGTCACTTCGAGCACTCTCACCTCGTCGTTTTCAAACAGAAGCTGGTGATTTTGTGGAGCCGCGGCCAAAGCGTCATTGTCAGGAGTCCACCACTTGTCAAAGTTACTTGTGGTCTGTCCGAGCAAGAAAGCCGCGCTAAGCGCGCCGACCAGCAGTACACCGTTCGCGATTCGTTTCATAGGCCACTCCTCCCAGCTACTATCGGACGCCTTCACAGTGTAGCGTTCTTTGCGCTGACCAATTCGGACTCTCGGTAGAAATGTTTGTCGAGGAATCATGATGCTTTTTTGGCGCGCCGGCGCGGCGGTTCGCAGATCATGCGAACTGCTGGATTTCGCCTGTCTCCCTGCCTTCGCTGATAGAGATTCGTGGTCTGCGGCGATTCGTGATTCGCGATGTGCTTTGCGATTTCCAGGACGTTATCAAACACCATGAAAATGGTAAGGCAACATAGGCAGAGTTGATTTACGATTTTCGGCCACGCTCCGAAGTCTAGGTTTTCGGCCTATACTGTCCAGAGTGCGTCCGATGGAATTGTCCAAATACTGTGGGGCAGGTGTCTTGTTTAAAGGGTAAAGGAGGAAAGACCAGGCTGATGACTCATAACAATCGTGTGCTATCAACGGGTCACCTGCCTGATGGCATCCCGGTGGGCCTTCTGCTTCTTCTCGGACACTGCCTAGTCATAAACGCCCATCGTGATTTTGATGGACCGGTGACGGAGCGGTCCCTGAAAGGGGGCCGATCAACGAAGCGGTTTGTCGTATTCATACGTGAACTGAAATTGGGGGCAGGTCAAATCACATAGGCGGTGGACAGCTGATTAAGAGTTAACGCACACTCATCAGCCCGGGCACCTGTAACCTGGCTACCAGCGCCAGAACCGATCCGAACCCTGACGGCTGTGGAACCACCAACGGCATTTACAGGCCTGGCGCGTTCCGGAAATCCAGGTCTGGGGAAGAGGTCCCATGGCGTGAATACCCGTCTTTCCGGCGCAGAATCTCTTGTATCTTTCGCACCAGGTCGTCGAGGTAGAAAGGTTTCTGGATCAACATGAGTTCGCCGACCGAGTGCGAAATAGTGGCCAACTTTTCATCAGCGTATCCTGACATGTACAACACATGCGTATTGGGGCGCACTTTTTTCAGGTTCTTGGCCAATTCAGGGCCGCTCATCTGCGGCATGATCACGTCAGTAATCAGCACACTAATCGATCCTTTATATTTCTCGGCGACTTGCAGGGCCTCCACGCCGTTCGCGGCAACCAATACCTGGTAACCCTTCGATTGCAGTCCCTCGTGCAGCAAATCCCGGAAAGCGCGTTCGTCTTCCACGACGAGGAGCACCTGCGAGGATGGTGGAATCTCCACCGGTGTGTTTTGCACAGGAGCGACATCGAAAGGCTGTTCGATCCGCGGCAGATAGACCTTGAAACTCGTTCCTTTCTGCAGTTCGCTGTCGGCGAATACGTACCCGCCGCTCTGCTTAACGATTCCATAGACCGTGGCCAATCCCAACCCCGTGCCCTTCCCGGCTTCTTTGGTGGTGAAGAACGGTTCAAAAATGTGCCCCAGCGTCTCCTCGTCCATCCCCGTCCCCGTGTCGCTCACCGATAACATCACGTACTTTCCCGGCGGAACGATGACATTGTAAAAGCTTATGGCGTCTTCGAAACTGACATTCGCCGTCTCAATCGTGAGCGTGCCGCCCGTGGGCATCGCATCGCGCGCATTGACTGCCAGGTTCATGATGACCTGCACAATCTGCCCTGGGTCCGCCTTGGTCTTGCCCAGAGCCGGGTCTAGCGCCAGCTTCTGTTCGATGTCTTCTCCCATCAGCCGCTCCAGCATCTTTTGCGTTTCTGTTACCAGGGAGTTCAGGTTCATTACCCTGGGCTGAAGCACCTGCCGGCGGCTGAAGGCGAGCAACTGCGAAGTCAGCGAAGCGGCACGCATCCCAGCGTTCTTGATGGTTTCGAGACGCGCGCGCACCATCCCTGTGGATCCTATGCCAGCCGACAGCAGTTCGCTGTAACCAATAATCACGCCGAGCAGGTTGCTGAAGTCGTGAGCGACGCTACCCGCCAGTTGTCCAAGGGCTTCCATCTTTTGCACATGGCGTAATTGCTCTTCCAGCGATTTGCCTGCCGTCACATCTTCGGCAATGATCTCGATGACGTCGCCTTCGTTTCCCTGGTTGGAAGTGCGGCGGCGGCTGGCCCGCACCATCGTGGGTTTTCCGTCCTTGCGCTTCCACGTGAACTCCTCCACGCTGAAGAAGTCCGCTGGTGCCGGCTGAGCCCGAAAGGCGCTAGTATCCTGTTCGGAATACACATCGCGCGATACACTCAGGTCAAGAACCTCCGCCTCGGATTTGTAGCCAAGCAATTTCACCAGCGCGGGATTGGCCTGTACAAACTTATCTTGCGAAACGCTGATGGCCCCGATTCCGTACGGAGCATGTTCGACAAAAGAGCGCAGCTCTGCCTCCGACCGGCGCACAGCCTCTTCCGCCCGCTTGCTTTCTGTCATGTCAATCCCGACGCCCGCAATATAGGGTTTGCCTTCCAGGTCTACCCGCACGGCAGTGAAATAGTAGGGGACGACGCCGCCATCTTTGGCCAGAATCTTGATTTCGACGTGAGCCGACCCTCGCTCGATGACTTCGTCTTTGGTCCGTTTTACGGCCTCCTTATATTCATCCGCCACATTGTCCAGCGAAGAAACGTGCGCGATCCGATAGCGAGCCACCGTTTCTGCGTTCTTGTTCCATCGCAGGTTCTTGCCGGTTTGGTCTTGCAAGAAAAAGACCCCCGGCAGGCTCTCAATTACCGCGTCTGCGAGAGTCTTTTCCCGCAGCAGCGCACGCTCTGCCCGTCTCCGACGTCCAACGCCGAATAGCAGCGCGAGTATGAGGGCAGCCTCGAGAATGCAGAGTGAGATAATCGCCACGATGGTGAAGCGGTAGCGTTCCCAAGCCGACGGCTCGCGAAATAGCTCCATGGTCGATTGCGGCAATCGTTTCTCGCTGATGTGCCATCGCTGCAACTGCCGCCAGTCCACCATGTCCTGGGACGAGTTATCGACCACAAATGGAATATTGGCGGCGTTCTCGCCGTTTAAAACTCGGCCTGCCAGATCCCCGACCATCCTTCCCACATTTTCAGGGTTAGTCATTCGACCGCCGACTACGCCATGGCCGATATAGCTCGAGTAAATCCCATATACGGGGACATTCGCCGCCCGAGTGATCAGGTCCAGGGCCTCTTCCTGAAGAAAGAACTGGCCCCTGGCATCTTCAACAAAGATAGTGCTCAGGATGACCGTGTGCGGGGGCAGCTGGGCAACTCGCCTAAGCAGCTCATTCATGGTCAGGCCGGTTAGATAGGTTAGTTCAACGCCTTGGCGATAGGGTGAGAAATCGTGTTTAAGCTGATCGGTCCAAGCTTGATCGAAGGGCGAACTGCCACCGATGACGACGACCCGCTGTGTGTCTGGCTGAAGGCGGAGGGCCAAGTCCAGCGTTCGAGCTGGCTCATCCGTGCTGGCAACTCCGGTAATCCCCCGTCCCGCGGCGCCCGTCGCGACGCGTAGTTTCATCTCGTCCAGTCTTCTGCTGTTGAACGTCGTGACCACTGGAGTTCCAGGGAAAAGGTCTTTCCCTTCACCCAGTAGAAACTGAAGCGCCGAATATGAGGTCGGCACGATCAAGTCTGGCTTCTGCTTCGAGAACTCCAGCTTCAACAGCTGAACCAGACCCGCTGCACGAGCGGGGGTGGAAAACCGTACCAGATCCAGGTATTTGGTAGTGAACTCCACGCGGTCTCGTGCCATGGCTCTTAATTGCGATCGCAGTCCATGATCAAAGCCGGAAAAGGTCCCTTCCTCATTGTCGAAGGAATAGAGGAGCAAAACTCTTTTTGGAGGTTTGATTGAGTCTTGAGCCCAGCCCGAGCTTGAAACCATCACGGTAACAAGAGCCGCGCACAGAACAGCGAAGCGCGCGGAGGAAGTGCCTAGTCGGAAAAGAGACGGGCAAACCTCAACTCGCCATGGACTTTTTCGCGGATGGCAACGCTTCAACACGGTCGCTCCCGCGGCCCGAGTTACGGGTCAGGTTTCTGAACAGCTCCGGGGGATGGTACCTGAGGATATTAGACCATTTCCCCGGTTCTGGCCAGATGGATTGAACTTCACAACGCTGCTCGGCCCTGTGCACTGCGTTGGCTTCTAACGGCTCACCTTCCCTCGCCAGGATCCGTCGCCCGTAACCCTCGCTGGTGGCCCACGCTAGTATAATGTGCACACCTCGAAGAGGGATACGATGTCTGACACATTCGTGAGACGCAGAATTCTGCTGGTGGAGGATGACGAAGAGCTGCGCTACGCCTACGCCACTCATCTCACCGCCAACGGGTTCGTCGTCGAAGAAGCCGGGGATGTGGCGGCGGCACGCAAGAGTTTTGAGGCTACCCGGCCGGACATCGCCATCCTGGATTACCGCCTGCCGGATGGTACAGCCTTTGATCTTGTCTCCAGATTCAAGGAACTGGAACCCTCCGTCCCAATCATCGTCCTGACCGGCTTTGGCTCGATGGAGTTGGGGGTGGCGCTGATTAAGAGTGGCGCTGAACAATGCCTCGCCAAGCCGATCGAATCCGCCGCCCTGCTGATGATCGTTCACAAGCTGGTGGAAAACTCGCGCAATCAGCAGAAGCAACTGGCCAACAGCACCCGCCGGCGCCGGGTCGTGCTCAATCCATTCCTGGGTGAAAGCCCGGTCATCAAGCGGTTGGCCGAGGCGGCTGCCAAAGTCGCGAACAGCCAGAGCCCGGTCCTCATTCAAGGCGAGACCGGGACGGGGAAGGGAGTCCTGGCGACCTGGCTGCACGAAAACGGCCCGCGCGCCGACGAGTCATTCGTTGACCTGAATTGTGCGGGACTGACCAGGGAATTTCTCGAATCGGAGCTGTTTGGCCACGAGAAAGGCGCGTTCACCGGGGCCGTCAACGCCAAGCTTGGCCTGCTTGAGGTCGGTCATCGCGGCACCGTTTTCCTCGATGAGATCGGAGACATCGATGCCAACGTGCAGCCCAAGTTGTTGAAGGTCGTCGAGGAAAAGAAGTTTCGCCGCATGGGCGACGTTCGCGATCGCTTCATCGACGTCCGCCTGATTGCCGCTACCCATCAGGATCTGCGGCAACTGATCGAGACGAAGGCTTTTCGCAGCGATCTTTACTTCAGGATCAGCACTGTGCCGCTGGCGATTCCGCCACTGCGCGAACGCCAGGACGATATTCCCTTCGTCGCTCATTCCCTGCTGCGCCGGATCTGCTCCGACATGGCGCGTCCTAGCGCCGAACTTTCGCCGAAAGCCGTGGAGCGGCTGCGCTCCTATTACTGGCCTGGGAATATCCGCGAACTGCGCAACGTCCTCGAACGTGCGCTCTTATTTACCGACCGGCCCCTACTGGAACCGGCCGATCTAGCTTTCGAAACCAGCCTGGCGTATCACGCCGACTCCTACAAGCCGGACTGGACCCTGGAGGAACTGGAACGCTTCCACATCTCCGCGGCGTTCTCCGGAGAAAACCACAACGTCGAAAAGACCGCCAGACGATTGGGCATCGCTAAGAGCACGCTCTATCAGAAGCTGAAGGCTCTGCACCTCACCTAACTAATAAGGACTCGCACCTCCTCCTCTCCCTCCTCGTTCCATTTTGGGACAGTTCGGTTTTGGGAACGGTTTCTAGAATTCATCCCGTCCACGCTTCAAATTTGCGCAGAAGGCGTTCGCTAACCTACACGCCTCCATCGCCTTACGTCGCTCGTGCACTCCGAGTCAATTTGGTTCCGCGATTGCCATTACCGCTTTGGGATCAAGCATTGATCCTCAAGCTCTCCCCCAATAGCTAGTCAGTAAGAGGTTACCCAATGCCCAAAAAAGTCTTACTGGTGGACGATTCGACCACGACGCTGATGATGGAAGAAATGATTTTGAAACAGCGCACTGACTACGAGTGCGTGACGGCCATAGATGGCTTGGATGCAATTTCCCGCGCCATGGTCGAAACCCCGGATCTTATTCTGATGGATATAGTGATGCCCCGCATGAACGGCTTCGAAGCCTGCAAGCGCATGCGGTTGCAGCCTTCCCTGCGCGAAACCCCCATCATTCTGGTCACCACCTGCGGCGACGAAGAATACGTCGAAGCAGGCTTCCAGAGCGGGTGCAGCGACTACATCACCAAACCCATCGACGGCTTTGAACTGGTCACGCTGCTGCAGAACTATCTCGGAGAATGAGCGATTTTCAGGAAAGGATGTTATCCGGACGCATGAACGATATTTCCAACTCGCCAGGGGAGATCGAAGGGAAAGTCTCGGCCCAATATGCGGGCGATCAGGCCAAGGTGTACGCGGCGCGCACGAGACTGCAGAATGCGCTCGATCAAGCCGATGCTCTCGACGCCATTCGCGAAATTGCCGTCAACCTCATCGGCACACAAGAAGTTGCCGTGTTCAAGATCGACAAGAAGAGCTCTGAACTCTGGCTCCATTGGTCGTTCGGCGCCGATCCGAATAAGCACTCCGTCCTTGAAGTGTGCCGCGAGCCCAGGCTGAAGGAGGTACTCAGCGGCAAGCCCGTGTTTCGATCCAAGCTATCGAATGAGAATTTGCTTTCCACCGACGTTCCGGTGAATGCCCTGGTTCCCATTTTGGTGGACGGTAGTCCAGCCGCAGTCATTGTGCTGTTTCGCTTATTTCCCCACAAGACGGGAATCGAGCCTGTCGACAGGGAAATTTGTGAAGTGCTGTCGAACTGTGCCGGGCGGGCGGTTGGGCCGTATCGCGCACGCTAACGCAAGAGAAAGAACTGTATATGTACTTTGACCGAAACACGAAAAGTTCCAGCCCGGCCGTGCTGCCCATGGAATACTCGCCGCGTAATACCGGCGCTTCCGACGACAAGCACGGGCGGCAATATCTGATCCCGGGCACGATTTTCGCCGCCGCGCAACCCTTCGCCATCAGCACCATCGTGGGTTCCGGTGTCGTGGTTTGCTTGTGGGATTCGGTCCACGGTGTCGGCGGCGCCAACCATTTCATGCTGCCCGAAGGCCCCGAGAACAGCGAGCACGCCACCCGCTACGCCAACGTCGCCAACCCGGCGCTGCTCCGGCGCCTGCTGGATCTCGGCGCCGAACGCGAAAATCTTGCGGCCAGGATTTTCGGCGGTTCGCTCCCTCAGTTGACGTTCGGTAACGGCGGGTCTCGTCTGGGCGAGCGCAATGTCGAGATTGCTACTCACTTCCTGAACAGCAGCGGCATTCGTCTCGTGCAGAGCGAGGTTGGCGGTACCCACGGGCGAAAGCTGGTCTTTCAAACCGATGACGGGCGCGCCTGGGCGGAGCAGCTCTGATGACCATGGCAGATCCAAAACCGCGCCGTCCGGATCCCGGTGATGCCCTCTCGCCCATGGCACTCAATGTGCCTGTCCTCGGAGGCCGTCAGCGTGTGTACCTCCTGCCCGGACAACTCCATGTCAGCGCGGAGCCGACCCAGATTTGCACCATCCTGGGTTCTTGCGTGTCGATCTGTCTCTGGGACGCTTGCCGCCTGGCGGGGGGAATGAATCATTTCCTGCTCCCCGCTTCCCGTGAAGGGGAACCTGCGTCTCTGCGTTTCGCGGACGTGGCCACGAAAGCGTTGCTGGAGAAGTTGCTGCTGCTGGGATGTCGTCCCAAGAACCTCCGGGCCAAGATCTTCGGCGGCTCGCTAATGTTCCAAAACCAGGATCGCTATGCGGCAAGCCTGGGCGCCAAGAATGTTGCCGCCGCACTGTGCTTGATGAAAAACGCGGGAATTTCCGTGGCCGCGCAAGAAACCGGTGGAACGCAAGGCCGAAAGATCGTGTTCAACACCGACGACGGCACAGCCTGGTCCCGGCGAGTTTAGGAGAAAGAAAGCGAAGCAATGGATTCGATCGCGAAAAAGTCGTCGCCGCACTTCTGGCCCGGACGGTGGCCGGAAAGTCTCGACCGCTTCACTGTCGAGCGGGTCACATTGCAGTTTCTGAGTAATACAGATGGAAATCGATAACGAACTGCTGCTGAAGAGCTTTGTGACGGAGACCGGGGAAGGCCTCGTCCAAATGGAACAGGCGCTGCTCGAGCTCGAGGTGCACCCGCAGGACCTCGAACTGGTAAACACGGTCTTCCGTGTAATCCACACCTTTAAGGGCAACGCCTCGATCTTCGATTTGAAATCCTCCCTGGAAATCGCCCATGCGCTCGAGGACTTGTTGGACAGGATCCGCACCCACGACTTGAGTTTCACGCCCGATATTGCGGATGTCCTCTTGGCGTCCATCGATGTCTTGCGGGAGCTGACCGCCGCCGCAGCCGTGGGAAAAGACTCCGCCCCGCCAAAATACAAGCAACTGCTGCAGCGAGTGAAGACGCAATTCGGAACCAAGCCGACGGGAAAAAAGAAAACACGAAAGACGGAACCCCTGAAAACGGCTGCCGCGGCTTCAATTCCAACCGAGATTCCCCGGCAGGAAACAATCGGTGTCCCAGCGCCGGCGCCGGCTCGCACGCTGCGAGTGGATGTTCAGAAGCTCGACCGGTTGTTGGATCTGACGGGAGAAATCGCCATCGCGCGAGGCCGAACGACCCGGCTCCTCGAAAACAAGAAGCATATCGCGATTGCAGAGTTGGCGGAAGCGCACAGCACCGAGGTCGCGTTGCAGGCCGAACTGCAAGAACTGGTGATGAAGGTTCGCATGGTGCCCGTCGGTCCGCTGTTCCGCCAATATCAGCGGACGGTTCGCGATCTGGCCAAAGAACTCGGGAAAACGGTCAATCTTCAGATCGAGGGCGACGAGGTTGAGGTGGACACCTCCGTAGTCGAACACCTTCGCGACCCTCTCCTGCACATGATTCGCAACGCGCTCGATCACGGCATCGAACTGCCGGACCAGAGACGCAAGGCCGGCAAGCCGGTCGAAGGCGCTATCGTTCTGCGCGCCTCGCATCAGTCCGGCAACATCTCGGTGGAGGTTGCCGACGACGGGGCCGGGTTGGACCGCGCCAGGATTCTTGAAGCAGCTAAGAAACGCGGTGTCGCAGTGGACGCCGGCGGCATGAGCGACCACGACGTCTATCAACTGGTCTTCGAGTCCGGCGTTTCGACCGCCGATCAGGTGAGCAGTGTCTCGGGCCGGGGCGTAGGCATGGATGTTGTGCGCCGCAACGTCCAGGCTTTGCGCGGCAGCGTGAGCATTGATAGCCGCCCCGGAGCGGGTTCGACCGTGCACCTGCGCTTCCCCCTGACGCTCGCCATCATTGAGGGCTTTGCCGTCGAGGTCGCGGGCAATACTTACGTGATTCCGCTCGATCATGTGATCGAGTGCCTGGACTTGCTGGATTTGCCGGCGGAAGACCGTTCTCGCAGCGGAGGCGATGGCGTGATCAACCTGCGCGGAGAACCGCTGCCCTATCTCGATCTGGGCCGCCACTTTGGCTGTGCGGAAGAGCGCAACGGACGGCAAAGCGTCGTCGTGGTTCGCACAGAATCGCAACACGCAGGGCTGGTTGTGGACAAATTACATGGGGAAACCCAGACCGTAATCAAGCCGCTAGGAGAATTTTTTGAAGGACTGCGCTGGGCGGCGGGATCGGCCATTCTCGGCAACGGCAAGGTGGCGCTGATTCTGGACACGGCCGCCTTGCTGCAAGAGTTTTGCAAGGCACAAGTGGAGGTTGCATGAAACCGCAGACAGAAGTCCTTGGCGCTTTATTTCTACTGCAACGACAAAAGGAGACGCGATGAAACACAGAATCTTACTAGCTTTTCTTGTATGCCTGGGTGCGAGCGCCATGTTCGCACAAGACCTTTCGAATATGCAGATCCACGGGTTCGCGACGCAGGGTTTTCTTTACAGCTCCAACAATAACTACCTGTCTACGAACTCGAGTTCCGGAAGCTTCGCCTGGACCGACGGCGCGGTGAGCATCAGCGACCAGGTGTCGGACAAGCTGCGCGTGGGCATCCAGATGCACATGTATCAGCTTGGCGAATTCGGCGGCCCCAATCTCCAGGTGGACTGGGCGTCGGCGGACTATCGCGCGAACGACAAAGCCAGATTTGCCATCGGGAAAGTAAAGACGGTCTTTGGCTTGTACAACGACACTCAGGATGTGGACGCCGCGAATCTCTGGGCGCTCCTGCCCCAGGGCGTTTACCCCATCGACAATAAAAGCTTTGACCTGGCCCATTACGGAGCGGATTTCTACGGCGAGATGCCGCTCGGAAAACAGGTGGGAACGTTCTCCTATCGGGCCTATGCGGGATACCGCACGCTGGATTTGGACAGCGGCTATGTGAAGACCCTCGATTTGCTGATGCCATGGATTGACCAGACGTTCGGACTTCCGTCCGGGGTCATCACGTCCGCGCCCAGCGGATCGGTTTTTGGCGGCGATGTGCGCTGGCAGACTCCGCTGAAAGGGCTTTTGATCGGATCCAGCGCGACGGCCGAGACCATCCAAGGCAGCGCCGGAGAGGTCACCTTCCGTGCGTCTCGTAGCCTTGCCAACCAACAGTATGCAAAGTTCGAACGGGGCAAGTTCCTGGTTGTTTACGAGAGGAAAAGAATGCCCATTGGCCTCTCATTTACGGCGAACACTGCCGGGGGGCCGATCACGGTTCAAAATCCTGTCGATTACCGCAGTTGGTACGTAATGACCAGCTATCGCGTGGCCCCGAAGTTCCAGGTGGGAACCTACTATAGCCACTTAGTGGATGCCGGCGGCGGCGAAAGCACGACCGTACCTGGGAATTACTCCAAAGACTGGACGATCTCCAGTCGCTATGACTTCAACTCGCATTTCTACGCCAAGCTGGAAGAACACTTTGTCCATGGCACGGACATAGGCTTTTACTCGGACACAAACCCAAACGGATTAAAATCCCAGTCGAAAATCTTGGCAGCCAGGATCGGCGTCACGTTCTGAACTGAGACTTATGAGAAAAGAGGGAATGATTATGAAGCAATTACGAATTTGCGCCATTGCCATATTTCTGATCCTAGCCTCGGCAAATGTCTGGGCTCAGGCGAAGAGCTACAAGATCATCGTCAACCCATCGAACCCGGTGTCCTCCATGAGCCGGGAAGACGTGTCGCGTATTTTTCTGAAAAAGACGACCAAGTTTTCGGATGGGCGCGGTGCGTCGCCCGTGGATCTTCCCATCAGTTCCCCAACTCGGGAGAGTTTCTCCAAGGATGTTCATGGGAAGTCCTCCTCCGCGGTGGATGCCTACTGGCAGCAGCTGATCTTCTCCGGCCGGGACATTCCGCCAGGGCAGAAAAGCGAAACCGGCGTGCTCGAGTTCGTGCGCTCCAACGAGAACGCCATCGGCTATGTTTCGGCTGGCGCCGACACCGGGGGCGCCAAGGTAATTAACGTCACCGACTAATGACAGCGATTCACTGTCGGAAAGTTGCACACGAGGGAAATACTCATGATTAACAAACTTAAGTTTCAACAGAAAATGTTGATCGGTCCAGCGCTGGCCGGCATTTCATTCTGCCTGGTATTGGCGATCACGCTGGTTCTTGGCTCCCGCAGCGCCAGCCAATTGCAGCAGGTCGAAGCCGGATATTACCCTTCCGTGGAAATGAGCAGGGATTTGGAAGAGGACCTGAACGCCATCCAGAGGGGTTTACAGGATGCCGTCGCCGCCAAGAACAGCGAGGCCTTGGCCGAGACCGACGCCCTCAAAGATAAGTTCCTGCAACGTTTGCAAAAAGAACAAAATAACCCGGTACTCGACCATCGCGACTTGGACCAACTCGATGCTGAAATGCGGGATTACTATGCCCAGGCGCGGCAGAGCACCGAAGGCATGATCGCGGGCAGCGTGACCGAAGACCTGAGTCAGTCGCTGGCGTCCATGAAAACTAAGTACAACGCCATCCACGACAAGCTCCAGTCCAACACCATTCGCGACAAGTCCAGCATCACGCGCGCGTTTGAAGACACCAAGGACTCACAGCATCACGCCATCCTGCTGACCCTAGTCGTGTCGCTGCTCTGCCTCGGACCGATGATGGCCGCGACTTGGTACGTTGCCAAGACTGTGACCCGCTCGCTGCTGGAAGCCGTGCGTGTTGCCAACGAGCTCTCTCAGGGCAACCTGACGGCCGGTGTAACCGTGTACACCACGGACGAAACTGGACAAATGCTGCAGGCGATGAAGGATATGTCGGAGCGCCTCTCGCAGACTCTCGGCGAAGTTAAGAACTCAGCCAGTGCTCTGGCGGCGGCAGCGGCGCAAGTAGCCGCCGGTGCCCAGACAGTCTCGCAAGGCACTTCCGAACAGGCGGCCTCGGTCGAGGAAACTACCAGCAGCCTGGAAGAAATGAGTGCCTCGATTACGCAAAACGCTGAAAACAGCCGGTTGATGGAGCAAATGTCG
>Ga0181530_10002084_pt1 | contig 24331 bp, 19 predicted proteins | sample PEATcosm2014_Bin_42_FD_119769 | JGI IMG/M metagenome (GOLD analysis project Ga0181530, IMG submission 119769) | Peatland microbial communities from MTU Mesocosm Facility, Houghton, MI, USA - PEATcosm2014_Bin10_60_metaG | ecosystem: Environmental > Terrestrial > Soil > Wetlands > Peat | place... | reverse complement strand
GGGCAGCCGATTTTTTGGGTGAAGCGGTCGAACTTCTCCTGCGCTTTGGCGCGGGTGACGGCGGACATCCACGGGACTTTTTGCAAATGGTCCTGGAAAACCGCCTTGAGATTTTGCACCAGGTCCTCCATGCGGGCGCGGGCTTCGGGCGGGAAATTCTTCTCGACATAAAGCTGCCCGAGCGCCTCGCCGATGTGCGAGTCAATCGCGCGCGCGGCCCGCTGCCAGCGCGGTTCCTGCTCGGGCTGCCCGCTCAGGACCGTGCCGTAAAAGGCGAAGGATTCGCTCTCCGCGGCGGCGTTGAGCCAGGGCGCGGAGGCGCGCAGGACGTGCCAGCGCAGGTAAGCTTTCCAATCGTCCATCGGGCGCTCGTTGAGCAGTGTGTCCAGGGCGGCGAAAAAGTCGGGCTGATGAATGATGATCCCGCTGTAGGGAGCAACGTCCTCGGCCTCCAGGAAAGTTTCCAGGCCCAGGTGCGGATATTTCGCCGCGGCGCCGGCGACGGTGAATTTGTGATAATTGGCGACGGGATCGCGCAAGTCAGCGCGGGCTTTGCAGGCTTTGGCCAGCGCGGTTTCCAACTCCAGAACGGTGGCCGCGTCCTTCCCGGCTTCGGCGGCCGTTTCGCCGGCCAGCAGGAGCATTTTGACGATGTGCGCCTGATAAGCGGCGCGCTTGGCGGAAAAGGCGTCGGCCAAATAATAATCGCGGTCCGGCAGGCCCAGCCCGCCCTGGCTGAGTTCAAAGGCGTAAATCCCGCTGTTCCTGGCGTCGGGTGAAACGCCCGAATCGAACAGCGCCGGGATGCCGCAGTCCTGGAAATCGGCGGCGAGCCGGATGACATCATTGGTGGATTTCAGCGCGGCGATGCGCGCGAAATCAACCCGCAGCGGCGTCAGCCCCAGTTCCTCCAGGCGGTTGGTGTTCATGGCCGAGGCGAAGAAGGCACCCACCTCGCCGGCGGGCGTGCGCGGCGGCGGCTTGGCGCCCTCCGCGACGGTGGAAAGGAGAATGTCGTGGATCAACTGCCAGTTGCGCTCCTGCAATTCCTCGAACGCGCCCCAGCGCGATTTGTCGGCAGGGACGGGATTGGCGGCGAGCCAGGCGCCGCAGGCGTAGCGGAAGAAGTCCGCGCCGGGATCCACGGAAGTATCCATGTACTTGACGGAAAAGCGCGGGCCGCCCGGCGGCGGCGCCGGCGCCGGCGGCGCGGCCGGCCCCGTCGTGGCGCGATGGGCTGCATTATTCGCGCAGCCCTGGCCGAGGGCGATGCCCGCCGCGGCCAGCAAAAGAGACAGCATCAAATTCTTCATGCGGTTATTTGGCGTTTCATGACGACTTATGAATTAATCGTCGCCCTAACGTTTGTTTTTGTTGCCGGACTATCGTAGACTTCAAAATGCGGTTCAGCAAGTTCAAACCAATATGTATCCGGCTTTTGGAACGTCAGTGAGCTGACGGCAAGGAGCGCGCATGACGAAATTGCTCCAAAATCTGGAACGGCGGTCGCGGCTGTTTTTGATGCTGGCAGGATTGGGCTTCCTCATCCTGGTCGGCATTATTGATTATGTGACCGGCTTCGAGCTGGTCTTTTCGGTGTTTTACCTCGTCGGCATCGGGCTGGGCACCTGGTTCATCGGGCGCGGATACGGCCTGTTCCTGTCGGTCTTGAGCGTGGCCGTCTGGCTCGCGGGGGACTTTGCCGCCGGGGCGCATTACAGCCCGTTCACTGCGATTTGGAATTCCACGATATTGTTGACTTTCTATGGCGTCGTCGTCTGGCTGCTCGCCAGCCTGCGCTCGCTCCACAAGGAACTGGAGGACCGGGTCCGGCAGCGAACCCGGGCGCTGACCCAGGAGATGGCGGAACGGGAGCGCCTGGAAAAGGAAATCCTGGAGGTCAGCGAGCGGGAACAGCGGCGCATCGGACGGGACTTGCACGACGGCCTTTGCCAGCACTTGACCGGGACGGCGCTGGCGGGCCAGGTCTTGCGCGAGAAGCTCCAGGCCAAGTCGGCGCCCGAAGCGGCCGACGCCGGGCGGATTATCGCGCTGGTGGAGGGCGGCATCACCATGGCGCGCGACCTGGCGCGGGGAACCTATCAGGCGGATATGCCCGCCCAAGGGCTGATGGCCGCCTTGCAGGAACTTTCCGCCAACACCAGCAAGTGGTCCAAGACCGTCTGCGTCTTTCAGCGGACCGCGCCGGTGCTGATCCCGGACGGCACCACCGCCATGCACCTGCATCGCATCGCGCAGGAAGCGGTCAGCAACGCCCTCCGGCACGGCAAGGCCGCGCGCATCGTGGTCGAGCTTTCGGAGCGCGACGGGCGGGTGGCGCTGACGGTGGAGGATGACGGGGTGGGATTGCCCGAAGGCTGGCAGAAAAGCAAGGGCCTGGGCGCGCGCATCATGGCCCACCGCGCCGCCATGATCGGCGCCGATTTTGTCATGGACCTCAACCCCACCGGCGGGACTTTCGTGAAATGTTCGCTTCCCATTCCGCCCCAGTCCGCCAATAATCAGCCCGGCAAACATGACCTCTGACCCTGACAAGCGCAAAAGAACGGTGTTCATCGTGGACGATCATCCATTGGTCCGCGAATGGCTCACCAATCTCATCAACCAGCAGCCCGATTTGGTCGTGTGCGGCGAAAGCGAGAGCGCGCCGCAGGCCTTTGCCGCCATTGGCGCATGCCAGCCCGACGCGGCCATTGTGGACATCTCCCTGAAAGATTCATCGGGCATCGAGTTGATCAAGAGTTTAAAACAATCCCATCCCGCCGTCGCCGTGCTGGTGCTGTCCATGCACGAGGAATCCCATTATGCCGGGCGCGCTCTGCGGGCGGGCGCGAAGGGATACGTCATGAAACGCGAGACAACCCGGAAGGTGATCGAGGCGATCCGCCGGATTTTGGAGGGCAAACTCTACGTCAGCGAAGCGCTGGCCGACGTTCTGGCGGCCCATTTTGCCGACGAGAAAAAAGGGGGGAATCGTTCCCCCATTGAGCAATTGAGCGACCGGGAGCTGGAGGTGTTCGACATGCTGGGCCGCGGGTTTGGCACGCGGCAAATCTCCGAAACGCTGGGCATCAGCCTCAAAACCGTCCAGGCCTATTGCGCGCGGATGAAAGAAAAACTCAACCTCGACAGCGGCACCGAGTTGCTGCGCGAAGCCATCCGCTGGAACGACAGCCGCCATCCCCGCTAACGCGGATATTTCACATTTTCGGTTTCGGAGCGCCGATTTTCAATCGGCTTTCAGCGTCATTGCGAACCCAAAGCCGACGGCAAGCCGGCGCTCCGGATTGCAGGCATTTCGTGCGGGGTAAGAAATACGCCGGCTAAAAGTCAGTTACTGAGGAGACCGCAGGATGGAATACAATGAAATAGCCGCGCGAAAGCGCAAGAAGCCCAGCGCGGCCACCCGCGACCAAAGGAATTGACCACGGATTAGGATGTGAAAAATTCTGCGTTCACCACTCCCAACTCTGCAATTAAATTATCCGTGTAATCCGTGTAATCCGTGGTAAATCTCTCCACAAGAAGAATCCACAGGAAGGAACCCTGGAAGGAGTGTGGCGCGAGACGCGCCCCACGGCGATCGGGACGATCGCGCTCCCCAATCCTCGCAGCGGCAAGAAAAATGACTTTTAGCATATTTGTCTATTGACATATTATGATCAGGGTTATATTCTTGCAGGCATGAATGAACGAATTGTTCAGGGGGATGGGCGGGAGGAGCGGCCCGCCACGCGGACCACGGGGCGGCACGGCACGGCGCGGTCATTCCGACTCATGGCATTCACTAATTCGGACTTCACTCATTGGAACATAAAGGGCGCGGCCAGCCGCAACCGCAGGAACCGCACCACGGATTTTACGGAATTCACGGATAGAGAAGATTCTTCAACGCAAAGGCGCCAAGGCGCAAAGACGCAAAGAAGGAATCCCGATTCCGAATCGGGAGCGCCTTTGCGCCGCGTCATTGCGCCTGCGTTGGATTCTGCATCCCGATTGCGCGCAAGATGGCGGGCGGCGTGATGAAGTCGTGCGGTAAAAGGCGGCTCAATTTGACCACCTCCCCATTACTCCAGCACTCCATCACTCCGTTGGGTTTGTTTGGGAAAGGAGGCGAAATTAAGGCAAATTAAGCCTAATTAAGGTTAATTAAGGTTAATTAAGGTTTAAACAAACGAATTATTGAGACAAAATGGCAAAAAGCGGCAAAAATTGCCCGGTTGGCGAGGCAGCCCGCCGGTGTCCGCGTGAAACTCACGCGCGGCCCCCCACTCACCCGGATGTTTCACACTTTCGGGTTCGGAGCGCCGATTTTGAACCGGCTTTCGGCGTCATTGGGAACCCAAAGCCGACTGCAAGTCGGCGCTCCGGATTGCAGGCATTTCGCGCGGGGTATGAAACATGCGGGCTGACCCGGATATTTCACACTTTCGGGTTCGGACCGCCGATTTTGAGTCGCCTTTCAGCGTCCTTGCGATCCCCACTGAAGGCAATTGACAATTGTTACGGAAATGTTACTTTACTTTCTAATGTGTTTTATGAACAGCCCTTATGTCCTTCGGGAAAACATCGTGGACGGATGCCCGCCGTTGGCGGAATGGTTCAATGGATGGGCTGCGGTGACAGTGGCACAGGCGCCGCATGAACAGGAAATGAACCTTTTACATTAAGAACTTCCATGAAATGGATTACCGCAAAATGGCAAAAATTGTTGTTGGGGAGGCTGTTTCTTCGCTTCTGTCCAACGGCAAAACGACAATCCCCAGCGCCGGGATGCGACTGCGCGTCCGCGGGGCACTGCCCCCTTTATTCGTTCTGCCGGGCCGCAAGGCTTGAGAGCAGCGCCGCTGGACGCCTGGAGACAAGCTTCTGGGTGGTGATGATTGGGGTATTCGGGTGCCTGGCCCTGTATGGGTCTCTGATTGTCTTGTTTTCGATGCTGTGAGAGGATGGGGATGATGTCTTGCGCAAACAGCAGCGCGCCGCCGATGATCCATTTCGGCATCGAAACGGAAATCGGCATCGCGCGCGACTCGGAGGAGACGCTGGACGTGGTGGCCGAGTCCATCGCTCTGGTGCGCAGCGCCAAGAAGTCGGGCGTGCTGATGCGCTGGGATTACCAATGCGAAGACCCGCACGCGGACGCGCGCGGATTCCGTATGGCGTCGTTGCGGCAGGATTCCGACGAGGCGCATTATTTCGAGCAGGATGCGGCGCGGGAATTGAGTTTTGTGGAGATCAAGAGCGACCTGGCGCTGGGCAACGGCGCGCGCTTTTACAACGACCACGCGCACCCGGAGTATTGCACCCCCGAATGCGGCACGCTGGAGGAATTGTCCGCCCACGACCGGGCCGGCGAACGGATATTGATGCGCTGCGCGCAAAAGCTTTCCGAAGAGCGCGGCGGCACGGTCCGCCTTTACAAGAACAACACCGATTTTCGCGGCCACAGTTACGGCTGCCATGAGAATTACCTGCTGCCCCGGTCGCTGCCGTGGGAATTGCTGGCGCGCGCCGCGCAGGGCTTTCTGGTCACGCGCCAAATTTTCGCCGGCGCGGGAAAATTCGCGCTGGAAGAGGAGGACCGCTTTGCCGGGCCGGGTTTCCAGATCGCGCAACGGAGCGATTTTTTCAGCGAGCTGCAAAGCGTGGACACGATGCAGCGCCGGCCCATCATCAACACGCGCGACGAGCCGCACGCCAACCCGGATGTGTACCGCCGCTTCCACGTCATCCTGGGCGACGCCAACATGTCGCCCTTCGCAACGCGCCTGAAGGCGGGCGCCACCGCGCTGATGCTGGAAGTCCTCGTCCGCAATCCGCGCTGGCCCTGCCCCGTCCTGGCCGACCCGTTGCGGGCCTTGCGCGAGATTTCGCGCGACCCGGAAGTGCGCCGGCCGGTCGCGCTGGAAGGCGGCGCGGTTTCCAGCGCGCTCGCCGTGCAAAGGGCCTGGTGCCAGGCCGCGGCGGAATTTTGCGACTTGACAGACCCGGCCCGGGCGGCGCTGTGGGCGGATTGGAACCAAGTCTTGACAGACTTGGAAGCGGACCCGATGCGGTGCCGGGACCGGCTGGATTGGGTGGCGAAGCTGGCGCTGATCCGCCAATTCCAGGCGGCGCAGAATATCGGCGGCGAGGATCCCTGGCTGCGGAGCCTGGACCTGGAATATCACCGTCTGGATATGGAGGCGGGGCTTTATTACGCGCTGGAACAATCCGGCGCGATGGCCTGGACGCCGGACGAGGCGGCGGTGCGGCGCGCCACTTCCGAGCCTCCGTCCAGCACGCGGGCGTGCATCCGGGGCCGGTGCATCCAGAAATTCCCCCGCCAGGTGCTCGCCGCGCAATGGGACCACATCACGCTGCAAGGCAGCCGTCGCCCGTTGAAAATCTCGCTGCTCAACCTGTTCGCGCCCGAAGCCGTGGCCGCCGCCCGCCAAGCCGTGGAGGCGGCGCGGCAGCCGGACGACCTGGCCGGTATCGCGGAGGCGGAGGCGGAGGCGGAGGCGGAGTGATGGAGTGGTGGAGTGCTGGAGTGATGAGTACGAGTCAGATGTCGGTCCAACACCGCAACCCGGCTCCGCTGGAGCGTCGCCCTACCGACCACCCCATCACTCCAACACTCCATTACTCCAACAATCCATCCTCCCGCCCGCCGCATGCGGCAATTTCACGCATTTGTGACGGAATTTTGCCGATTTGGCGTGGTTTGCCGGGTGTGGATGGATGGTTGAGTTTTTTTGCAAGTGGTTTTGCTGCAACGACTTACGCTTGCTTGACCGGTCTTGGCGGGGTGTGGCATTGACCATGCTCCTTATTCGACAGCAGCGCATCGGCGCTGTGGATTGATATGAGAACAAGCACACAAACATTGCCTGTGGAGACTTGGGAGAACGAGCCGAAACTGGAAGTCGTCGAGCGAAACGGCGACAAGGCTAACCGTCCGTCGCCCAAAATGGCCGCGCCTCGCGCTGGCCGTCGCCAGACGCGGCGGGAACTGGAGGTTTTGGGATGGGATGCGCGGGTGATTCGCCTGATCAATCTGAGAGGCGGCATTAGTTAATCTCGTGGCGCGGAACTTGGAGCAAGCCGGCTTGGAGGGCCGGCTTTTTTGTTTTGACAAATCAGGGTTCGTCTGAGAAGATGGGGCCGTCCCGTGAAACGGCAGCAAGCGCCGTTGCTGCGGCTGAACCAGGAGATCTTTATGAAATTATCCGTTGATCGCCGGCCCGGTGGATTCACCTTGATTGAATTGCTGGTCGTCATTCTCATCATCGCGATCTTGGCAGCCCTGCTGTTGCCGGTGCTGGCCGGAGCCAAGCGGCATGCCGTCAACACGCAATGCCTCAACAACGAAAAGCAGCAGTGTGTGGCCTTGTTTATGTACGCGGATGACAACCTCGACACGCTTCCCGACGGCTCCAGCGGCAAATGGGCCTGGGACATGAACGCGGGTCTCGCCAACCTATTGATCGCATCGGGAACAACGCCGAAGACTTGGTATGACCCGGCAACCCAACCGCAAATCGGCCCGACTCAGTGGTTTGGCTCCCCGCCCTTTGAGTATCCCAACAACAAGACTTCCCTTTGGTGCTACGGTGCTCCCTGGCCTGATCCCGAAGCCACCAATGGCGGGAATGATTATCGGGTTGTCGGCTACGCCCAGACCTTCAACGGCACCGCTTCTTTCGGAACGCCCGGGGCGGATGATTACGCGACCAACATGAATATAAAGACGACCACATTCTTTTTCGAGGCGCAAGTTGGCAGCGTGCCCATCGGGCCGACTTCCGCGCGCGTTTTGACAGCCTGTGCCATCTTCTGTGATCCAGGATCAGAGGCCCTTGCCTCTCCAGGGGACGAGGCCAACAACTGGCTCGCTCCGACCGGCGCTGAGTTTAACGCCGGCACCTTGCTCAGCGCCCATCTAAACCAATCGCGCAATCCCTATCCATACGGGGGGAACCAAGGACACCTGGATGGCAGCGTCTCCTGGCAGGCATTCGAGAAATTTATATGCCGCGCAGGCCCGCCGGACGGTGGCGCCGATTTTTTTTGGTGAACCGTCCCATTCAGATGCGCTTTTTTGCGGGTGCGTTTCAACGGCTCAATTTAGGCTTATACCATGAACCTGTTTGAGTTTCACCTTCGCATCACGGCGGACCAATATCTGGACTACTATCGCGGGACGGTCCGGCATGTGATCGTTCGCTGCGCCACCGGCGAAAACGTCCAGTTCCCTGCCTCGCTGCTCCAGCAGTTCGTTACCCCGGATGGAATCCACGGGGATTTCGCGCTGACGTGCGACGAGAACCACCGCAACCCCCGCCTGCAACGGGTGAAATGACTCACGCCAGCAGTTCCTGAATTTCGTCCCAGTTCAGCGACGCCGCGAATTCCTCCTCGCCGCCGATGGCCGACTGGATGATGTCGCGCTTGCGGTTTTGCAAGGCGAGGATTTTTTCCTCCACCGTGTCGCGCGCGATCAGTTTGTAGCTGGTCACCACTTTGGTTTGGCCGATGCGATGGGCGCGGCCGGCCGCCTGCGCTTCCACGGCCGGATTCCACCACGGATCGAAATGGATGACGGTGTCCGCCCCCGTCAGGTTGAGGCCCGCGCCGCCGGCTTTGAGGCTGATGAGAAATACCGGAATGGCGGCGTCCTTTTGGAATCGTTCCACCACGGCGCCGCGGTCGGTGGTGGACCCGTCCAGATAACAATACTCGATGCCCTCGCCGGCCAGCTTCTCCTTCAACAGCGCCAGCATGCTGACGAACTGGCTGAAGACCAGCGCGCGATGGCCGCCGTCCACGACTTCCTCCAGCAGTTCGCCGAATAAATCCAGCTTGCCGGAGGCGGTGGCGGGGTTGACGCCATCGAGTTTGAGCAGGCGCAAGTCGCAGCAGACCTGCCGCAGCCGCAGCAGAGCGGTCAACACCAGCATCCGGCTCCGGGCGGCTCCCGGCGCGCCCGCGGCCTCGAGCACTCCCTTGCGGCCGGCTTCGATGACCTGCTGATAAACGCTCCGCTGCTCCGCCGTCAATTCGCAGAACGACACTTGTTCGAGCTTCGCCGGCAAATCCGCCGCCACTTCCTTCTTGAGCCGACGCAGCAGGAAGGGCCGCAGCCGCCGTCCCAGCCGCGTTTGGGCGGCGGCGTCCCGCTCCCGCGTGATGGGCGCTTCGTAGCGGTCGCGGAAATCCCGCGCGGTTCCCAGATAGCCTGGCATGAGAAAATCGAAAATGGACCAGAGATCGAGCACGGAATTTTCCATCGGTGTGCCGGTCAGCACGAGGCGGTGTTGGGCGGCGACGGCTTTGACGGCTTGCGCGTTTTGCGTCTCCCGGTTCTTGATGTGCTGCGCTTCGTCCAGCACAACGGTGTCGAACTCCAGGCCGCGATACCGCTCCGCGTCGCGGCGGATCAGCGCGTAACTTGTCAACACAATGTCGCTCGCCGCGATTTGCCCGAACCGCGCGTGCCGGTCCGGACCGTGCAACGCGAGCAGCTTCAATTCCGGCGTGAATTTCCGCGCCTCCGCCACCCAATTGAACACCAGGCTCGTCGGACAAATAATCAAATGCGGCCGACGGTTTTCAATCCGCAATCCGCAATGGGAAGCCGAACTTCGGCCAATCCGCAATGTTGTCAGGAATGCCAACGTCTCCAGTGTTTTCCCCAGTCCCATTTCATCCGCCAGAATGCCGCCGAACCCGTTATCCCTCAGAAAACGCAGCCACGCCACGCCGTGTTTCTGGTAAGGCCGCAGCACCGTTTCCAATTCGCCCAGCGGCGGGCATTCCAGTTTGGCTTCGCCGCTTTGCCGGGCCGCGCGCTCGCGCCAGGCCGGGGGCGCCTGGACGCGCCACCCGCCGTGCTGCCGCAAAGTCGCCTCCAGAAAACCGGCCTGGGTGTTGCTGATGCGGTAGCCCTGCTCCTGCTGCCGCGGCGCGCAGTCCAGCAGCACCTCCTGCAACTCCTCCACCGCGCCCGTGTCCAGCACAGCCCATTTCCCGTTCTTCAGCCGCGTGTGGCTCTGACCGGAGAGGAGCAGGCGCTGAATGTCCGCCGCCGCGAAGGTCTCCCCGCCGTCCGCCGCAAACACCACGCCGAGATCAAACCACTGGATGCCCGATGTGATGGTGAACCGCGGCTCGACGCGCTCGATATTCCGCGCCGCGCTCTGCTGCAGCCGTTCCTCCAAAGTCACCGTCCACTCCCGTTGCAGTTTGGGAAATTCGCGCGCGAAGAAATTCAACACCGCGTTCTGGCCTGTCAATTGCAACTTTCCCTGGCCGTCCGGGCCGGCGAAGCCGCTGCGTTGCAAACGGGCCAGCGCCGCGCTCTCGGCGGCGAAATCGCGCGTCCAATACCGCGTCGGCGCCGCCGGATCGGGCAGCCAGACGCTTTCCGGCGAGGGTCCCGGAGCGCCGGCGGTCATGAGGCGCTGGCCGTAGGCGCATTGCAGAACCGCGCCCAGTTGGGCCAGGCCGCCCTCCAGCGCCAGCAGGAAACGCGGCGAAAGCGGTTCGAGCGTGAAATCTTCCAATTTGAAATTCGCCCACAGGCCGCCCGCCGCCTGCAATTGCGGCCAATCGCGGATCAGGAACTGCGGCACTTGAGCGCGCGGCAACCGCACCGGCGCGCGCAACACGCCCGCCAGCGCCGGCGGCAACCCGAGCGGCTGCAACGCCGGTTTGCGCCATGCCCAATCCCCCAACAAGACCGGCGGCTCCGTCTTCTCCGTCAGGGCAAGGACAATTTCGCCGTCCGCCTCCAGCGTGGCGCGCAGCGGCAGTTGGACTGGTGTTGTTGACACCTTGACCGCGGCGGATTTGCCCAGCGTGATATTGGGGTGTCCCGCCAGCGCCGGGAGCAGCGCCGCAAAATCCTTCAGCTCCAACTGCACAATGGCGGGCGTCTCGCCGCGGGTCAGAATTTCGAGCTTGTCAATAATCGCCGCATCCGAAGGCGGGAAGGCAAACGCGCGCTCGCGCGGCAGGGCGTTGAGCGGACAGCGGCCTGCGCTCCATTCCGCTTCCAGCACGAGCATGATTTTGCCGCGCGCAATGGCCTGCTCAAAGTTCGGCGGAAGAATGACAAACAGCGCCGCCGACGCGCCGGCCGCGTCCCGCCGCAGCGCGGTGCTCTTGACAGGGTGCAGGACAAAATTCTTCGCGCCGTCCTCTCTCGCCCCGCTTGCGGGGAGAGAGCCGGAGAGAGGGGTTCCCGAAATCTGTCCTGCGCCCCTGCTGACAGTTGGCGTGGCTGGTTTTGCCGCCGGTGTCCCCGTGGCCGAAGCCGCGCCCTGCTTTTGCCCCTCCAGCCAATGCAGCCCGACGGCGACGCCATGCGCGCAGATTTTCCCCCACTCACGCGCCTCGCGGCAGGAGCAAAGATTTTCGATGTCCACCTGACTCTTAATCACCATCGAAGCGCGGAAAGAGTTTTCGCCATCCTGCACCACGCCGCGCAGCAACGGCGGCGTCCAAAACGAACTGAGCACCCGGCCCTGCTCCACGAGAGAGCGCGCCCGTTTCATCACCTCCCAGCCCGCCGCTTCGCGGAGCAGATTTTCAGTAAGCTGCATCCGGCAATACTGTCCCATTCCCGCCATCCGTCAAATCGAAGCCGGCGCCCGCGTACAGGAAGATGTGGCCGGCGGGGGCGCCATCCACGACATCCCGATTCTGAATCGGGACGTCTGCTCCCCATGAATCGGTTGTCTCCTGGTTTGGGGAGCGCACGTCCCGATTCTGAATCGGGATGCAGAGTTCAGCGCCCTCGCTGAACCCACTTACCATGTCAGCAATGGCCACCCACTGTTGGCACAGCGCGGTGTGATCAGTAGGGGACATTCTTAAAAAGTTTTGACAAGGGATTTTTTGAGGGTTGACCTTTCGGGGCAAATTGCCCACCCTTGGAAAAGTCCGAAAGGACGGCGTAGCTTGGAAGCTCTTCTGAACCTGATTCAGAGGAACTTCCCGTGGACCGGGCCTCCCCTGGCAAACGAGGCCGAGGGGTACTTGACGTTATATGGCATAGTGTAAACTGTAAATAATTTCTCATGGGTGCGGCCTATGAATTGGGTTCAGAAGGTCGTGAGTTCAAATCTCACCGCCCCGGCCATCTTTAATCCCGGTATGTTTTTCTTTTTACTTCTCAAACTGTGCGTTTGTTGGCGCCAAGATCGTCCGGCAAGACGGAATTCGCCGAATTAATGCGCATGGGCGGTACCGCGCGCGTGCTGCCAGGCGTGCAGCAGATGGGAGACGATTTCATCCACGCCGGGGCCATGCTTGACCTGCGAGAAGACGAAGGGGCCTTCACCGCGCATCTTGCGGGCGTCGCGCTCCATCACCGCCAGGTCGGCGCCGACGGCGGCGGCCAGGTCGGTTTTGTTGATGACGAGAAGGTCCGACTGGGTGATGCCAGGGCCGCCTTTGCGCGGGATTTTGTCGCCACCCGCGACGTCAATAACATAGATCGTATAGTCCGCCAGTTCGCGGCTGAAATGAGCGGCCAGATTGTCGCCGCCGGATTCGAGGAGAAGGATGTCGGGCTGAAATTGCCGATGGAGATCTTCCAGCGCGAGGAGGTTGGCGGAAATGTCCTCGCGAATTGCGGCGTGCGGGCAGCCGCCGGTCTCCACCGCGCGTATGCGCCCGGCATCGAGCGCCTGATGGCGGGTCAGGAACTCCCCGTCTTCCTTCGTAAATATGTCATTGGTCACAGCCGCCAGACTCGCTCCCTGGCGCAAACGCCGGCAGAGGGCGAGCATCAACGCGGTCTTGCCGCTGCCGACCGGACCGCCGACGCCGACGGTGAAGGCGCGTTGACGGAAGTCGCGGCGAAGGGGCAATTCGCGGTCCAGGAACGCGCCCGGGAGGCCGGGATGCTCATGAGTATGGCCATTGGAACCGTGTGGAGGCGAGTGGGTGCTCATAAAATAATTGGGTCAACTCTGAAACAAGCGGGAGTAGAGCCGGTCTTGTGCTCCCTGCCAGAGATCGAGCAGCGGCGCGGTCTGCGCAATGTCGGCAACGCCCAGATGCTCGCATTGGGAAAGAACCGCCTCCGCGCGCGGAGCCAGCCGGTGTTGCAGCGCCTGCGCTTCCATCGGCCCCAGGATGCCCAGCCGGACCGCTCCCGCCACCAATCCGCGCAGGTGTTGAAAGAAAAACAGGCGTGCCATCCCGGACCGGCTCGCGCCCAGCGCGCGCGCGACAGCGCCAAAGGCCGGAGGAAAATGGCCCAATGGAAAACTCCCGGCCACGCGGCCAACTTCGCTGGTACTGAAGATCTTGCCGGTCGAGGCGAGAAACGACCGGCCCTGCAGACGGCTGGCGCGGTTGGCCACATGATTGCTGAGAAGACAGTCGCAAATGCGGTCCAGTTCACCCGCTTCGTCCGGATCGTCATGAGCGGCGGTGACCAACGGCAGGCTTCCGTGTCCGAGTTGTTCCACGCTCGCTTCAATGAATGAAGCCAGTTCGCTGGAGTGCCGCACTTCACCGTGCTGCCAGGCCGCTTCCAAACCGCCCGAGTGCGCAAAGGCGCCGGTGGGAAATGCGGAGTCAGCCAGTTGCCAGACCAGCCAGTCGTCGTCAGCCCTGGCAGCATCTCCTTCCGGGCGGCAAATCCGCCGGGCATCTAATAGTTCTGGAATCTTCAAAACAGCAAATACCGCCGGGCCAGCGGCAGCACTTTGGCCGGAGCGCAAACGAGCAATTCGCCGTCGGCGGTCACTTCATAAGTTTCCGGGTCAACGGTGATGCGCGGTGTCGCGTCGTTCCATTTCATGTCTTTTTTTCCAAGCCGCCGGCAGCCGCGAACCGCTTCGATCCGCTTGCTCAACCCATACCCGGCGGCGACGCCTTTGTCGCGGCAAAGCCGGCTGACAAACGTGATGGAAATAGGAGCGGCCGCGCGGCCGAATGCGCCAAACATCGGGCGCATGAATACAGGTTGGGGCGTCGGGATCGAGGCGTTCGGATCGCCCATTTGTGACCACGCGATGATCCCTCCCTTGATGACCATTTCCGGTTTGACTCCGAAGAAAGACGGCTTCCACAAGACCAAATCCGCCAGTTTGCCCGGTTCCACCGATCCGATGCAGTGCGCCATCCCATGCGAGATGGCGGGGTTGATGGTGTATTTGGCGATGTAGCGTTTGATGCGAAAATTGTCATGGGCGCCCAATTCACCTGGGAGCCGGCCGCGCTGGCCTTTCATCTTGTCTGCAGTCTGCCAGGTTCGGGTGATGACTTCACCGATGCGGCCCATGGCTTGGGAATCCGAACTCATCATGCTGATCGCGCCCAGGTCGTGCAGGATGTCCTCGGCGGCGATGGTCTCGCCGCGAATCCGGCTTTCCGCGAACGCCACATCCTCGGGCAAATTCGGATCCAGATGATGGCAAACCATCAGCATGTCCAGATGCTCATCAATGGTATTGACGGTGTAAGGGCGGGTGGGATTGGTGGAACTGGGCAGCACGTTGGGTTCGCCGCAAACGCGAATGATGTCCGGCGCATGACCGCCCCCAGCGCCTTCGGAATGGTAAGTGTGGATGGTGCGGCCCTTGATTGCCGCCAGGGTGGCCTCGACAAAGCCGGATTCGTTCAAGGTGTCGGTATGAATGGTGACTTGGATATCCTGTTCGTCGGCGATGCGCAGACAGCAATCAATCGCGGCGGGCGTGGTGCCCCAGTCTTCGTGCAGCTTCAGGCCCATCGCGCCGCCGAGGATTTGCTCCGGCAGCCCGGCCGGCAGCGCGGAATTGCCCTTGCCAGTGAAACCGAAATTAAGCGGCAAACTGTCGGTTGCCTGAAGCATCATTCGCAGGTGCGCCGCGCCCGGAGTGCAGGTGGTGGCGCAAGTCCCGGTGGCCGGGCCGGTGCCGCCGCCCACCATGGTGGTCAATCCGGCGGCGATGGCTTCGTGGGCCTGTTGCGGGCAGATGAAATGAACGTGCGTGTCAATGCCTCCTGCCGTCAGGATAAGCCCTTCGGCGGAGATGACTTCGGTTGTTACGCCTACAACCAACCCAGGGGTGACGCCTGCCATCGTGTCCGGATTGCCGGCTTTTCCGATACCCGCGATGAGTCCGCCCTTGATTCCGATGTCCGCCTTGTAAATGCCGGTGTAATCCACCACCAGCGCGTTGGTGAGGACGCAGTCCAGTGCTTCCTGTTCGCTGACGCCCGCGGCCTGCCCCTGGCCTTCGCGAATGGTCTTGCCACCCCCGAATTTGCACTCGTCGCCGTAGACGGTGTGGTCGCGCTCCACTTGCAGGACGAGCGATGTGTCGCCGAGGCGGACGAGGTCGCCGGTGGTCGGGCCGAACATCTCGGCGTAATGCCGGCGTTTCATTTTGTGGGGCATGGTGATCAGGAGGGTTGGTTTGCGAAACCTTCTTTCTCAACGCGTTGCATGGCGGACTCCCGGCCCGTCGCGGAAACGGGGCCGCCGGCCAAATTGTTGCCTCCGCGGATGATCTTATTGCCGGCGATCTCCACGAGTCGGACTGACTTGGTTTCGCCCGGCTCAAAACGCACCGCTGTGCCGGCCGGAATGTCGAGCCGTTTTCCATAAGCTTTGGAGCGGTCGAATTTCAACGAAGCGTTAGTCTCGATGAAATGGTAATGGCTGCCGACTTGCACGGGACGGTCGCCCAGATTGGTGATGGCGAGGGTGAGGGCGTCGCGGCCCGCGTTAAGCTCCAATTCGCCCTCCTTTGGCGTGCAGGCGCCGGGTTCAAAATCCTCGCCGCCGGCCAGGGGTTTAAACGCCGCCAAGTCCGGCACGGGCAGAAAACTGCCGTGGAGCGCCAGGGAAAGATCTCCATGCTCTGAAGCAATTGGATGGTGGACAGTGACCAGCTTCGAGCCGTCGGGAAATGTGCCTTCGACCTGCACTTCGGTGAGCATCGGAGGAACCCCGGCCATGACCTGGTTGCGGCCGAGCAACTGGCGCCCCAGGTCCATCAATTCCGCAACACTCCTGCCGTCGCGGATAAATTCGAGAAGTTGGGTGGCGATCAGGGCCACAGCTTCGGGATAATTCAGGCGCAAGCCGCGTGCCAGGCGCTTTTGCGCCAGGCATCCGGCCTGGTGGAGGAGCAATTTGTCAATTTCGCGCGGGGTGAGGTGCATATTCGGATGTCGTGTTAAGGCGATAAACCTGACTTGTGTGAATATCTACCATTTCCGGGACCAGGGGTCATCCTGCAATATTTCCGGCACGAAACCAAGGCACCTCTGAATCTCCAGGCCAACTTTTTCCATCCGCTCCCCAACCGCGCGCAACAGAACGCCATGCCGCAGCGGACTGGCGCTGAGGACCATTGGCGCCCCGGCCACCACCGGTTGGGCGGCGACGCCGGCCAGGATTTGCGCCGCGTGGGGGGCGAGGGAATCGCCAATGACAACCAGGAGGGCCAGGCAGTTGAAGCGCCCCATGCGGTGGGCGCCGCACAACGGGCTTTGCGCGGAATCCAGCAGGAGCGAGTCCAGGAGGATCCGTTCGCCGCCGAGGAAAATCTCGTTGCGGCTTTGCAAACGGGTGAAAGTCCATCGTTCGCCGCGGGCCTCGCGCCCGGAACAAAACCAGTCCACCAAGACCAACCCGGCCGTGGAATGGAGGTGAAACTCCTGCCGCTGGCTGTAAGTGGCGCCGGCAAACGCCTGAATCGGTTCGGGGGCCAGCACGAGCAGCGATTCTTCATCCAATGTGGCAGAGAGGCGGTGGCTGCATGGGCGAAGACGGGGATTGCGATAAATCTTGGTCAAGGCCTGGGTCGTGAGAAAACAGCGAGAGCGGGGACCGAGGCGGAGGTCGAGGCGGGTCTGATCGCCGGCCACGAATCCGCCGCCATAGCTGGCAAGATAGGCCCACACACAAGGCCCGCGCGAGCGGGGCAGCAGAAGGCGCAACGGATTGGAGGCGCATGCCGAGGTGACGGCGCTTTCGCCGGAAACGACCCTGACCTCCAGGCGCGCTCCGGCAGGTTCAAAAGATGCATGGGTCATACTGTCAAATGTTTCCTGACAAGGTCCCCGTTCAATTCGGTCATGGGGCCGCGCGCCACGATGGCGCCGCGATCCATTATGTGGAAACTGTCGCCGACGCCGAGGCAAAAATCCAGGAATTGTTCCACCAGCAAAATGCTGATTTTGCCTTCCTGCTTGATTTTAAGAAGGGTCTCACCGATTTGGTCTATGATGTTGGGCTGGATCCCCTCGGTCGGCTCGTCGAGAAGCAGGAGCTTGGGATCCGTCAGCAAAGCGCGCGCGATGGCCAGTTGCTGCTGCTGGCCGCCGCTGAGGACGCCGCCCTTGCGCTGGAGCATTTCCTTGAGGATAGGAAACAATTGCAGCACGCGATCCACCTGGCCGTTGGCTTTGGCTCCATGAATGACCAGGCTGATTTTCAGATTCTCCCACACCGTGAGGTTGGGAAATATATCGCGTCCCTGCGGGACATAAGCCACACCCTGGCGCGCGCGGTCCTCCGGTTTCAGCGCCGTGAGGTCCCGGCCGTCGAATTGGACCGCGCCCGTGTCGGCCTTGATCAGACCGACGATGGATTTGAGGGTGGTGGTCTTGCCGACGCCGTTGCGGCCCATCAGGCAAGCCAGGCTGTGATCGGGCACCAGCAGGTTGACGCCGCGCAGAATGCGCGAGCCTTGGATCGAAGCTGAAATGTCGGTGAGTTCAAGCATCAGTTCCGGGGTTTTTTCTTGCGGCCGAGATAGACTTCGATCACCCGCCCGTCGTTTTGGACATGATCCACCGACCCTTCGCACAGGACCGATCCTTGATGCAGGACGGTGACCTTCCGGGCAATTTGGCGAACGAATGTCATGTCGTGTTCGATGACGAGGATGCTGTGTTTGCCTTCCAGCCGCAGCAGCAGTTCGCCCGTTCTGTAGGTTTCCTCGTCGGACATCCCGGCTGCCGGTTCATCAACGAGGAGGAGTTTGGGTTCCTGCGCGATCAACATGCCGATCTCCAGCCATTGCTTTTGGCCGTGGCTCAGGTTGCCGGCTTTCCCGGAAGCCTTGTCTGTCAATCCGATTATTGTGAGCACCTCCTCGATCCGGTTGCGCTGGGCCGCGGTGGTGCGATGGAACAGGGAAGAAAAGACCGAGCGCGGTCCTTGCTGGGAGAGGAGCACATTTTCAAACACCGTGTGGCCGGAATAAACGGAGGGGGTTTGAAACTTCCGCCCAATGCCCAGACGGTTGATTTGATATTCGTTGAGCCGCGTCAGGTCGGTGTCCTTCCCAAATTCGATTTTGCCCGTGTCCGGCTGTGTGCGCCCGGTGATAAGATCGAGCATGGTGCTCTTGCCGGCGCCGTTGGGACCGATGACGACGCGCAGTTCGCCGTCATCCATGTAGAAATTCAGATCGGATATGGCCTTGAACCCGTCGAAGGTCTTGTTCACTCCTTCGAGCATCAAAATGAACTCTTTGCGTTTTGCGCTCATTTGGTCCTCGCGCGCCAGCGGTTCCAGGACAACCGCAAAGGGCCGGGCAGGCTGTCAGCCGTGGGAACGGCGCCGCCGCGACGCCTGCTCCAAAGCGAGCGCAATTGTTCGGGCAGTCCGACCAGCCCTTTGGGCATGAAGACGGTTATCAGAATAAAGAGCCCGCCCAGAATCAGCAGCCAAAGATCGGGATAAGCCCGCGTGGCCCAACTCTTAAGCGCATTGACGCCAATCGCGCCCAAAACCGGCCCCAGCAAAGTGCCGCGTCCCCCCACCGCCACCCAGACGACCGCCTCAAGCGATTTCTCCGGCGCCATCTCGCTGGGATTGATGATGCCAACCTGCGGCACGTAAAGGACCCCGCCCACCGCCGCGATGACCGCGCAGAGGACAAAGACAAAGAGCTTGTAGGAGCCCGCGGCGTAACCGCTGAACAACACACGGTTTTCGCTGTCGCGGATCGCTTGCTGAACGAGTCCGAATTTGGTTTGACTCAACCAGCGGCAGCCGGCATAGACCAGCAGGAGCGCCAGCACCGAGATCATGTAGAGTCCCCGCTGGGCGGCGGGAGCGCGCAGGTCGCAGCCGAGAAGAAATTTAAAATCGGTGAAGCCGTTATTCCCGCCCAACAGGAGGCTGTTGCGGAAGAACAGCAAACACGCCGCGTAGGTCAATGCCTGGGTGAGGATCGAAAAATAGACGCCCCGAATCCGCGAGCGAAAGGCGAGGAACCCAAACACCAGCGCCAGCGCCGCCGGAAGCAAAAACGCCATCATCAGCGCGAAGGGAAAACTCGCGAAGGGCCGCCAGAAGGCGGGCAGACTGCTCCACCCCAGAAACACCAGGAAATCCGGAATGGGCTTGTGATACTGGCCCAGGTCCCCGATCATTCGCATGAGATACATGCCCATCATGTAGCCGCCGAGGGTGAAAAAGAGCGCCTGGCCGAGGCTCAACAGCCCGGTGTAGCCCCAAAGCATGTCCACGCTGATCGCCAAAATGGCGTAGCAAATGTATTTGCCGTAGAGATTGATGCTGAAATTGCTGACATGGAGAAAACTGCCCGCCGGCGTGAACGCGTTGAGCGAGGGCAAGACAACCAGCATGAGGATGACCGTGGCAGCCACTCCCCATCGTTCGGTTTTTGTCGCGGCGGGTCGCATATTATGTTTAATCAAGGCTGCGGCTGCGGCTGGCAAACAAACCGCCCGGCTTCCATTGCAGAAAAACAATGATGGCTACAAGAACAACAATTTTGCCGGTGACGGGCGAGCCGGTGGTTTGCTGCAACACCTGGTCGGCGGTGCCAATGCCGAAGGCCGAGCAGACGGTGCCGACAATGCTGCCCACGCCGCCCAATACCACCGTCATAAAACTGTCCACAATGTAGGATTGCCCGAGGCTGGGACCGACATTGCCGATTTGCGAAAGGAACGCCCCGGCCAAACCGGCCAGGCCGGAACCGAATGCGAAAGTCAGCGTGTTAATCCGCTGGGTGCGCACCCCCAGGCAGGCCGCCATGTTGCGGTTTTGCATGACGGCACGGATGAGCAGCCCCAACGAAGTTTTTGTCAATAAGAGCCAGGTTGCAAGGACGATGACCGCCGCAAATCCAACCACAAAGACCCGGTTATAGCCGAAAATGACATCGTTGATGGAGAAGTGCCCCTGCAGCCAGGACGGCGAATTGACTTGCACGTTGTTGGCCCCGAAAACCATGCGAAAGCACTGTTGCATAACCAGCGATACGCCCCAAGTGGCCAGGAGCGATTCCAAGGGCCGGCGGTAGAGAAACCGGATCACGGCGCGCTCGATCAGCAACCCGGCCAGCGCCGCCATGACAAAGCTCAAAGGCAGCGCGACGAGAAAATAGCCCTCATAAACCCAGCCCCCGGCGTTGAGGCCGGGGAGGTGCAGTCCAAAGCTCAACGCCTTGCCGCCGATGCTGAAGGGCAAGACAATGTGAAACCCAAAACCTGTGCCGAAAATATTCTGCACAACGTAACAAGTGTAAGCACCCACCGCGATCATTTCACCGTGCGCCATGTTGATGATCCCCATCAATCCGAATGTGATCGAAAGCCCCAGCGCCACCACCAACAGAACCGATCCCAGGCTCACGCCGTGAAAGATCGTGCCGAAGAAGTTGACCCGCTCGATATGGACTTCAATGCCGCGGATGGCCTGGTTGGCCGCCCGGGCAACGTCGTCCGGCACATCCGGCTTGGCCGCCAGACGCTTGAGACTGTCCAGGGATCCCATGTCCATGAGCCGGCCCAATTGTTGAACCGCGGCCAATTGCACTTTGGGATCCGAGTCGGTCAGTTGCAGCAGGGCCACGGCTTCATCCATCGCTTTTCTGACGCCGGCATCGCTCTCCTTGGCGCGGCGGGCTTGCAGGATGGGGATGTAGCGCGGCTTCTGCGAATTGCCCAGCTTCAACACCGCCGATTGCCGCGCTTGCGGGTCAGGATCCGCGAGGGCCAGCGAATCAAGCGCCTGTTGAATCACACTGCGCAGACGCATGTCCACATCCGCCGTGTCCAGTTCGCTGGAGCCAAAGCGCAACTCGGCTCCTTTGTCATCCCGGAGGGCCAAGCCGTCCCGAATGCGAATGGCGCGCGCTTTGCCGTTGGCATCCTGAGCCTCTTCCAGCAGCACCGGAGTCTTGGAACCGTCCGGCGCTTGGCAGAGATAGACCCCATCCCGGGTCCAGGCGCTCAGAACATCGTGGACAATTTTGGAGCCGGAATCGGCCAGATGGCCAAGAAGTTCTTGTTGTTCCGGCCCTTCACTCAAAATGGCTTGGTTGAGTTGCTGGCGGATGTCAGCCCCATTCGTCTCGCCGAAGGCCGCGTGAATTGCGCCCAGCAGGAGGAACAACCCCAACCAGAACCACGGCGGCGTTTTCAATGGTTTCTTCATCAATAATATACAGGGGCGGAGCCGCCGGCTCCGCCCCTTGAACTCGGAGCATCATGTCCGCGAGTCAGCGGTTTGCTCATTTCGGCATGGTCGCGAGTTTTTCGTCAAGGCCTTGGAGGAGGAACGGCTCGCCGGCGACTTGATCGAAAGTCTTTTCAATTCGGAACTGCCCGTTGGCGCGGGTGTCGCCAATGTACACGTTCTTCACGGTATGATGATTCTTCTCCATCGTCGTCGTTCCGCCCGGCCCATTGAAGCTGATTTGACCTGATTCGAGCGTCGCGCGAACCTTGTCCACGTCAAAGGTCCCGGCTTTTTCGACGGCTGCCTTCCACAGATAAACCCCGTCGTAGGAGAGGACCATCGGGCTGTCCATCGCGCGCTTTTCCTTGACCACGCCCGGATGGTCTTCGGTCTTGAGCCAGTTGTCCCAGCGATCCAGGAAAGCCCTGTTTTCGGGGGTGTTGATGGACATGAAATAAGTCCAGCAACCCAATTCACCCACCAGGTCCTTGGTCGGCAGGGCGCGCAATTCATCTTCCGCAAGACTGAATGAAACCACCGGACAATCGGCCGGGGTCAGGCCCGCCGCAGCCACTTCCTTGAAAAACGGCACATTGGAGTCGCCGTTAATCGTGTTGACCACGCAAGCGTCACCGCCGGCGGCGAACTGTTTGATCTCCGCGACAATCTGTTGATAATCGGTGTGGCCGAAGGGCGTGTATTTGCCGGCGGAAATGACCTTGCCGGTGTCATCCTTGCGCAGGCCGCCGCCAATGTCGCCGATCTTAATGCCATGCAGCAGGAGATACTTGTACAGAATCAGATTGGTGGTCTGCGGATAAACGTAGTCGGTGCCGATCAGATAGAACTTCCTCTTTCCCTGCGCCAGCAGGTAATCCACCGCCGGAATCGCCTGCTGGTTGACCGCCTCGGCGGTGTAAAAGATGTTCTTGGACAATTCCTCCCCTTCATACTGCACAGGGTAAAAGAGCAGCCCGTTGTCCTTCTCAAAGACCGGCAGCACGGACTTGCGGCTGACGGAGGTCCAGCAGCCGAACACGACGGCCACCTTGTCCTCTTCCAAAAGCTGCTTGGCCTTCTCGGCGAAGAGCGGCCAGTTGGAAGCGCCGTCCACAATGACCGGCACTATCGTGTAGCTCTTGCCGTCAATCTTGACGCCCCCTGCTTTGTTGATTTCGTCGAAGGCGAAGAGCAGGACATCGCGCAACGAGGTTTCACTGATCGCCATGGTGCCGCTGAGGGAATGGAGAATACCGACTTTGATGGTGTCCGCCGCCGCCGTGTAACAGGCCAGCAGCATGGCCGCGCAAGTTCCCATCCACAGGGAGAGGCGGCATTTTGCGGGACTAACTGGACGCGATTTCATAGGACTCATTGTGCTTTCTTGGTTGGGGGTTAGGACGCGGAGTTTGTTAGAAGGTGTAAGACACTCCCATGCCGACAATGACCTGATCGCTCTTGCCGTTAAGCGCGTCGGAGACGGTGGAGTGGTTCCAGCGGATTTCCGGCTGTACTTTCAAATTCGCCGTCGGTTTCCAGTTGACGGTCAATGTGACACTCATCAACTCCTGGCCCGTGCCGTTGGTTAGGATGGTGGATGGAAAGGCCGTGCCGGGGCCGCTGGGGTTGGGAGAATTGTAAACTGTCCCGAAGCCTGTGGGGTCGTCCAGAAACTCAGCGCGCAAAGCCCAAGTGGTTTTGGGCGCCAAATCCCCCGTCAGCCAGCCGCCAATGGACCAAAAATCGCCGCTCTTGCCGGGGTCCCCACCCGCCGGAATGTTTCCATTATAGGAAAACCTCCAATAATCCAGTTCCGTCGCAAGGCTGAGATTGTCTGCCGTGCCCAATTTTCGAGTCCCGATAAACGAAACCCCATCCAGATACCATGCCGGAACGAAGTCCTGGCGCCCCGCAAAACCGAGGAAGGCCAGCGATGTCTTGTCGTCCGGCTTCACATAAACTCCGCCCATGAATGTTTTCGAGCCGGAGTCTTCCGGCCCGGTGTACATGCCGTTTTGAAGACGCAACTTGAAGCCGATCTTGTCGTTGATGTCGTAACTGGCCTGGACCCCGGCCGAAGGCCCGTTGCCGGTGTAGTACCACTGGTAACCTTGCGAAAAATTGTCATTGGCCGCCCCGCCATCGCCCGACTCATAGTTGAGCAACGAGATCAATTCGCCTGCTTTGATGTCGAAGCCGGCGCCGACAGGAACGTTCAGCTCAACATACGCCTCGCGAATGGCGCTGAAGCCGGGGACGCCGTTCCCGCTGTCCAAGAAGGCCGCGTCCTGGCCGTAGAGCAGCGAGACGCGGTAAGCGGCATCCCACTTGTCCTTGTCCACCGCCGGGCTGGCCAGCGTCAGCTTGACCTCATTCAAGTCAAACGAGTTCAATTTGGTGTTCCAGAGATAGCCCGTCGGCGCATTATCCTTGGAGTTGGCCATATCGTAGAAATACGACGCGCTGACGTATCCGCTAATCGTTATGGCGGACATGGCACTGATGGGCGGATCGGAGACAGTGCCGCTGGGTTGAATCCCCTCCTTTTTCAAGGTCTGTTCCAAGGCGTCCACGCGCTTGCGCAAATCCTGGTTCTCCTGTTCCAGTTTGTTTGTGTCCACTTGGGCGTGAAGTGAAAAAGCGCCGGAGAACAGGGTTGCGAACATCACCCCGACTGCTCCGGTTGCGGCTTGGCGGATTCGTTGGTGTCTCATTTTGTGCATAATTAGCATGCCTTGGGTTGAATGGCACGTAGTTAAGCCTTTCGATTTTTGAGTTTGTTTGTACGCAACAATTTTGCCCTCAATTCACCCCGGGGCTTGATTAGGTACGGGTAGTCTTTGCGCCGCCGTTTCTGGCTGCGCG
>Ga0181530_10002083_pt1 | contig 24333 bp, 20 predicted proteins | sample PEATcosm2014_Bin_42_FD_119769 | JGI IMG/M metagenome (GOLD analysis project Ga0181530, IMG submission 119769) | Peatland microbial communities from MTU Mesocosm Facility, Houghton, MI, USA - PEATcosm2014_Bin10_60_metaG | ecosystem: Environmental > Terrestrial > Soil > Wetlands > Peat | place... | reverse complement strand
GCTGGAGCCATTCAGGACGGCATCGAGCGCCGGAAAAAATGTGGGGCTCAATTGCATCATGCCGCCGGTTTGGTTGAGCGGCGGTTGGCCACTATAAACGACAGTGTGAACATCACCAGCGCGAACAGCGCCAGCACCGCGAAGTTACCGCCCCGCGACAAGCCGGTGGATGGCGAACCGGGAAAGAGCAACGAGCGCAGCGCCTCGGTTCCGTAAGTCAGGGGATTGATGCGCATCAGCAGGCGAATCCACAGCGACGCGCCGGACAGCGGAAACAGCGATCCTGACAGCAGCCACAGCGGAATCAGAAACAGGTTGATGATGGCGTGAAAGGCCTGCGTCGAATCCATCGGCCACGCGATGATGAAGCCCAGGCCGGTCAGCGAGAACGAGACGAGAAAAATAACCAGCACCGTCAACCCAAAGCTGGCGAGCGTGAAATGCACGCCCACGAACGGCGCGAATACCAGAAAGATGAGGCCTTGCAAGGTCGCCAGTGTCGCTCCGCCCAATACCTTGCCCAACACGATGACCGAGCGGCTGACCGGCGCCACCAGCACGGAAAGCAGGAAACCTTCTTTGCGATCCTCGATCACCGACATCATGGTGAAGATGGCGGTGAACAGCACGATCATGATCAGCGCGCCGGGAAAGAAGAACGCCAGATAATGCTGGCCGCCGGCCCCGCTCGATCGAAACGACGTGCCAAAGCCCGAGCCGATGACGATCCAGAACAGCAGCGGCGAGGCGATGACTCCAACGACACGCGCGCGTTGCCGGTAGAAGCGCACCACTTCGCGCCACCACAGCGACAGCGCCGGCAGTAGCAGGCCCGCGCGCGCGGGTGTCAACGAGGCGGAAAGAGTTTGTACTTGAGTTGCCATTCTTATTCACCACAGAGACATAGAGGCACAGAGAAGAACAAATCCTAAGGAAATCCTAATCAAGTTAGGGCGAAGTCCCTCAGCGGCTAAAGCCGCATCGCTTTTGCGGCATTTACGGACGGCCTGAAGGCCGTCCCCTTCGGGGAACCAGACTTAATCAGAGTTTCCCTAAGTTCAGCCCAACCTGTCCGGTCTCTTGCTTCTCACCAACGAGGCGTCGGTCCTCCCATCTGCTTTCTTTAAATCCTCTGTGTCTCTGTGTCTCTGTGTTGAAAATCACTCGCCCGCCTCGGAGTCATCTTCCGTCCAAAACCGATGCCCGGTCCGGCGAATGAACACATCTTCCAGGCTGGGCTTGTGCACGGAGACGCCCTCGATCTCGCCGGGAAATGCCTCGGCCACCTCAGTCACGAATCGGTGCCCGCTCTTGATCTCGAGCCGCACGCGATGATCCAGCACTGTCGGATGCAGGCCAAAGCGCTGTTCAATTCGTTGCGCCAGCGACTCGGGCTCCTGCGATTCCAGCAGAATCACATCGCCGCCGATTTCGCTCTTCAACTCCGCGGGCGTGCCCAGGGCGACGACGCTGCCGTTGGCGTAAATGGCCAGGCGGTCGCAGCGCTCGGCTTCTTCCATCAAGTGGGTGGTTATCAGAACAGTCACGCGCTCTTCGTCACGCAAAATCTGGAGGTATTGCCACAGGTCGCGGCGCGCGCCGGGATCGAGGCCGGTGGTCGGCTCATCCAGCAGCAACACCGAGGGATGATGCAGCAGGCCCTTCGCCAGCTCCAGCCGCCGCTGCATGCCGCCGGAAAATGTCTCAGCTTTTTCCTTGGCGCGATCGGCAAGTCCGACACGGTTGAGCATCTCAGCGACACGCTTCTTCAGCACAGCGCCGCGCAGCCCGTAAATATGGCCGATCAGCATTAGGTTCTCTTCCGCCGAGAGCTTGATGTCGATGCTCTGTGCCTGAAAGACCACTCCAATGTTGCGGCGCACCAGCGCAGGCTCACGCGCCACATCGTGCCCCATGATCAGCGCGCGGCCGCCGGAGGGCAGCATCAGCGTGGAAAGAATGCGGAAGGTCGTGGTCTTGCCGCTTCCGTTGGGACCAAGCAAACCGAAGATCTCCGCTGGACGCACGTCGAACGAAACCCCCGCCAGAGCAACGCGATCGCCGTACTGGTGACGCAGAGCCTGCAGTTGAATGACAGATTGCTCGGCGGCATTCGAGTTTTCCACGGACGCCTGATAAAGGGTGTCGGTAACGCTCATGCGAGGGCCATAGTTGATTCTATTATGCCGCGGGGAAGCAGGTCGAACAGCGCAACGCCCCGCCCTAGCCAAAAGAAGGCTAGAACGGGGCACCCAGCGATAAGCGGGAATAGGGGTCCTTCGACTCCGGCGCGCAAAAGCAGCGCACCTCCGCTCAGGATGACACATGTTATTCCAACAACGCATGTCCGTTGGGATTGTGGCGAAAAGCGAAGAGCGAAAAGCGAATTGCGATCTACTGAAAGCTGACGGCTGAGAGCTGAGAGCTGACTGCTTCTTATGCGCGATTGATCATCATCAACGCGAACAGCAGCGGCAGGTAAATTACCGAGGCTTGCAGCACGTGGCGCGCGCGGAGCTTCGATTCGGGTGCAACCGGCGTCAGCTTCATCGTCCACATGCGCAGGCTGAACCACAGCATCCCAAGGCCGAGCACGAGCGCACCGGCAAAGTACGCCCATCCTGACATGCCCATCAGCGTGGGCGCGAGCGACACCGGAACCAGTGCCAGTGCGTACATCACGATGACAAATGCGGTGGAGCGGCCATCGCTTTCGACAACCGGCAACATGCGGATGCGCGCGTTCTCGTAGTCTTCGCGATACAGCCACGCGATGGAGTGGAAGTGGGGAAACTGCCAGAAAAAGAGGATGGCGAACAGCACCAGCGCTTCAGCGTCAAGGCGGCCGCGGATCGCGGTCCAGCCCAGCACCGGCGGCATCGCTCCCGGAAATGCGCCCAGGAAAGTGCAGATCGGGTGCACGCGCTTCATCGGCGTGTACACGCCAAGATAGGTGATCGATGTCAGCGCTGCCAGCGCGGCGGTAAGCCAGTTCGTCGTGGCCCACAGATAGAGCACGCCGCCGATGGTCATGCCGAAGGCGACGACCGACGCATGCAGCAAGCTCATGCTGCCGGTCACCAGCGGACGCTGCGAGGTGCGCCGCATCAGCGCGTCAACGTCGCGTTCGACAACCTCGTTGATGGCTGCCGTGCCACCGCTGACCAGGCCAATGCCGATCAGCGCGTGCAACAGCGTCCACGACAGCGATGACACACCCGACTTGGCTGCGGCGAAATACGCGCCTGCCCATGCCGTCATCACGATCAGGGTGGTGACGCGCGCCTTGGTCAACGTTGCATAGTCGCGCGCCAGCGCTGCGATGCCTGCACGCGGTATGGCCAATGGCTGACTGGCAGTGCTCATGCGATGACGGCCTTTCCGGGGGCGTGCTGCGCGGCCGGTTCCGCAGCGTGGGCGTTAATCATGCGGCGCGACTGAATGGCGAGCACGACGCTCGCCGCCAGCACCAGCGCGCCCCAGGCAACATGCGACACCGTGCTCACCACCATGATCTGCCACGGCTGCACGGCGTTATGGCCAAAGGTCATGCGCGTGAAATAGGCGCAGAAGCCAAGGCCAAGCTGGATCATCAACAGCGCCAGCAGCAGTTGTGCCGGTTTGCGCAGATGATCGACGCTGCCGTAGCGCGTCAGCACCCGCACGACGGTCCAGCACAGAACCGCAGTCACCACGCACGCGCCGATCAGGTGCGGCAGTAACTTCATCCCCGAATGGCGAAACGCCGCGCCCAAAATCAACTGCACCCAGACGCACGCCGCGGCAATCGCAGCCAGCGTAGGCGTGCTCGGCCACAGATCGGGTTCGGCAAGGGGCTCGTAATCCTGTAGCCAGCCGCGGCTGGTGAACAGCGCCATCGCTACCACGATGCAGAAGATCATCTGCCCCAGAGTGGCGTGCGCCGTGGAAATCGACCATGGCAGGAAATTCAGCACCGTGATGCCGCCCAGGATTCCCTGGCCGATGACCGCGCCCAGCGCGGTCCAGCCCAGCACCCGCATCCATTTGCGGCTTTCCACGCGCTGCGTCCACACCGCCATCGCGATGATCAGCAGCCCGATGAATTCGGCGATCATGCGATGGCCGTGCTCCCACTTCACGCCGCCAGCCATGGGCGGCAGCTTGTAGAGCGAACCGAAGGACGTTGGCCAATCGGGAACGGACATGCCGGCATCGTTGCTGGTGACCAGCGCGCCGGCGACGATGAGCAGAAACGTAGCCCACGCCAGGATTACGGCGAATCGATGATAGGCCGGGTTGTAAGCGATACGACCAGATCGCGACGTCAGAACAGGCTCCCTATAACCCTGCGTCCGCGCCAAGCGAAAGTTTCGCTGGTGGGGCAATGTTTCGCCTCAAGCCGCTGCAAGACAGCGTGCATCAGGCAAGCGAAAAAGTTCAGTAGAAGTTGCGGCTCAATTTTGCGGCGAACGCCTTATCCTCACCGGCATTCGTGCGGACAATTGTACCAAATCGCATCCGGCATGCGCGGGCGAACTCACGCAGTGGCTAAAGCCATGTTGATTTGTGGGCGTTTACGGACGGCCTGAAGGCCGTCCCCTTCGACAACCAAGCTCAGTCTGTTTCCTAGTGCATCTGCTCGGGCTGCGCGTAATATCCCGAGCGGGTGCGGGCCTCTACTCCGGGCTTGTCGACGGTAACTGCCAGCGCATGATACTCATTCGGCCCGTCTCCCGGGGCAGCTTCAAAGCTGAGCGAGTAAAAGGCATTAGCATCATTAACGCAGGTTGCAATCTCTCCGGCCAGGTCGTTGCTTGAAGTGAGAACCAGACCCCCGCTTTGATAAGCCAGCACCTGCAACCCCAGGTTCCCGGTCTCTGCCTGTTTTGCCGCAGTGACACCTTTTACGTAAGACTTGTAGAAGTTCTTAAAGGTGTTACCTCCGCTGCCCGCGGGATCGACGTTGTAAAGCGTGATGCGCGCTCGCTGTAGCGCGTCCGAGACCGCAACAATGTTGCTGAAGAGTCCCTCCTGGTCCTTGGCGCTCAATTGCACACGCGGACTGGCGAGAAAAGTCCAACCCGTACTGATCCAGATCACCAGCTTTCGTCCCGGTCGTTTGGCTGCGAAGTCGGCGAGCTGGCCGAGGGTGCGAATCGATCGGTTCAGCCGGTCAATGGCGCCGTAAGCTCCTTGCGCTCGGTTAGTCTTGCGCAGGGGCTGTTGGTGCTGCTTGAGATCGGCGAGCACAGCTTTTCCATCGCGTGAAGGGGTGGTCCCCACAGCTCCCGTGTCGGAAAAGAAAATCAGCGACACCGGCCGCGCCAGCTGGCCGCCGTTTTGACTCAGAAACTTCTCTATCTCTTGCCGCACGATCACCCCGTGCTGATACGAGGTGTTGACTTCATCAACCACCAAAACAATTTCTACCGGCGGGTCATCGGTCGACGGCGCACTCGACACGCCATGAAAAGAGACGATCTTCTGCGGGAGCTTGTTGTCCAGGAGCACGAAGTCCTGCTGTTGCAGGCCGGGGAGCGCGCGCCCGGACTGATCGGCTACGACCACGTCGAGCGTGATGAGATGATTGGCAGCGCCGGTCGGAGACGATGCGGCCGGTTCCGGGGGCTTCGCCTGACCATTCTGTTGGGCAAATGCAGATAGACAGCAAAAGCAGAAGAGACAGATCCAGCGAGAATATTGTTTCATCATGTCAACTGACCTTTCCGGGCTGGCTAGGAGCGGTTTCACAGTTGGTGTATTGGAATGGGTGGAGCACGCCTTTTAGGCGTGCACTGCTGCCGGGGAGTTTTGGATCGCGCTTCAGCGCCTGAGGTAATGTTCTTCGTAACCTCAGCGGCTAAAGCCGGTTCCTTTCCAGTCATCATTTGTACCGCTAAAGCGGTGCTCCACCCTGTACATCAGATGTCAACTGCTCTAATAAGGAGAACGGCCTCGAGCTCTGGGTCGTAAGCGTCGGGAAGCGCTCTCCCATCAATTCAGTTCTTGTGCTGAGCACCCACGCCCGCGATCTCCCACACCACGCCACAGCCCTCGTCGTAGCAGGTCCCCGTACCACCGTAATACGTTGTACCGTAGAGATTGCCGTTGGCGTCGAGCACCGGGCCGCCCCAAGGGTTCGCGCCGTCACTACCGCTGAAGTCGTGGAGATCGTTCGCGATGCACCTTTGGCTGCAACTCGTCAGCTCATAGACCCAGCCGTCGTTATGGGCACCGCCAATTTGACACACGCCAAATAGATCACCGGCTGCGTCCATGGTTACGCCGCTCAAGGGGTAGCACGAGCCGCTGCTGAAGGAGTACAGCGGAGCGTAGCTCCAACCACCACCTGAGCGTGCCAGTTTGAAAACTACGCCACCTCCATTTTGTCCGCCGCCGCTCGTGGTGCCGTAGAGGCTTCCGAAAGCATCCATGATCAGGCCGTTCGGGTTTTCCCCATCCGCCCCGTCGAAGTTAACCAGGACATTTTCCGCCCACCCTCCGTTGGAAGGCATCAATTGGTAAACCGTCCCGCAGCCGCCGCCGTTGCACTCTGTCCCGGTTCCTCCGGCGGCTGTGGTTCCGTACACATTTCCGGCTGCATCGAGAACCACACCCGACTCCGGATACGCTCCGTCCGTACCGCTGCCGAAGCTATGGAGGATGCTCTCCGTGTATCCGCCGCCTGAAGGGGTCAGTTCGAACACAGTCCCTACGTTATTTGTACCCCCATAATATGTCGTGCCGTAGATGTCTCCCGCCCGATCGAAGGCTAAATCCTCGTATAGCGGGCCGTTCCCATCCGGGGTTCCCATGAAGTTGTAAAGTATGGTTTCGTTCCAATAACACAGTATCGACCTGCAAAACGTAGCTGGAGGTGTCAGTTCGAACACGTTCCCGTAGTTGCCGGAGAAGGCCGTGCCATATAAAGCACCATTTGGGCTTATCACTACCCCGCCGTATGGGTCGGCTCCATCGCCGTGCCCGGCAAATTCGTACAACGGTCCAAAAACCCAACTGGAACCAATGTGGGTTAGCTTAAAAACTACGCCTAGTTCTAAGCCCTGGGTCCCGCCCGCTGACGCCGTTCCGTACAAAACTCCAGAAGGCCCGACGGTAACCCCGGCATCAGGATATTTCCCGTCTCCTCCGCCACTGAAGTTGTGAATCACGCTGAACGTCTGGGCCTCGATGGCGTGGGTTGTGAGCAGGGTCAGCGCGAAAACGGCCAGCAGGGCCGTCGCCAACATATTCACACACGAGCTGACGTTGAAGCGGAACGTGCGAAGTGATACTGTTTGCCCGTCCATAGTATTCTCCTTGAACTCATGGCTGTTCTTCGGAAAACTTATATCGTACTTAGCGGCATGTTGAAACTGATTTCCCGTTTTACAGCAGTTTCACATCCGGCGTATAGGGTGGAGCACCGCTCTAGCGGTGCATCTTGGGATGATAAAGAAACCCGGCTTTAGCCGCTGGGGTAATGAAAACCTTTACCTCAGGCGCTAAAGCGCAATCAAAAGTCGCCCTGAGCAATGCACGCCTGAACAGACTGCTGGAAAGGTCCGAACAGCAGATCCCTCGCGGGCTGAAGCCCGCTCGGGTTGACAAAAATAGCTTTTCGGCACGACTAAAGTCGTGCCCTGACACAAGGCATTCCCAAACCGACTTTTTCAGCGGCTTGAAGGCGTCCTCCACCCATTCCTATATGCCCGCGGTGAAACTGCCCTGGATTTACCCGCAGGCTGCATCACGTTCAGCGCTCCCCCATCAATTGGATTCTAAGGCCGAGCGCCCACGCCCGCGATCTCCCAGACAGTGCCATTGCCACTCGCACCTCCGTCAAGCGTTGTGCCGTAGAGATTGCCGTTCGCGTCGAGCACTGGGCTGCCGACAGGATTCGCGCCGTCAGTACGGCTTTGGAAGTCGTGGAGATCGACCAGGGTGCAGCTTTCACTGCAATTGGTAAGCTCGTAGACCCAGCCGTCTTCATAGGTGCCGCCAACATAACACACCCCATATAGGTTGCCGGCTGTATCCCTGGCTACTCCAGCGTGGGAGTTGCACGAGGCGAAGGAGTAAAGCTGAGAGTAGGTCCATCCGCCGCCGGAGGGCGCCAGTTCGAAAACCACGCCATTTCCATTTTGTCCGCCGCCCAGCGTGGTGCCATACAGGTTGCCGGAATCATCGAGGATGAGGTTGCTGGACGGGTAATACCCGTTCGCCTGGTCGAAGTTAACCAGGACATTTTCCACCCAGCCTCCGTCTGAAGGCATGAGCTGGTAAACCGTCCCGCAGCCGCCCGAGCAAAGTGTTCCGGTTCCTCCCGTGGGCGTGGTTCCGTACACGTTTCCGGCGGTATCGAGGAGCACACCGGCAACTGGCCCCGACCCGTCATTACCGCTGCCAAAGTTATGCAGGATGCTTTCGGTCCATCCTCCGCCGGAGGGGCTCAGTTCGAACGCACTCCCGGTAGAATACCTGCCTCCCGCATTGGTTGTGCCGTAGATGTTGCCCGCTTGATCGAAGGTCAAATTCTCGAACGGGTATTCGCCATCCGGGACCCCGGTAAAGGTGTGCAGCACGGTTTCGTTCCAATAGCACAGAATCGCGCTGCAATACGTAGCCGGCGGTCTCAGTTCGAACGCCGTCCCGTCGCCCACGCCACCGCCGTAGGGCGTGCCATATAAAGCGCCATTGGGGCCGATCGCTATCCCGCCGTACGGGGTGGCTCCGTCGCTGCCCCCGGTAAATTCGTACAACGCCCCAAAAACCCAACCGGAACCGATGTGGCTCAGCCTGAAAACTACGCCATGGCCGTGGGTTCCGCCCCCTGACGCGGTTCCGTACAACACTCCCCCGCCGCCGATCGTCACGCCGGCATAGGGGTTCGTCCCGTCTCCTTCGCCGCTGAAGTTGTGAATCACGCTGAACGTCTGCGCTTGCAGGGCGTGGGGTGTGAGGAGGGTCAGCGCGAAAACGGCCACCAGGGCCATCGCGAACATGTTCAAGCACGAGTTGAGGTTGAAACGAAATTTGCGGGTAGATGTTGCTTGCCTATCCATTGTCTTGTCCTTGGGGAGCTCAAGGCTGCTCTGCATAGTAGTTATACTTCGTGTAGTAGTTATAGCGCACTTAGCGGAACGTTGAAAATACCATCTTCGTGCCCCAACATTCTCTCAGTCTCCGCTGCTCACCTCGGCTGCCAGCCACGCCAGATATTCCTCGCTTCCACCCTCGATCGGCAACTGTACGCACTCGGGCAGCTCGTAGGGATGCAATCCCTTGAACGCCGACTGTAGCTGCGCGGCATGCTCGGTGGTGGTCTTGATGAGCAGCAGATATTCCTGCTCATTGTGCACTTTGTGTTTCCAGCGGTAGATGGAGCGGATGGGCCCGATAATGTTGACGCAGGCGGCCAGCCGTCGCTCCACCAGTTGCTGAGCGAGTTTTTCCGCCGCTTCCTTCAGGCCGACTGTGGTCAGCACAACGCGCGCGTTCGTCATGGAAAACTCCCGAAAAAGCTTCTAACCAAAGCTACCCTCTTTGAGCCTGCATGGTTAGCTTAGAACATTCCGGTTTAATCCATCGGCGTTTCTATGCCCATGCCTGTTCTCTCCGGAATTGCGGCTTACGATTCCAGTCGGCAAGCAGCCTGCTAGAATTGCTGCGTCGGTTGGAGGGAAGCGATGCGGATACTGATTGGAATCGCCATACTATTTTCCGCTACGGCGTATGCCCAGCAGCCGAGTGCGTCCGCGGCAGGCTCGCAGAATATTGCTCACCCACAACATGCCACGGGATGCGCTCAGCCGCCCAGCGTTGCCGAAGTGCAAAAGATGATGGACGTGGTTGGCAGCAAGAAGATAATGCAGACCGTCATGACTACCATGGTCCAGCAAATATTCGATAGCTTCAAGAAGATGCGTCCCGACATCCCACCTGGGGTTTGGGACCGCGTGTCGGCTACACTGAGCAGCGACGCCAGCACCAAAGGACTGCTCCATGAGCTGGTGCCCATTTACCAGCGTCATTTTTGTACCGCGGACGTGGAGCAGATCATTGCCTTCTATGAATCTCCCGCCGGACGCAAGCTGAGCGCGGAAATGCCTGCGATTCAGCAAGAGGCTTTCGTGGCTGGCCGGGCTTACATGGGGCGCATGAGTCAGCAGCTCGAACGAGACGTACGGGACGAGCTCTCGAAACAGGGCAGCACTGTGGGCACTTCGCCGAAAGACCGCGACAATGCAACCCCTAATCAAGGCTTGACCCTCGATTTCGGGTCGGCGCCGGCGCCCGCGCCGCAGCATTAGCTGAAGCTCTGGTTGCGTTCCTGAAGCTTGAGGTGCGGCAAGACTTCGCCTGGCCGCCACTCAGCAGAATCGCACCTTCGCTATCTGTTCGTTGTATCACAGTTGATTCCCTGCTCTCTTTTCGATGGAACTATGCTTGACCGGCGACAAGAAGCGCAGTCCACTAGAGAATACTGTGACGATAACGATTCGCATTGCCGGAAAATGGCTGTATCGCATGCGCCGCATTATGGCGACGATATGCATTGCCCTGCTGGCGGGCTCGATTGGATACAAGGTTGTCTTCGGCGCCAACGGCATGAAGATCTGGCAAAGCAAACGGGCCGAAGTTCGGGCCCTGGAGCAGGAGATCGAGCGCAGCAAACTGGAGCATGAGCAGCTTGAGTATCGCGTGCAGGGCCTACAGCGCGGCGACCCCAGCATGATCGAGAAGGAAGCTCGCGAACAACTGGGCTACGTCAAGCCCGGCGAAGTGGTGTTGTTCGAGCAACGATCGAAACCTGCTGCCAAGCAGGCGCCAGTGATCGCGCAGAACACCGATCAGAAGTAGGCTTTCGCTTCACCGGAGACAGCTTGCTGTCCGGGGTCCGTTAGAATTGTTGTTACCTCACAGGCGCCGGGAGTTGCGAACCTGGTGTGGTGCGTCAGAAATCTCTATACGCAACATCTTCGAGATTTGTATCAGGGCACGGCTTCAGCCGTGCCGAAGAAACGCCCATTTCTCTCCGGGCTTTAGCCCCTGAACAGCAGGTCCAGGGGCTATTTTAAAGCCCAATATTTTCTGCACCCATTCGGCACGACTAAAGTCGTGCCCTGATACAAACCGTGCTGGGGATAAGTCGCGATTTCAATGACGCACTACACTAGCTCTCACCTTATCGCGGATCAACCTCCATGGGGACATTTGTCAGAGCTTAGCCGGTGTGCCCTGATGCGGCGGCCATTCTTGAGCGTGACGTACAGGTCCTTACCCTTTTCTATGACCTCAACCGGCTGACCGCTGCTGTCGATCAGATCGTGGGCTTCGCTAGCATCGGTGGTGGTGATTTCTCCGCAATAGGTCGCGGTGTCGCGCACCGCAAAATCCACCGTGAACTCGCGCACCAGGAACCAGCGGCCGTTCTGTACCACGCGCTTGTCCGAGTGCAAGTCGGCCAAGGTGCCGGTCGTAGCCAAATCTGCCGGCGGGGTTACTGCCTGGCTGTGAAGATTTGACGAGAGAAGAAGACAGACGAACACGGGCACGGCGAGAATCCGGCTGAGCCTGATTCCCTTCCCTTCAGCGCGGATTTCATCTGTCGTCATCGAGACGCCTCTATTGTGACGCCTCTGCCCGTTTAAGGGCACATTAAAATTTGCGGCCCTATCGTGAGCTCATCAAGTCGATGTGATTTTGCGGTGATGAGTCAGGATGTTGGATAAATCCCGGCCGCGAAGCCGGATGTTGATTCGCTGCGGCGTTGCGGCGGTGGCAGGGAGCACACCGGCGCTCTACCTCGGTCACCTGGGTAAACCAGTCGTATTCATTGTCGTCAATGCAGTCACATTCGTCATTGAAAAAAAACATCCATTCATCTCAATTTCTCTAGCCCTCGGTATAACTCCCTTGCCGCCAATGTCCGGTCCTGTTGCACCTGGCGCTTTGTCATCTGGCGATCTGAGCGCAGAGGCGGGACAGCGAATCGAATCCGCCTCAGAGGACAGGGGATCTCCACAGACAAAGAATTACCCGCTGCCGCGCATTCTGGCGCAGCCGCGAAGGACGCCTCTTCCAAAATCCGAAAGATGCGCCGGTTTACTTCTCGATCAGGCAATACTCGCCAATCTTCTGATCGGTAGCCGGGTCCGCCGACGCGCGATACACGTCCACGTCCGTGCAGTCGTACATTCCCCAATTCTTCGGAAGCCGGACCATCAGATAGGTTCCTGGCTCAAGGCTCTTGCAGGCAGTCGCGTCCTTGTTGCACTGTAGATCGAAAAACGTTTTTGCCTGAGTTGCGGTTGCCGCCGGCGCAGCGGTTACGATGACAACGCCATTGCCGACTTCGCTCTTCTTCACCGTAATCGTCGATTTGTCTTGCGCCACCAACTGGACAGCAACCATAACGACGAGGAGAAAAATTGCTTTTTTCATGAGCGTAAGCCTCCTCCCTTGAAAACGCAGTTCAGGCAGCCCCAACCCGGCTGGGCGACTCGGGAACAGCCGCTTCCCTGCTGCAAGCACCTGGCTGACCGGGCTGCCGACGAACTTATCATCTCACCGGCGACCGTAGACTGTCTGTGATCCATGACCCAAAGACGCGTGTGCTTTACCGCCCCTGTCGCGGCCCGTCCTAATCGACATTCGCGTAGCAGGGGGCGCAAAGCTGCATCTCGCGTCTTGAGCGCAGCTTCAGCCAGGCCTTGAGCGAACGGGTGAGCCATTGCAAGCGTAATAATATACCTGGCAAAACGAGAGACGCAGATTAGGCGACGACAGGGCCGAGCAGCGTGGGAACCCTGGCTGCGCGATTAGGTGAGTTGAGCCGCCACCTTGCTGAACTCAATGCTAATGTCGGTGCCAAGAGTTGGCAGGACGGCAACAGCGGCCAAGGCAACCAAAAGCGCGAGCAGAGCATATTCGACCATGTCCTGGCCCGATTCTTCTTTGTGCAGGTTCTTCAACATCTCCGTCATTACAGCTGTTCTCCTTAAGAACTTAGTTACAAAAGTCAGGCGGATTTATTCGCCCTCCTCCTGGGTTTTCACTTCTCCCGCGCTTTACGATTGAGCCCTGCTTGCTTCGGCACGCTGGCCACCTGACGCACAACATCGTCGAACCGCTCAATACTTCGTCTTGTCCGGGAACATCTGGCGCTGGCAACGGCTTCGCGCCGCCGTCGATTATAACCCGGATGCCTCGGGCGACGACACCTTTAATTCCAAATCGGGAATTTCCCTAATTCCAAATCGGGAATGTCGCATTATAGGCGATCTCCCAGCCTGGAATGATCTTGACGATGTCTAAGTCGTCAGACAGGCCTCCGGTCGATCCTGTGGCCGTTTCCGTCGATTCTAGAGGCATCCCAGAAGACGCCCACAAGTGGCGTTAGTGAATAGCCCATAGGTTTCACCTTATGGACCCCAAGTTTTATGGCATGTACGTGCTATATCGACTCCGAGGTTCTAGCTCCGGGTAGCGACCGAAATCTGCGTTGATTGCGCCTGTCTAGGACAACCGCCGCTCCGTGACTGCGGTCACCGACAGAGGCTTGGAGTTTGCTTAAACTCCCTTGGGCGTATTCCAGACTCTACCGACAAACAACTCCCCCACCGACAAAAGACGCTCAGCCAGCAAAGGAGGTCCATTATGACTTGCCCGAGGCAATATGTGACCAGAAGTTTCGGCATCACCGCGCGCCCGGCAGCCGTGGCGCTGGCGATTGCAATCCTGTTTGCGCTGACGGCTATCGCGGCGCAGGCGCAGACCTTCACCGTACTTCACAACTTCAGCGGACCGGACGGGGCGTCCCCTGAGGCCGGGTTGACTATGGATGCGGCAGGAAATCTCTACGGAACCGCGGCATACGGCGCCAACCAAGGTTGCTACTCCACCTGCGGCACCGTCTTCGAACTGAAGCACGAGGGTTCCGGCTGGCTGCTAAATCCGCTCTACCGCTTCACTGGGCCCGACGGAGCCAATCCCGCGGCCAGGGTGATCATCGGCCCGGACAGCAATCTGTACGGTACAACCACGTATGGAGGCGCTGCTAACCAGGGTACGGTTTTCAAACTAAGTCCTCCACCCTCGGTCTGCAAAGCTTTCCTCTGCCCGTGGACGGAAACCGTTTTGCATTCCTTCCAGGGAGGCAGCGATGGCGAGCAGCCCCAATACGGCGACCTGGTTTTTGACCGGCAGGGAAATATTTACGGTACAACGCCAGTCGGCGGCCTGCCCAATTGTTCTGGAGGCTGTGGCGTTGTTTACGAGCTGACGCCTTCCAATGGCGGCTGGACGGAAAGCATTCTTTACCGTTTCCAGGGAGGCGATGACGGGGCGATTCCCTTCGCCGGCCTGATTCTTGACACCGCAGGAAACCTCTACGGCACTACGGTAGTGGGCGGCGCTGACGGCGAGGGCACAGTCTACAAGTTGACCCCCTCAGAAAGCGGCTGGACGGAGAGTGTCATCTACACCTTCCCCGAATTTGGTGAACCTTATGGCGGCTTGATCTTCGATCAGGCCGGCAATCTCTATGGTGTCACATCTCAGGGCACGGCACCCTTTGTGTACGAGTTGACACCCGCGGGCGACACTTGGACGTTCAACCAGCTCTATCAGTTTGTCAACACATATTTTGGCTCCCTTGCCAAGTTGGCCATGGACCCCGCCGGCAATCTCTACGGCACCGTGGCTGATGGGAACGTGGAGGTTTTTCGATTGACCTTGTCGGATGGCCAATGGACGCAAACCGGCTTCAACGGCGGGGCCGGAGAGGCACCGTATGGCAACGTGATTCTCGACGCAAGCGGCAATCTCTACACCACGGCGAGCGCTGGCGGCACGAACAACGACGGCGTCGTCTTCGAGATCACGCCGTAAGGCAGTGGCCAGTGGCCAGTGGTCAGTGTCCAGTGGCCAGTTTGAGCCTAGTCCCACATTGTGGGACCTAAGACAGACGGATGGCCGGCAAAGGAGAGAAGTAATGACGCGCTCAAAGCAACAGCAATTTCTCACCGTGGTGAGCAGCCCTATCGTTGGCGCAATCATTGCATTGTTTGTGCTGGGCATCTTCTTAATCCCAGCGGCGCAGGCGCAGACGTTCAGCGTGATTCACAACTTCAGCGGGGGCGGAGACGGGCAAAGTCCTCTTGCCGGAGTTACCGTCGGACCCCCAGGAGTTCTGTACGGAACGGCATCAGCCGGCGGAGCCCACGGCTATGGCACAGTTTTCAAGCTAACCCACATTGGTTCCGGTTGGCCCGTCAGTCCGTTGTACGAATTTACCGGCGGCAGCGATGGAGCCCAGCCGGAGGGCCCGGTAGTGATCGGCCCAAATGGCGCTTTATATGGCGCGACGGCCTACGGCGGCGGTGACAACTACGGGACCGTGTTCGAACTGAGACCTGCGGCCACCTTTTGCAGGGCGATACTGTGCTATTGGAACGAAACCGTACTCCACACCTTTACGGGAACCCCGGATGGGGCAGACCTGTTCTTCGAGAATCTAGCCTTCGATCCAGCGGGAAACATCTACGGCACGACATGGCAGGGGGGTGCGTATGACTACGGGACTGTGTTCGAGCTGAGCCCCTCAGGCGGAGTATGGACGGAGAGCATCCCGCATAACTTCGGCAGCGGTACGGACGGGCAGTCTCCATTTGCGGGTGTGGTCCTCGATAGCGCCGGAAATGTGTACGGAACGACAGCCGCCGGCGGAACCGGAGATATGGGAACGGTTTACCAACTGATGCCTTCTAACGGAGGGTGGGTAGAGAATATCCTGGTTAACTTCGACGGGGCGAATGGGAGTTACCCGGAGGGTAACCTAATCACGGATGCTTCCGGCAACCTCTATGGCACCACGGTTAGCAGCGGCAGCGGACAAAATGCAGATAGCGTAGTTTTCAGACTGGCGCCCTCAGGCGGAGGGTTCACCTACTCTGCGCTTTACACTTTCAGCAGCCCGTGCGAATCCTCCAGTGGCCTCGCCATGGACGCAAGCGGCAATTTATTTGGGGTGTGTTATGTTGGCGGCGCCCATCAAGACGGCTGGATATTCGAGCTAACGAATTGCAGCCAAACCTGCACCCTCGTCGACCTCCACGACTTCAGCGGTAGTGACGGCGCGAACCCTTGCGGTACTCCGGTGCTCGACGCGCACGGCAATCTCTACGGCACAACGCAATACGGTGGAAGTGCCTGCAGCCTCGTCGGCTGCGGCGTGGTGTGGGAGATCGCGGGTGTAAGATAGCGGCCAGTTGACACGTCAGGACGCCGTAATTGTGCCACTGACTTTCGGACACTACCGATCCCGCGGGAAATCTCTGCGGCGGAAACTGGAGTCAGGCCCGTGCCGTCTTCTGGTCGCTGAAGACCTGTCCGTCGCGGATGTGGATGACGCGGTGGGCGTACTCCGCGATGTCGTGCTCGTGGGTCACCAGCACGATGGTATTGCCCTGCTCATGCAGGCGATCGAAGAGCGCCATGATCTCCAGGCCGGTCTGGGAGTCCAGGTTGCCGGTCGGCTCGTCGGCGAGAATGATCGAGGGATGGTTCACCAGCGCTCGGGCGATGGCGACCCGCTGCCGCTGGCCGCCTGACAACTCGTTGGGCTTATGGTTCATGCGCGATTCCATGCCCACCGAAGCCAGTACTGTCCTGGCGCGCTCGATGCGTTCCTCAGCGGGAAGGCCGGCGTAGATCAGCGGCAGCTCGACATTGTGCAGCGAAGTGGCCCGCGCCAGCAGATTAAAGGTCTGGAAGACGAAGCCGATTTCCTTGTTCCGGATGCGGGCCAGTTCGTTGTCATCCAACTCGCTTACCAGTTGTCCGTTAAGCCAATAATTGCCTTTGCTGGGAGTGTCCAGGCAGCCGATCAAGTTCATCAGCGTCGATTTGCCGGAGCCCGAAGGCCCCATAATGGCGACGTATTCGCCGCGCTGGATGCGGATATTCAGGCCGCGCAGCGCCTGCACCTGCTGCTCCGATCCCATGTCATAGGTCTTCCACAGGTCTTCGGTACAGATGATGCAGCTATCGGGCACTGCCGCAGTCTGCGGCGGCGCCAGACTCGCCAATTCCGTTGCCATGCTTTTCTCCTCGAGCGGTCGCTGGTCGGGGTTGGTCATTCACGAAGCTCGTTCTGGGATGCCGACGTTCGCTATTCGCTCCTCGCTATTCGCTTTTCGCCAGAGAGTTACTCCAGGCGCTTCTGGCGAAGAGCGAACAGCGAACGGCGACCTACGACTCTTCTTCCTTCGGCTTGACTGAGTTGTCCACCTTCACGCTGGCCCCATTGCGCAGGGTCCGCAGCACTTTGTAGCTGCCGGTAACGATCTCATCCCCCGGTTGCAGCCCGCTCGTAACTTCGATGTCGGTGGTGCCGCTTATCCCCGTAGCGACTGGTACGAAAACCGCTTCTTTCTTGTTCCGGAGAACGAAGACCCCTTGCAGCTCTTCCTTGGGATCTCCCGCCGGGACTGCGGCCTGCACCGAACCCTTCTTATCCTTGTCCTTGTCAGGAGTCAGATCGCCGCGCTCGCGAATGGTTAGCGCCTGAATCGGAATGGCCAGCACCGCTTTGCGATTGGCCGTGGTAATGCGCGCGGTTGCGGATAATCCAGGATGCACGTTTGACGGCGGGTCCTGCAGCGCTATCACCACCTTGAAATCCTTGGCTTCCTGCCCGCTGGAGACGGTTTGCGCGGTGGACACGCCGGTGGAGCGCAGCACCGCATTGCCCCCAATCTCGGTCACCATGCCCTTGAACTTCTGCTTGGGGATGGCATCGATGGAAACTTCCGCCACCTGCCCGAGTTGCACGTTGACGATGTCGCTCTCGTCCACCTTCACTTCCGCGGTGATCAACGAAGTGTCGGCGACCGTCATCAGCGTACTGCCCGGCGAATTCTGGATGCCAGGTACCACTGTCTCGCCCTCGCGAACCGGAAGATTGGTGATAACGCCATCGAAGGGCGCGCGATATTCGGTCTTGCTCAGCACGTCGCTGGCATGCCGCAGGCTCGCGGCGTTTTGTCCAATGTGTCCTTGCGCGGAATCGAGATTGGCCTTGGCCTGGGCCAGCTTTGCCTTGGCTTGGTTCAACAGAGCTGCGGCAGTATCGTAGGCTGCTTTTTTCGTGTCGTAGTCGGCTTTGGCGATGAGTTGGTTGTCGTACAGCTCTTTGTTGCGGTTATAGTCGAGCGTCGCGCGCTCATATTCGGCTTTGGCCTGATTCAAGTCGGCATCCGCGGTGTTGACGGCTGCCTTAGACGCATCGGCGTCCATACGCGATGCATTCAGCATCGCATCGGTCATGGCCACATCGGCGGCGGGCTGAATGTTGTCCAGCGACGCCAACAGTTGACCTTGCTTTACGTGGTCGCCTTCTTTCACGTACAGGCGAGTAATCTTGGCCTGAAGAATGGCGCCGATGTTCACATACACCTTCGGCTTGATCTCGCCCGAGGCGGTTACGACCGAGGCCAAATCCTCACGGACAGCCTTGCCCGTCTGGACGGCGATCACTCCTTTGCGGCTCTGCTGCACCGTAAACCCGACGATGGCAAGAAGAACCACCACCCCGGCAGCGATCAGTGCGAATTTTTTCCAGCCCTTCATGGGACCTCAACAGAAATTCAGTTGCGTATTCCGCGGTTCAACCTATCAGGTGTACGTTGTGCGATGACCTAAGGTTCCCGGCAACTGCATTCGCCGTCTCAACATTGGCAACTTCACAAGTTTCCGCCGCCCCGCACCCCGGACGAATGCCGGCGGTCACCTTGCTATGTTTTCGATATCCCTGATTATAGCCGCTAACTTCGGTGGAAGGTTGGCGAGAATTGTGACAGGGAGGACTTCCGGCGTCAACACCGTGGGCCCTCCCGCGAGCGAAAAAACGCTCGGAAACACGTGTTCTGGAGGAACTTGGAATGCCAAGCTGGGTTTTGAACTGCCGAGGGGCATTTCAGTCCCCACGCGGCTGCATTTCGCACCTGTAACCTTGCTTTCAAGCTGGCAAGAACTTACAATTTTAGGAGCGTCCGGGTTCGTCGAGGAGTGGTTTGGTAATAATAATGAAGTTGCGCAAGTGGTCTTTTTGGTTACTGGTTTTTGCCGTCCCCACCGTTTTTGCCGTGGCTCAGGATTCGGCTGCCCCTCCGAATAACAATTCAGGTCAAACCGCCACCCCGGCTGCGAACAGTGCAGCAGGTGCGGCTCAGGGGCAGACGTCCGACGACAATTCCACGGATCCCCTAAAACGTCCCCTGACCGAGAAGCAGAAGAAAGCTAATTCCAAGGCTTTGAAGCAGGAGTTGAGCAGCACCTACAAGAAGTGGCTCAACGAGGACGTAGTCTACATCATCACTCCGGAGGAGAAGTCGGCCTTTAAGCAGCTCTCCAACGACGAGGAACGCGACCAATTTATTGAGCAGTTCTGGCTGCGCCGCGACCCCACTCCCGACTCCCAGGAGAATGCGTTCAAGGAAGAACACTACCGGCGCATCGCATACGCCAACGAGCACTTTGCTGCCGGCAAAGCCGGCTGGCGAACCGACCGCGGCCGCATTTACATCATGTGGGGACCGCCGGACCAGATCGACACCCATCCTTCCGGCGGCACCTACGACCGGCCTGAGTCCGAAGGCAACGGCACCACCAGCACCTATCCGTTTGAGGATTGGCGTTACCGGTATCTCGAAGGAGTCGGCCAGGAAATCAATCTCGAGTTCGTCGATACCTGCATGTGTGGCGATTTCCATCTGACCTCAGATCCCAACGAAAAAGACGCCCTCTTGCACACCCCTGGCGGCGCCACGCAATACGAGCAGATGGGCCTGGGCAGCAGGACCGACCGCTTCGATCCCTACGCGGCGAACGCCGGTCCCATGCAGGGCTTGCAGAACACCAAGGAATTCGACAAGCTCCAGATGATGGCGAAAGTGCAGGCGCCTCCTCCGATTAAGTTCAAAGATCTGGAAGAGGCTGTCAGCCACAAGATCAACGTCAACTTGATGCCCTTCGAGGTGCGCACCGATTTCGTGAAGATCACCGGCGACACCGTGCTGGTTCCGGTGACCCTCCAGGTGAAGAACAAGGACATCACCTTCGTTTCCAAGGATGGCATTCAACGCGGGACGGTCAACATCTTCGGCCGCGTCACGGGAATCACCGGGCGTGTTGCCCAGACGTTTGAGGACACCGTGCAGGTGGATGTGCCGCAAGAGTTGCTGGAAAAGACCATGGACCGTTTGTCGCTCTATTGGAAGGCGGTCCCGCTGCGCCCCGGACGTTACCGCATTGACATCGTGGTGAAGGACGTAAACGGCGATCGCATGGGGACGTGGAGTCACGGCATCCTTGTCCCTGAGTTCAGCGACGATAAGCTGTCAGCGTCGTCCCTGATTCTGGCGGATCAAATGGAGAAGGTCCCCACCAAGAACGTGGGCGCGGGCAGCTTCGTGATCGGCGAGACCAAGTTGGCCTATCCGCATCTGGATGGGGCCGACGGCAAGCCGGCCAGCTTTAAGCATGATCAGCGCATGAGCGTGTGGATGCAGGTCTATAATCTTCAGTCAGACGACAAAACCAAGAAGCCGTCGGCCAAAATCGACTATGAGATTGTGAACCTGGCCAACAACCAGGCGGTGCTGCACTCCACCGAGTCCACCGACAGCATGGGCAATGTGGGAGAGCAGATCACGCTGGAGAAAAGCTTGGCCCTGAACAGCTTTCAACCCGGCATTTACAAGCTGACGGTGAAAGTTGACGACAACGTCTCGAAACAGCAGATCGCGCCTACGGTGAAGTTTGCTGTCGAGTAGCTTATGGGACCTGCGGCCGGCAGTTTCGGTGCGCAGTGCTTTTGATCCCGAACCCTCTGACAGGAGGCATACACAATGACCCGAATCATGGCATGTTGTGTGGTGGTGGCCTCGCTGTGTGTTGCGGCGTGGGGCGGGGTCAATGCGAGTTCAATTTCGGGATACGTCAGAAATTCAGCCGGCGTGCCGCAAATGGGCGCCACCGTCGAACTGCTCGGATCGGCGGGACAATCCCAGGTCGCCTACACCGACGCCAAGGGATTCTTCAGCCTCTCCGGACTGGCTGCCGGCCACTACGACGTCCATGTTTCCGCGCCTTCCTTCCTCAGCACATTGCGTCAGGATGTGGTGCTTGGGGCCGGCTCCAGCAAGGTCGTCAACGTCACTTTGAAGACTTTGTTGGAGGCAGTCAGCATGCTGCCGCCGCTCAAGAAGAGCGATGACGATGACGACAGTTGGAAGTGGACATTACGCTCAACCGCCAATCGTCCGGTTCTTCGCTTTGACGGAGACACTGCCCTGATCGTTGAGACCCAGCCGGAGGGACAGCCGCTGAAGGGGACACTGGCCCTTATGGCAGGCGCAGCCAGCGAGGGCTATGGCAGTGCTTCCGACCTTGGGACCGCCTTCGACATCGAGCAGTCGCTCTTCCACACCGGGACCTTGGGACTTGCCGGTGACCTGGGATACGGAAATGGCACGCCCGACGGCGTGGTTCGCGCCTCCTACTCCCGCAATACCAACGATGGCAACCAGTCTCTCGCTTTGCTGGTGCGGCGCTTCTCTGCCCCGGACACGGTGCCCCGTGGCGGAGCCCTGGAAGCCATCGCGATGTCTTACGCCGACACCTTCTCGGTGGGCAACCTTCTGGATTTTCAACTCGGTGCTGAAGGCCAGGCAATTGATTTTCTGGGACGCGAGGCGAACGCCTTCCGGCCCTCGGGCACTATGGATCTCCACTTGGGCGCCAATACGATTTTGGAGTACCGTTACGCCACATCCGAGCCCAATACTCGCGCCAGTAAGGGCTTCGACTCCGCTCCGGCAGACCTCAGCGAAACCGGTCCTCGCATGACCATGGTTAACGGAGAGCCGCTGCTGGAGAATGCTCATCACCATGAGGTCTCGCTGTCGGAGCGCCTGGGCGCCAATAAGTTACAGCTTGCCTACTACAACGACCGCATCAAAGACCCGGCATTGCTTGGCGTCGGCGATGTCGATATTCCGACCGGCAACATTCTTCCTGACGTTTACTCCGGGACCTTCAGTTACAACGGTGGCGAGTTGCAGGCGCAGGGCGTGCGCTTCGTCTTCCAACGCAAGCTGTCGAGCGACCTCACGGCTACGCTGGATTATGCTTACGGCGGCGTGCTGGAGTTGCAACAACCCAACCTCGCCTGGAGCACGGTTCCAGGCAGTTTGGACCACGGCTGGCGCCACTCGGCCGCTCTCAAGCTCAACGGCAGCGTGCCCCGCTGCAAGACAAAATGGATTGCCTCCTACCGCTGGACCAGCGGTCAGACTCTGCTCCCAGTCGACCTGTTCAACGCGTCGGCGGGACAGGCCGATCCCTTCCTCAATCTCTTCATCCGCCAGCCGCTGCCGCACTTCCACGGCATGCCGGGAAACATGGAAGCCCTGATCGATGTGCGCAACCTGCTGGCGCAGGGCTATGAGCCCGTGATCGGCCCCGACGGCAGCACCGTGTATCTGGTGCAATCCGCGCGCAGCGTCCGTGGCGGACTGGCGTTTACCTTCTAGCAAGCGCAGTATGCTGTTGAGCGGGAAGCGCGAGAGAAGAAAACGCGGGAACGCAAGAGGCGACCCAGGAACCGCTAAGACCCTCCAATACCCTGATCACATGCGAGATGGCGATTTCTGGCCAGTTACCCATGCATTGCCTGCCGACAGCCAGGCTGCACTAATGCGGCTGAACAAGGGGCCGGGCATTCCTTGCGGCGTTCCCGGCCCCTGCGTACTTCTGACGTTCGGCTACGGCGAAATCTCCCAGACCACACCGACACCATAGGCAGTCCGCTCGACGCCCTTCGCCGGCGTGTTCAGTTGTTCTACCGGGCGCCGCAGTCCCCCATCATGGCGAGAGCTCCCAAACTGTTCCATCACTATGCAAGCCACAGTTCGTCGTTGTGCCGAAGAGATTGCCGTGACTATCGACCGCTAAAGCACCGGAAGCGGGAAAGTAGGTGTTGCTCCAAAGCACCGGAAAGCCAAAGTTCCAGCCGCTGCCGGTCGGCGTGGCTCTGAAAATAAACCCGTAATAAATGGGATCCTGGTCCTCATTGGCGATGCCTGTACCTGTGCCGTACAAGAAGTTGCCGGTAGAATCGATGGCCAGGTTGTTAAATATCCACACGTTGTAGTTCGGGTTGTAGCCGTCTAAGAGAGTGCTGTAGATCCATTGACCATTGGAGGGCGAGAGCTCGAAAATTCTGCCGTAGTAGTTTTCATCCCAACCGTTGATGACAAAGTATTGGAACGTTGCTATCAGATCGCCCGCCGGGGTTTGCACCAGTGAGTTGGGGATGCCGATGGTGTAGTCGTAGTTCGGGATGTCGTAAAGTACGGTTTCAGTCCAGCTACCGGCCGACGGCGTCAACTGAAAGACAACGCCATTGTCTCTGCTTCCCCCGCCGCCCGCGGTATTCCCATAGATATTGCCGTCATTGCCGAAGACGATGGTGAGAGGCACTGCGCCATCACTACCGCCCGTGAAGCTATACAGGATTTTCTCTTGCCATCCTCCGGGCGATGGCACCAGTTCGAAGACCGCACCGTTTTGCCAGGCGCCACCATATTGCGAAAGGCCATAGAGATTGCCGGCCGGGTCGGAAACTAATCCGCCCCCGTCATATGCATCCGTATCGCCCGTGAATTCATAAAGCACGTTCTCGGTCCAGGCGCACGGGAGGGATTGGCAGGCGTTCGGCGCCGGTTTCACGCCAAAGATGAGACCGCAGTCACCAAAGTTGCAATTTCCGGTCCCGCCTCCGGCCCCGCCGTACAAGATCTCGTCCTTGCCGACGATTACGCCGCCCGGATAACTCCCGTCATTGCTGCCCGTGAAGTTGTACAACGTGCTGAGCAGCCAGTTCGAACCGGCGTTAGCGAGTTTGAAGATCGTTCCAAATTCGCTGCTGAGCGCTGCTCCGTACAGGTTCCCTGCGCTATCGATCGCCACCCCTGACGGATACGCATACCCATCTGGCCCGGCGGTGAAATCGTGGATCACGCGGAAATTTCCGGATTGTTCCGGCATGCAGCTATTCGGGGAAGAAGAACCTGGGTTAATGGTGAACGATTCCGACGGAATCGTGCCCACCGAGCTCTCCGAAGCCGAAGATGGACAGCCTGGGCTCGTGCAGCCGATACCGCTGTTCTCATCCCAGTAAATCGGCTCGCCATCAGCAGTGGTGGCGTTCTGCAAGTTCACCCAGTAGGTGCCGTTGTTAAGGGAGACGTTGAAAGAGCTCGAGGTCTCCGTGCAGACGTT
>Ga0181530_10002074_pt1 | contig 24433 bp, 17 predicted proteins | sample PEATcosm2014_Bin_42_FD_119769 | JGI IMG/M metagenome (GOLD analysis project Ga0181530, IMG submission 119769) | Peatland microbial communities from MTU Mesocosm Facility, Houghton, MI, USA - PEATcosm2014_Bin10_60_metaG | ecosystem: Environmental > Terrestrial > Soil > Wetlands > Peat | place... | reverse complement strand
GTTCCAACTCCCCCAAAAGACCCCGAGACGAACTCAAAAATGTAGTGGCGACCTTTTGGATCGTTGCCTTGCAAATCAACGACTTACGCTACCGCCCACCCCTCAACCATGAAATTTCGGTTATTTGGGTTCGCCGGTTCCGCATTGCTTGTGCCGGGGCGGGGATTAGAATGGACTTATGCGATCTGAATCATTGCAGTTTTTGGAACGGCTGGTCAATACGCCCAGCCCATCGGGCCACGAGGCGCGCGGACAGCGGGTCTGGCTCGATTATGCGCGGCCGTTCGCGGACGAAACTTTTACCGACGCTTACGGGAACGCGGTGGCGGTGCTGAACAAGGGCGGCTCGCCCCGGCTCATGCTGGCGGCGCACGCGGATGAGATTTCGATGGTCGTCAATTATATCAATGACGAGGGGTTTATTTATGTCCGCAAGCTCGGCGGCGTGGACCCGGCCATCTCCAAGGCGCAGAGGATCCTCATCCACTCCCGGACCGGGCCGGTGCCGGGGGTGGTGGGCAATGTGGCCCCGCATTTGATGAAGGGGGAGACGGAGGGGAAGGCGCCCAAAATCCACGAATTGTTTGTTGACATCGGCGCGGGGAGCCGGCGGGAGACGGAAAAGCTGGTGCGGGTGGGCGATCCCATCACGGTGGCCGATTCTTTTGAGTTGTTGCGCAACGATCTGGCGGTGGCGCGGGCGTTTGACAACCGGATCGGGACGTTCGCCGTGGCGGAGTCCCTGCGGCTGGCGCGGGAAAGCAAGGGGAAGTTGAAGGCGGAGATTCTGGCGGTGTCCAATATCATGGAGGAAGTCGGCTTGCTGGGAGCGCGGCAGATCGCTTACACGCTCAAGCCGGATGTGGCGCTGGTGGTGGATGTGACACACGCGACGGATTATCCGACCGTCAGCCAGCAGCGGCACGGGGATGTGAAACTGGGGCGCGGGCCGACGCTCACGCACGGAGTCTGCAATCACCCGGAAGTGGTCGCGCGGCTGGAAGCGGTGGCGCGCGCGCAGAAGATCAAGCTGCAGCACGAAGCGACTTCGGCCACAAGCGGGACGGACACGGACGTGATTTTCTGGACGCGGGGCGGGATACCGAGCGGGCTGATCAGCCTGCCGGACCGCTACATGCATTCGCCGGTGGAGATGATCAGTTTGCGCGACCTGGAACAGATTCCGCGGCTGATCTGCGCCTTCGCGCTTTCGCTCAAGGCCGGGGAAGAGTTCAAAGTGAAGATTTGAGCAACCCTCCCACCATTCCGGCGCGCCCTGACAGCTTGCTCCGGCATCTGACGGTGGCGGCGGCGCTGGCGGCGGTGTTTTACATCGCGGCCTTTGCGTGGATTGAACATCTGCGGGCTGCGAAGGGGCCGTGGGAAATGGCGTTTATGACCGACGGGGCGGGGCGGCCCCGGCTGGAGATTTCGCAGCGGGCGCTGAACATATCGGAGCGGTTGAGTTTCCCGGACGCCCCGGCGGCGCGGCCGAATCTGGCCGAGGTGGTCAGATTCCGCGAAGCGACGACGAACCTGCCTTTTGGGGAAATGCTGCAGCAGGACGCGCTCTATTTGCCGGGGACGGTTACGATGCGGCTCTTCGGCCACCGGATCGAAGTGCTGCCGCGGACGCTGGTGGTGGACCAAAAGGAGCACCCGTGGAAGGCCGGGGAGGAAATCGTGGTCCGGGAGGAGGCGAAACCGGGGCCTTGAGAAAGCAGTTTGAGAAAGCAGGGATTGAGGATTGAATTGATTTGAAGAGTCGAAATTGGAATACTGCGAACAAGACTTTGAAACAGGTGCCTACAGCTTTGCCAAAGACATTCGCCGATTACAAAGCGGATGCCAGGAACTGGATTACTCTGGCGACTGGGGAGTATTACCCGGACATTCTCAAAGATGCCTGCGAACTGTACAAACCGGTTCTTGTGCGTTTTGGTCAGCTATTGCAATCATCGGAATCTTCGATTCGCTTGTTCCTGCAAATCGCCGGCGAGCCTGACAGCGCGATGAGAGTCCAACTCGCGCGCGTTTTTCGGAAATATGTCAGTCCCGAAACGCCTGTGGAAATGCTGAAACATAAGTCCAAAGCCGCGGTCATCTGCGAGCAATTTGGGAAGGGTTTCCGGCCAATTCAAAAAGTTCAGGCGGCGTTTATGTCGCGCCCAATGCCCGATGAGGCACTCTGCGCGGTTTTGTGGGAATACAAAGACCGGGGCAAAAAGGGCTATGATCTTACGGAACGGTTCTTCGCGTTGTTCCGCTCCACCCTGCCTAATTTGCTGATTCAGGGGCCGGAACGAGCCGGGAAGGACATCTTGCTCGGTAGTATTTTCGAGAAATATCCCAAACCGGATCGGCCGGTTGATTTTGTGGTCTACGACGTCAGTGGAAAGGAAATTCTCGCGATTGGCCTGGCCCGCTACGACTCTGACCGGGGCGGCTCTCAGGAAGACGACCGCACCGGAGGTTACCAGAATTGTGCCGACGAGATTCTGAATTATGCCAGGAAACACAAGCTCGGCGCAAAAGTCATTTTCATCAACGACGGCCCCGGTTTGTTGCTCGGTTCAATGTGGGATGACTACGCTCGCCTGGAGCGAAGCCGCCCTGGCAGAATTCTTGTGACGACTCTCCGATTGGTGCCGGAGCGGCTCACGCGTGAGTGGCTGCTCTCGTGAAGAAACCACTATGGCAACTGGAATCCCCAGAACAAGATGGCAAACTCCGCCGGACGCGACGGAGCGGAACGGCGATGATGCCGGCAACACGGATGTCCATCTTGGCTATGACGGGAAAAAGAGCCGAGAGGAGATTCTGACTACATTGCCTGCGGTTTGCCGCCAATTGTGGCCGGAGGGTCATGATCAGATGACCCGAAACCAACTTTATTATGGCGACAACCTGCCCATTTTGGCCGCGCTGAGGCGCAATCCGGCGGTTTGCGGAAAAGTGCGGCTCATTTATATTGACCCTCCTTATGCGACCCGAAGCGTTTTCCAATCGCGCAACCAGAATGACGCCTACACGGACCTGAGGGAAGGCGCCCACTACCTGGAATTTCTTCGCGAACGCTTGATCTTTCTGCGCGAGATTCTGGCCGATGACGGTTCCATTTACGTTCACTTGGACGACAATATGGCCTTCCTGGTCAAGGCGCTGATGGACGAAGTGTTTGGGCGGGGCAATTTTCGCAATTGGATAACGCGCAAGAAGTGTAATCCCAAGAACTACACACGAAAAGTCTATGGGAACATCGCTGACTTCATCTTGTTCTACACTAAAGGTGAAAGTTACGTGTGGCATCGCCCGCTGGATCCATGGACCGAAGAAAAGGCGGCGAAAGAATACCAGTATTTCGAGGCAGGAACGGGCCGGCCCTATAAGAAGGTGCCGGTGCATGCGCCTGGAGTGCGCAACGGGGAGACAGGCCAGTTGTGGCGCGGCAAACCGCCACCACCCGGCAAACACTGGCAATATCCGCCCCGCGTGCTCGACCAGATGGACGCCCGGGGCGAAATCTACTGGTCTCCCACCGGCAACCCCCGCAGGAAGATTTATCTCGATCAAAGCGAAGGCATTCCTGTGCAAGACATCTGGCTGGAGTTTCGAGATGCCCACAATCAGAACATCGAAGTGTCCGGCTACCCCACCGAAAAGAACCCAGACCTGCTGGCACGGATCATGGAGGCATCCAGCAACGCCGGCGACCTGGTCCTGGACTGTTTCTCCGGTTCCGGCACGACGTTGAGCGTGGCTTCCCATCTGGGGCGTTCCTGGATCGGAATGGACAACAGCCGGGAGGCGATCGGCGCGACCCTTCGCCGCTTCGGCCAGGGTCTTGAGCCGATGGGTGATTTTGTGAGCGAACAGGGAACTACCGCGCCGGGTGGGGAGCCGGAGGCCAGTCTGCCGCTTTTTGGGCCGGACCAAATCGGAAAACCATATCTGAAAAATGCCTCCCGGCACCGGATCATTAAAGACTTCACCTTTTTCGCCCAGGAGCCGTGTCAAGGTGAATTGGACAGCCTTCTTGGGCAGTGGGCGGAGTGGATTGGGGAGACGAAACTGGTGCAAATTCATGAAACGGGGCCAGAGTATCGGGTCCACAAAACCAAGGAACGAAAACGAAGCCGAAGTTAAGCTGGATAATCCCGGAGAGGACTGCTAAATCACACCGCCCAACATCATAGATTACCAAACCAAATGCAACCTGTTCGCTGGGGAATTATCGGAACCGGCACTAGCGCCGCGAGATTCGCGGAGGCGCTGACGGCCATGCCGGAGGCCCGGTTCGTGGCGGCGGGGTCCCGCTCGCAGGCGGCGGCGGAGAGCTTCGGCGCGCGCTGGGGGGCGGCACGCTGCCACGGAAGTTACGCGGCGCTGGCGGCGGATAGGGAGGTGGAGGCGGTGTATGTGGCGGTGCCTCATCCTTTTCACGCGGAGAATTCGCTGCTCTGCCTGGAGGCGGGGAAGGCGGTGCTGTGCGAGAAGCCCTTTGCGCTCAACGCCGCCCAGGCGGCGGAGGTCATCGGGTGCGCGCGGCGGCGGAGATTGCTGGTAATGGAGGGGATGTGGACGCGGGCATTCCCGGTGATGGTGCGCCTGCGGCAATTGCTGGCGGAAGGGGCGGTGGGCCGGGTGCGATTGGTGAGGGCGGATTTTAGTTTTCGCGCCAAGTTCTCCGCCGAGGGGCGGCTTTTCAACCGCCAACTGGGCGGCGGCGCGTTGCTGGATGTCGGGGTTTATCCGGTTTCGCTCGCCTCGATGATCCTGGGACCGCCGGCGCGAATTTGCAGCGGGGCGGAGATGGGGGCGACGGGCGTGGATTATCAGGCGGCCATGATTTTCCATTATCAAAATGGCGCGGCGGCGGCGCTGTTTGCGGGTTTGCGGGCGGACAGCATAAGCGAGGCGGAGATTATTGGCGAAAGCGGCGCCATCACGATCCATAGCGTCTGGTGGAAACCGAGCCGGATGACGGTGAGGCGGACGCGGGGCGAGAGCGAGACTTTCGACATGCCTTACGCGGGAAACGGCTTTCAATTCGAGGCGGCGGAGTTTATGAATTGCCTGCGGCAGGGGCGGATGGAGAGCGCGATGATGCCGCTGGAGGAAACGCTTTCCATTATGAAAACGCTGGACGCGGCGCGGGCACCCTGGGGTTTGCGTTACCCGGGGGAGTAAAAAAACGAGAAAAAAGCAGGTTTGCATTGACACCCGGGGGGCTGCCCGTTAAAAACGACCATGGCGCAACAAAGAGAAACAGAGATTGCAAAGTGAATTGACGACCTAAATCCAAAAAACAAGGCGCGTTGGATGTTTCAGCCACGGGCGAAACGCGGTAGTCTTCGGGCCTCTCAACTGCAAAAAACACACACATGAACGACACAAGATTATTCATCGGTAACCTGTCTTACAACACCACGGAAGACGATCTGAAGGCTTGCTTCGCCGAGGCGGGCGCCGTCAGCTCTGTCAACTTGATGATGGACAAGTTCACGGGCAAATCGCGCGGATTTGCCTTCGTGGAAATGGCTTCGGCGGCCGAGGCGGCCAAAGCCATCGAGATGTTCCACGGCAAGCCGCTGCATGAGCGGGCGCTGACGGTCAATATCGCCCGCCCGCGCGAGGATCGTCCCCCCGGCCAGGGCGGAAGGGAATCCCGCGGACCCAGGGAGTCCCGCGGCGAAGGCCGGGAGCAGGGCGGGCATGGCCGGCGGTATTGAGTCCCCGGCGGACTGTCAAACGGAAACGCCTGACCGGAATCCGGCGATTTTTGGGGATTCCGGGAAATTCCGGTTTGACACCATGGGGCGGCGACTTTAGCTTATAGGCGCAAAAGGAAATTATGCCAGAAAATATTCCGAATCTGCCCGGTGGCGCGATGCCGCCCAAGCCGGCTGAAGCCGCCAAGGTTCAGCCCAAGAAGGAAACCGTCCGCATCAATTTGCCGCCCAAGCCGACTTCCGCGCCGACGATCAAGCTGCCGACGCTGGCGCAAGCCGGCCCGGCAACTTCTCCCGGAGCCGCTGCGCCGCCTGCCGCTCCCCGGCCGGCAGCGCCTCCGCCGCCTTCGGCCCCTCCGCCTTCGGCGCCTCCGCGTCCGGGCGCGACGGCGGCGCCCCGGCAACAGGCTGCGTCGGCGCCGGTCCAGCGTCCGGTTCCTTATGTCGCGCCGGCCGCCGGCATCGGCATGCTCGACAAGGCCCTGGCCATTGCCGCCGTGGTGGTGGTGCTGCTGGCGGTCGGTTCCTGCCTGTATCTGATTCTTGGCATTCCGGGGCTGCAGCCCAATTGACCCATTTATGTCTGCGCTTAATATCGTCAAGCTCAACAAGTCGAACTTTGAGCAGGAAGTGCTCAAGTCGCCGGTGCCGGTGGTGGTGGATTTCTGGGCGGACTACTGCGGGCCTTGCAAACAGGTCGCCCCCGTGCTCGATGAACTGGCCGGCGAGTACGACAGCCGCGTTCGCATTGGCAAGGTGGACGTTAGCGAAAATCAAGAACTCGCAGATGGTTACGGGGTGCGCGCCATCCCCACTTTTCTGCTTTTCAAAGGCGGCGAGGTTGTCGGACAGATCGTCGGAATGGTCTCCAAGCGCGATCTCAAGGCGCAGTTTGACAAGCTGATTGCGTGACGGATGGAAACGCGGCCGGTGTCCAGGGGTGAGGACCCGGCGCAATCGCTTTCGGGATTTCGGGGGCTTTGTTATATGGCCGCCATCGGCCGCAGAACGGGAACCGCTCTTCATGCCATTGATTATTACGCCGGGGCAACTGAAGCAGCGCGCCGAATTGTATCATACGCTCGGCGTCTTGCTCTCAGCCGGGTTGACCGCGCCCAAGGCCCTGGAGCAGCTTCACAGCAACCCGCCGTCCCGCTCTCTGCGCGCGCCCATCGCCCAATGGCAGCAATACCTGCGCGAGGGGGTGTCCGTCAGCGACGCGGTGGGGCAAATGGGCGGCTGGATGCCGGCGTTCGATGTCGCTTTGGTGAGCGCGGGCGACCACAGCGGCCGATTGGACGCCTGCTTCAAATTGCTCGCCGGTTATTACGAGGAACGGGCGCAAATGGCGCGGAAGATGATTTCGGATTTGCAGTACCCGGTCTTTCTATTTCATTTTGTGGTGTTGGTTTTTGCCTTCCTTGATTTTCTCAAGCCCGGTCATGGTTTGGCGCGGTTTGCGTTCGTTATGCTGGGAATCCTGGTTCCCATTTATGCGGCCGCCGCCTTCCTGATTTTTGCCGGCCAGGGGCGGCACGGGGAAAAATGGCGCAGCGTGGTGGAAAACATACTGCGGCCAATCCCTTTGCTGGGCAAGGCGCGGCGCTTTCTGGCGCTGGCGCGGCTGGCGGCGGCGCTGGAGGCGCTGCTCAGCGCCGGGGTCATCATCACCAGCGCCTGGGAACTGGCGGTCGCGGCCAGCGGTTCGCCCGCCCTGGGCCGCGCGGTGCGCGGATGGAAGGCGCGGGTGGAGTCCGGCGCCACACCGGCGGAACTGATCAAGGCATCGCCGGAGTTTCCAGAAATGTTCGCCAGCCTTTACGCGACCGGCGAAATCAGCGGACAGCTTGATGAGACGCTGGGGCGGCTGCACCGGCATTACCAGGAGGAAAGCAACAGCCGAATGCGCACCATCGCCGAATGGTCGCCCAGGCTGATCTACTATATGGTGTTGTTGCTGGGGGCCTGGTACGTGATTTCTTATTATTATCATCTCTATGGCCCCGGGAGTGACTTGGACAAGGCTCTGAACGGCCAACTTTGAACGGGAAACAGAACAGACAGCGCTGCGGACCATGACCATTGACCAACTACAGACAAACGAAGAACTGCGCCGGCACGAGTTTCCAGTCGTGCGCTCGAAAATCTTCCTCGCCCATTCCGCAGCCAGCCCGCTTCCGCGCCGGGTGGCCGCGGCATTGAACCAATTCGCGGCGCAATGCTCGGAGGACTCCCAGGACGCGCCGTTCCCGGAATCGCGCTTCCGGCAGACGCGCCAACTGGCGGCGCGCCTGATCGGGGCGCAAGCGGAGGAGATCGCGTTCGTGGGGCCGACCTCGCTGGCATTGAGCATCGCCGCCGCCGGGCTGCCGTTGCGCAAGGGCGACAATATCCTGATCTACTTCGACGACTATCCCTCCAATGTTTATCCCTGGACGGCGCTGGCGGAAAAGGGCGTGCAGGTCCGCCTGTTGAATGTCCGCGAATTGGGAAAAATCCGGCCGGTGGATGTCATGGGCCAGGTGGACGAACAAACGCGGCTGGTGGCGCTGTCAACCAGTCACTTCCTCGCCGGCTTCCGCCCCGATCTGGACGCCATCGGCGCGTATCTGCGCGGGCGGAACATTCTCTTCGGCGTGGACGCCATTCAAACGCTGGGCGCGTTCCCCATCTCTGTCAAACATCTGGATTTTCTGGCGGCGGGCGCGCACAAATGGCTGCTGGGTCCCTGCGGCGCGGGCATTTTCTATGTGCGCAGAGCATTGCAGGAAACGCTCGTTCCCAAAATTTACGGCTGGCATAACGTGCGCTCGCCGGGGTTTGTGGCGCAGGAGAAATTCGCCTTTCCGCCGGACGGCCGGCGTTACGAGACCGGCACGGCCAACCTGCCGGGGTTGGCGGGGATGCAGGCGGCGCTGGAATTGTTGCTGGAGGCGGGGGTGGAAAACATCGCCGCCGAATTGCTGCGCAAACGCGCCTGGCTCGTTCCGGCGCTCCAGCAAAAAGGCTGGACCGTCCTCCAAGCCGACGCTCCGCCGCCCAATGCCGGCGCGATCATCACTTTTTGCCGGGCGGGCGCGGAACCGGCAGACCTGGCTGGCTTGCACCAGAAACTGCGCCAAGCCGGCGTCGAGATGTCATTGCGGGGCGACCGCGCCGGGCGTCAGTACTTGCGCATCTCGGCGCATTTCTACAACACCGACAACGAGTTGCGAAGGGCGCTCGAATTGCTCTGAACCACGGCTGTCTTTCCCGGCTTCACGGAACCGGCTGGGGCATAATCCGGCCAAGATTCAGCGCGCCGCCGGAGGGATCAGCAGGAACGGTGAAGGAGACATTCGTTCGCAGTCGCTCATAACCCGCCACTCGCGGAAGACCCAACACTCCCGTTGCACTGTCACTTGCGTCGCTCTCGATTACACTTGCCGCCAGCGTGTAATCCCCGGCGGTCAAGTCTTCGGACACCCATGCTCCTTCGCTGGATTCCCTGAACATGTAGTTCCTGAAAATCGCCGGCTGGCCCTGTAGTTGCTCAGGACTTGGCAGAGAAACGCCGACCCTTACGTACCTGTCGGTTCCCAGTTCCACACCGGGAGGCAAACTCACCTGCGCCGTTACGGTGTAAAATGCCGCGTTGACGACCGCTGTTTCGCCGGGACGGACCCGGGTCGGCGGCCCCGGAAACTGGACGCGGTAGTTCCCTTGCATGTCCCGCTTCAGCACAACAAATTCGCCGGGTGGAACTTCGGGAAAGGCGAAGCGCCCATCCGCGTCCGTCTCAGCCGTGAACGTGCCAGCGGCACGGATTATGCCGTTTGTTCCATAACTCTTCAAGGCCAGCATCCGCCCGGCGGCGGGTTTTCCCGCTGAGAACAATGTCCCTTCAATCCGGCCCAAGCGCTGAAGGCGGAGGATTGGCTCGGCCGCAAGGGCCGCCGGGGTCGCCTCCGCATAACCATCGGGGCAGGCGACGATGACACGGATCACCTCGTCATCCGGGGGCAGAGCGAACCGGCCTTGGTCGTCCGTCGAAAACACATTGGTATAATGTTCCGGAAAGCTGTGCCGCAGCCCGCCGGGCATCGGTATGAAATGATTGCCGGGCAATTCGAGTCCAATATCCGCATTTGTGGCGGGGCGTCCATCCGGCAATAGGACGGTGACGGTGGTGGAAGGGGCTGGAGTCAAAGCGATATCCAGTTGAACGTTGCCTTCGTCTTTTCCCACAGCGCGCGTGACGAACGGCGCGTAGCCTTGCGCTTCGAGCTTGAAGGACACCTGTTGTCCTGGCTGGACGCGGGCAGCCTCCACCATGTTGTCAAACCATTGAAACTTTCCGCCTTGGAAAGACAGGCTGTCCATCCACGACGGCGTTGATGGTGACCCGTTGACGCTCAGGACGAAATGGGGGATTGGCAGACCCGATGCCGCATCGCCCACGCTGCCCGTGATCTTCAGGTGTGGCGCAGTTGCGCGGGCGGACGCCAGCGTCACCACATGTTCCGCGCCATCCGCCGGCACAAGCATATTTGTCGCCTCAAAGCCAACGGCCTCAACATTCAGCCGCAGTTCGGAGTCGGGCGAGCTTTCCCACACCACACGACCCTCTGCGTCTGGACGGAGGGCGCCGCGGTTTCCTCGGGTGCCAAGCGGACCCATGCCAACGCCACGACCCGGCCTGGCTGCCGGGCCGGGGCCGCGACCGGGTTCCGAAGATAATGAATAGACCGAGCCATTGGTCACAGGCTTTCCATTGGCGTCCTGGATGCGCAAGCGCAGGACATTTCCGGGCTGCAACACGAAGCGCAGCGCATCGGGATTGTTGGTCAGCATCACTTCCAGGTTCGCCTGAGCAAACCCGCGCGCCTCCACAATAAAGTGGTTCGTGCCCGGCCTGCAGCCAGTCAGAGCAAACGTTCCGTCGGCCTGATTGGTCGTTTCGAGTGGGAAGGACCGAGTGAGCGTGACGCCTTGGCCCGCCGCAAGAGCCAGTTCTTTGAACGAACTTTCCATCTCGGCGACAGCCGCCACCCTTGCTCCCGGAACAACGCGGCCCTCTGTGTCCACGACCACGCCATGCGCTGTTATGCCGCGAGTGATTCTGAAAACATAAGTACCGGCCAGCAGTTGCTTCTCCGCCTCGGGGTTGCCACCGGTATAGATGATGATTGGCTCTGTAAAGTAGTCAGGATGAGTTGCACGGCCGAAGATCAGCGAGATAGCGTCTTTCGCGAACCGGTCAATGCGCCAGCGGCCGTCCGCGTCAGCCACGGTTTTCTCCACGGCTGCGTAGGAGAGGTGAGGAGGTTCAGCTTGACCTGCCGCGCTGACACCGAAATCATTTTGAACCTGCACTTCCGCGCCGGGTACGGGCCTGCCATCCTCATCCACAACTTGTCCGCCGATCGGGACTGAATGGGGGAGGCGCAAGGTGTATTGCCGCGGGATTTGGTCGCCACGATCCTGGTTCCAACCGAACGTCGTATCCACGAATCCATCGGTGCTGGTGTGTATCCGCAAGACCGCAGCTTCGCGGGACACAGGAACTTCGCACACGCCCTGTGCCGTCGCGGTCATTGTCGTTGGCAGAACGGGGGTTCCTCTCCGGCCAATTTCCCGGACGAAGTACTCAATCGTCGCGCCGGCCACGGGTTTTCCGGTGTCGTCGGCGATAATATGGAGGACGAGTCCGTTAGTTGTTCCTGCCGCGGAAAACGGCGCGGAATTGGCCGCATTGGCCGGCACGCCGACAGAAGACACGGGGGAGGGCGCGTTCGCGGAGATTGCCGCATCGAGCGCGGTCTTCCCGGATGCCAGCCATTTCGGCACGACGATGAGGCCCGCCAACACAACCGCTACGCCCGTTGCCACCACTGCGTTTCCTTTGATCAAGCCCGCGAGCTTTAGCATACTCCAGCCCAACCCGCTTCCGGCGGCAGCCGCCGTGAGCGCTGTGCCGCTGACCTGGGCGGCGAGTCCAGCGGGCGCGCCCATGACAGCGTGGCCGGTGAGAACGGCTGTAAGAGCGGTGATAGTCGAAGTGACTCCGCGTTTGGCGAGAGCGGCGCGCAAGCGGTCAACGGCGCGGTCAACTTTCATGCGCGCGGCGTTTTCCTTCAGGCCGAGGCGCGCGCCGATTGCGGCCAGCGGCAGGCCCTCAAAGTAGCGCAGCAATACCGCCTCGCGGTCGCGGGCGCTCAGATCGTGCATGGCGTCGTCGAGCAGCGGACGCAGTTCCTGCCAGCGGGAATCGGAATCGGTGGAGTCAAGGAGTTGGTTCATTTCGTGGGCCTCCCGTTCGTGGTTGCGGCGGCATTGCTCGGCGCGGCGCTCGTGGGCGGCTCGGTAACGGGTGCTCGTGTAGAGCCAGCCGGTCAGTGAGGTGTGCCCGGTCAGCCCCGGCGCCTTGCGCGCCAAGTCCGTGAAGACCGCCTGCGTCACATCCTCCGCCGCGCCGGTGTCGCCGCCGACTTGCCTCAACGCGGCCGAATAGACCAGGTCAATGTGTTGCCGCACCAATTCGGCGAAAGCCGCCTCCGAGTGGTCGGACACATAACGGCGAAGCAACTCGTTAGTCATCATCTTACCCCTATAACACCCTCCCGCCGGCCAAACCGCACACCGGCTTATCCGGAGGAGAATCAGAGCGTTTCATCGAGTCAAAGCGGACAGCACTCTTGGCAATAAACCGAGCAAGGCTCCGGCGCCCGCAGCCACAAGCCAGATTGCGAGATGCCTTTTCCCAGGCGGCAATGCCTTTGCAACTTGGGATCGCAGTAAAATGAACAGCACAAACCAAATCACACTAAACGATGCAAAGAACATAAAGATCTCGCTAATAACTTCCCGGGGGGCGAACACAGCCGTCACCGCGGCGGCAATTACGAGTGTTGCTACTAACGCTCTCTTCGGTGTTGAATCCATATCTATGTCTTTCAGTTTCTGGCTCCTCCTGATACTCCCGACTTCAGTCTATGCGCAACCAGACGGTTTTCAAGTAGGCCGGCTCCCGGTGATGCGCAGGAAAATCCGGGGGCTGCGGGACGTAATGCCGCCGCGTGACACGGCGGCCGGCCCGCTCGATAGCCGCGGTTGTCATTTCCAGGAAACGCTCCGGTTTCAGCGCCGCCGCGTTGGCCGAGCAGAGCAGAACGCCGTCCCGCGCCAGCAGGGGCAGCGCGGCGGCGGCCAGCGTTCCGTAATCTTTTTCCGCCTGGAAAACGCCGTGCTCCTTGGAGCGCGAAAAGGTGGGCGGGTCCAGAATGATAGTGTCAAATATGCGTCCCTTTTTAGCCAGACGCCGGAACCAAGTGAAGACGTCGCCAAAAATGAAATCGTGCGCGGCGGGATCCAGGCCGTTGAGCGCAAAATTGCGCTTTCCCCATTCGAGGTGTTTTTTGGAAAGGTCCAGGCTGGTCGCGCGCGCGCCGCCCGCCGCCGCGGCCACGGAGAATCCGCAGGTGTAGGCAAAGGCGTTAAGCACCCGGGCCGGCCGGGCGAGGGTGAAGTCCGGCGCGACGCAACCTGTCAACAACCGCCGCCGGTTTTCCCGCTGGTCCGGGAACAGTCCGGCGGAACCGCCCTCCGCCAGGCGCAGCGCGAAGCGCAGGCCGTTTTCCCGCGCCACGATTTCGTCCGGCGCTCTTTCCCCCGCCAGCCATTGCGGCGCGGTTTCCGGTCCCGGCCGGTTCCCGGCCCGGCGCCGCGCGAGTTTGTGATAAATGCCGCGCGCGGAAAAGCGCCGCCCCAGTTCCTCCACCCAGGCGCGCTGCTCCCCGGCCAATTCGCCCGCCGTTTCCGCCAGCAAAAAATCGCCGAGACGGTCCGCATACAAACCGGGCCAGCCGTCCGCCGCGCCGTGGACGAGGCGGAAGATGTCGGTCGCGGCCGGGTCAATGACCGCCGCGCGCAGCGCCGCGCGCGGATCGGCGGAGAAATCCGGTGGCGCGTCAAACAAAATGTTTTCACCGGTGGCGGGATGCCGGAAGCCCAGTTGCGCCGCGTGCAAATAAACGCGCGCCGCCGGCGTCCCGCCATAAAGCGTGTCGCCCAAAATCGGGAATCCATGCGCCGCGGCGTGGACGCGGATTTGGTGGGTGCGGCCGGTGGCGGGTTCGGCCTGCCAGACGGAAAAGTCTTTCACGGTGGCAGGGCGGGGCTTCCAAGGAAACCGGATGGGAGGAATGGGAAGAATAGGACATATAGGACGAATGGGACGAATGGCACAAGTGGCTTGCTCCAATACATCGGGCGTTCCTGGGCACAATGCACCGGATTGGGTGGTTGGCAGCTCCTGCGGAGCCAGCCGCGTGAAGGTGGTTTCGGCCGCGCCGCCTGCCGGCCCGGCGGGCAGGCCCGTATATTTTTCCCCGGTGCGCGCCAGCCACGAACGCGCGGTCAGGCGGGCAAAAGCCGTCTTGCGGTCGGTGAGTAAAATATATTTTTTCCGTGCGGCGCGCTGCTCGAATTGCTGGGTGAGGGAGCGGTTGGCGAGGGTGGTTTTGCCGAAAACGATCAGGCCGGACGTTTCCTTGTCGAGCCGGTGGATAATGGCGAGCGCGGCCCGGCGCACGTCGCCATTGCGGAGCCACTCGTACAAGCCCTCGCCGGCAAAAGGCGAGGGCGCGTGAGTGTTCAGCCCGGCCGGCTTGTTGGCCACGAGCAGATGTTCGTCTTCAAAGATGATGACGCCCGGCATGGTGAGAGTGCGCATGGTTTTTGAGGGAATGGCGTCCCGGTTCTTTCCCACCCGCTGAGTAAAGCGGCTGGAATTCCATCTTATGTTTTACAGGTGTTTCAAGGCGTTGGCTCCGGCAGGACGATCTTTAAATCCCGGCCCGGTTCCGTATGGGCCTCGCCGAGGATTCGCTGGTCGTCGGCGGTCTTGACGATGAACCGCGGCCGGGGCACATCCATTCCGCGCAGCGAAAAATGCCCGGTGGCGTCGGTGGTGGTCCACGAATAACCAAAATAGCGGCTGGGCGGGCCGGGCATGCCGGCCTGCTCCGACGGAGCAAATATCACTTCGAGTTGGATTGCGGGCTTGCCGCTGTGGTCAACCACCGTTCCGGCATATTCCCGGCCGCGTTTCATGCGGACAACCCAATTGGCCGTTTGCCGGGAGGCGACCACCTCGCGGCGCGTCAGGACCTGCGGCAGACAGCCATTGGCCATAAAGCGCATGACATGGCCTTCTTCCAATCCCTCCAGCGCAAACTTGCCTCCGGCTTCGTCATAAGCGGGCAGCCAGGTGATTTGACCGGGTTTCTCCGGGTTCGCTGTGCCGGCTTGTATGAAAACGTCTGGAATCAGTTCGTCTGTTTTGTCGTCCACCGCCTGGCCAATGATGTCCGCGTATTTGGCCTGGGCAAGGCGGATCGTGACCGGCGCGGGAGCGGCACCGGGCGCAATGGTCACATGGGCGACGCCGATGTAATCAGGTCCGGGGGTCCGCGGCGCCCCCCACCAGTTCGTTGTGTCGCCCGGCGGACTGACTGTGGATTTGAACGGTGAAGCACCCCCCAGCCCCGCCCCGCTGTGGGTCTGTTTCCCCTTGCCAGCGCCAAGCAGATTGTCAATGAATCTGATCCACGCCGGCTCGGGCCTGTCGAAATTCTGTTCCACCGGCGGATGCACCTGGGCGATCACTGTGTAAGTGCCGGGCTTGAGCATCGCCGTTTCAAAACGGCCATCCCGGCCGAAGGTCAATTTGTCGAAGGTGGGACGCGCCAATTCCGCCGCGTCGTCGGGGGACAACGGCTTCAACGGGAAGCCGCTTGACCTCTTCCACGGCTGGCCGGTGGCGTCGGCGGACCGGACTAGAATGTCCCCTCCTTTGGCTTTGATTTCCGCAAGTCCGGCGACCGTTCCGCGAATGTGCTGGCGGCCGGCCGCAGTGATCTCCCATCGCGCGGTCTGGCCGGGACCGATAAGAAAAGGCTCCCGTTCGACATCCTCCCCGGAGGTCATGGGGAAAACCTTCCAGCGCAGGGCAAGGTAACAGCCGGAGGCAAGATTGGTCAGGTTGGTTTCCCCGCCGTTGGTCAAAGTGAGCGAGAGCAGCGATTGGACGTTGGTCCACGGTGGCAGTCGCAGCGTCCTCAAGGGAAATTGGAGAACATCCGCCGCGGTCATCATGTCCTTCCATGACGGCAGCGCCTCCCTGGGTCCCAAGTACAACAGGTAGAGCTGCGCTTCCGGCGGCTCGCCGGGAATGTCATAGCGCATCCTCAGACTTCCGGGTTGCGGCAGCGTGATGTTGAGCGCTTCGCCCGGTCGCGTTTGCGACGCCGCCCAGAACAGATGGCCGTCGGCGGAAGCGGCGATGACTCTTTGCGCGGTCTCATCCACGTTGGACAAAGTGAATCGCCCGGTGGCATCGGTGGTGGCTGAACTGTCCTGGAACGCGGAGTCAAAAGAGCTGTCGGCGGTCAGGCCAAGCCCGCGCAGATTGGCAAGGGATCCGTATCCCGCCATATCAAACCGGACTTTCCCGTTGCCCAGGGTAAGCCCCGCCGGAGCGACGAGGAACACTTGCATTTGAGCCGCCGGCCGTCCTTCAGAATCCAAAATTGTGCCGGACATGCTGCCGCGCGGTTTCATGCGCACGATCACATTGGTAACGGGCTGGGCCGATCTGGCAGACCCCCCCGTCAGAATTTCCGGCAAGTAGCCCGGAGCCAGGAAACGCAACGACCAATTTGTCTCCGCATCGCTCGTCCCCCAGTAGCTCGTAATCTGGGAATCGTTCTCATGAGGAAAGTTGACAAAGCGGATGCCATTCGAAGTCCAGTTGCGCCCGTGTTGGATCGAAAAATTGGTGATCGGCAGGCCGGTAACGCCATCCACCAGAAGGCCATTTATAGCGACCTGAATCCCTTCCGCGCGGATGACATTGGTCGGATGAAGCTGGATCCTCACAAACGGAGGCTCCACTTCGCCACTGATTGTCACCGTGGCAGTGCCCCGATGGGGACCGCCCAACAAACTGGCGGGAGAGGTGGAAAGTTCGTAAGTGCCTGGATCGAGCAAGGCGGTTTGGAATATGCCTTCGTGGGAGTATTGAACCTGGTCAATCATAACTGAAAGGCCGCCGCCGGAATTTGTCGCTGTCACCCAGAGGCTTCCATACTTTGCGCCGGCCTCGTCCAGGCCGAGGACAACGCCGTGAACACGACGCGGCGTTGGCGGCGGCGACTGCGCGGAGTCTTGCCGGTTGGAGCTGCCGGGCGCGGCGGTGGCGGTGGAGGCCGCCCACAACATCGTGATGGAGGCCGTTGCGGCGGCAAGCAGGAGCACAGCGCGCCGGCGGCCTAACCCGCATTCATAGTTCCTGGGTAGCACGGGCGACTCGCCCGTCCCGGTCGGCGACTCGCCGACCGGAACCGGAAGTGACGGACTGTAGGCACGGGGCAGTGCTTTTGTCAAAGGTTGGATTCCGGCTTCCGCCGGGCCAGCGGCCCGGCGTGACGGGCGGGTCGCCCGTGCTACCCATCTGGCATGAAATATGCGGCGTAACTTCGTGCGAGTTGTCATGGTGATTTGATCTCGCCTATCCCAGCTTCACCGGTTTGCCGGTCTTGGCGGCTTCGTAGATGGCCATCATGATTTTCACGTCGCGCAAACCTTCCTCGCCGGGGACGATGCTCGGCTTGTTGTTGAGAATGCAGAGGGAGAAATCATCCATCTCGGCGGCGAATTGGTCCACGTCCGGCTCATCAATGGTTTTGCCGTCGCTGCGCCGGCCCCGCACGCCGTTGTAGTTATAGGCGGGATTCAACTCAAACCAACCCTTCTCCGCCGTGGCTCTGTAACTGTTCAAGCCGCCGGATTTGAAGGAGGTGCGGCAGGAGGCGGTGACGCCGCCGGGGAACTTGAGTTGAAAGGCCATCGTTTCGTCCACCTCCTTGAATTTCACCGGGTCGGTTTTTGTTTCGGCGGCGGAAACCTCCAGTGGCTCGGCGCCGCTGATGTAGCGGGCGGTTTGCAACGCGTAAATGCCCACGTCCATCAGCGCCCCGCCGCCCGAAAGGGCGTGCTGGACACGCCATTGGTTGGGATCGCCGAGGATGAAACCGAAGGCGGCCTCGATGGACTTGACCGGGCCGAAGACCTTTTCGCGCGCGAGGCGAATGCACTCGATGGTGTGCGGCTCGAAGCGGTTGCGATAGCCGATGGCGAGCATCCGGCTGGCGGCGCGGGAGGCGTCAATCATTTTTTGACATTGTTCCACAGAGACTTCCATCGGCTTCTCGCTCAACACATGTTTGCCCGCCTGGGCCGCCTTGATGGCCAGCTCGCCGTGCCGGAAGTTGGGGGTGACGACATAGACGACATCAATGTCCGGGTTGTCGGCCAGGCGGGTCATGGTGTCGTAGTCGTAGATGTTCTTGTCGGGGATGTTGTATTTCGCCTTCCATGCGGCGGCTTTGGCCGGCGTGCCGGTGATGATGCCGGCGAGGCGGCAGTGCTGCGTCGTTTGCAAGGCGGGGGCGAGCGCGCCGGTGCTCAGGCCGCCGAGGCCGCACAGGGCGAAGCCGAGCTTGCGGTTGGGGGCCGCCGAGCCGGCCCGGCAGGACACGGCGGCCAGCCAGGGCGCGCCGGCGGCGGCGGAAGTAATGCGGATGAATTCACGGCGGGAATGGGTATGTGTTGTCATATATATCAATTTGGGTTACTCTCTTACTCTTAATCTCTTTGAAAGTCATACCTGTATCCTTGCGAACAGCCAACTGCTCACGGCGAGCAGGAGCGCCGAGACGGCGGAAAGCACGAGCAAATCAGCGGCCACTCCGAAGTGAGCCGTGCCGCCGTTGAGCGCGTGGCGCAGGCCATCCACGCCGTAGGAGAGCGGGTCCAGCCGGGTAAAGAAGGACAGGGCCGCGGGCAGGTTGTCGAGCGGGAACATGGCGCCGGAAAGAAAAAAGAGCGGCATGATGAGGAAGCCGATGACGAATTGGAACCCTTGCGCGTCGCTCAACGCCGAGCCGATGGCGGAACCGAGCGCGCTGAACACAATCCCAATCAGCACCATAAACAGAAACGCCACCGGAAGCGCGGCCAGATTGTCCCATCGGTATCCGGCGATCAGGCTGACACACAGGAAAATCAACCCCTGGAAGAAGGCAATCGTTGCGCCGCCCAAAATCCGGCCCAGGATGATCCAAAGCCGCGGCACCGGCGCGACCAGGGTTTCCTTCAGGAAACCGAACTGGCGGTCCATAATCAATTCGATGCCCGAAAAGACGGCGGTGAACAGGAGGGTCATCGCGACCAAACCGGGAGTGATAAAATCGCGATAGCTGCCCATGCCCGCCGCGAGAAAGATCGGGCCGAGGCCGTAGCCCATCGCCAGCAGGTAGAGCACCGGTTGGGCCAGCGAGGCCACGACGCGCGCCCGCGAGCGCGTGTAACGTTTTAATTGACGCAGCCAGAGGATGTAGATGACGTTCATAATCGGGTTGTTAGCGCCTCCACATTTTGGCCATCCGGCGCATCCGGTCGGTGGGATTGGCCTCTTCCTCGCGGATGGTTGAGCCTGTCAATGCGAGAAAAGCCTGCTCCAATGTTTGCGAGGCGGTTTGTTGTTTGAGTTCCTGCGGCGTTCCTTGCGCAATGATGCGCCCGCCGTCAATAATAACGACCCGGCGCGCCACCCGCTCGGCTTCTTCCATGTAATGTGTGGTGAGGAAAATGGTGACGTGCTCCTCTTCGTTGAGCTTCTTGAGTTGCAGCCAGAGCTGATTGCGCGTTTGCGGGTCCAAGCCCAGGGTGGGTTCATCCAAAAACAGCAGCGGGGGCGTGTGCAGCAGGCCGCGGGCGATTTCCAGCCGCCGTCGCATCCCGCCGGAAAAGCGTTTCACCGGTTCGCGCCGGCGTTCCCAAAGCTCGAACATCCGGAGCAGTTTTTCAATGCGCCCGGCGCGAACCTGGCGGGGAACCTTGAACAGGGCGCCGTGCATTTCCATGTTCTCCTGCGCGGTCAACTCGTCGTCCAGGCTGGGGTCCTGGAAGACGATTCCGAAGCGTTTGCGGACTTCGTTGGGCTGGCTGGCGGGGTTGAGGCCGTCCACTTCGATGTTGCCGCTGGTGGGTTTCAACAAGGTGGTGAGCATTTTGATGGTGGTCGTCTTGCCGGCGCCGTTCGGCCCCAGAAAGGCGACGATCTCGCCGCGCTGGATTTCAAAGGAGATGTCGTTGACGGCGGCAAAATCACCGAAGAGCTTGGTCAAATGTTGAGCGCGAATCATCACGGGGTCATTCTGGGCTGATCCGGTTGTCATTTCAAGTCACAAATAACAGGATGCCATTTCTCAATTTGACTTTGACCGGAGGGCGGAATATAATGGCTTCTGTGAGGCACGATCGAGCGTCTTCTTTGTGCAGGATGATACTCGCATGGCTGCTATGTGCAACGGGCACGTCCCATGCGCAGAGCACCTATTTTTCCTTCACTCTGGATGAGCCGTGCAAGACCAGCGCCGGTGTCTTTACGCCGGACGGCACGCTGATCCGCACTCTCTGGAGCAAGGTGCGCTATTACGCGCCGGGAACTTATTCCGCGGTTTGGGACGGCCTGGAGGACAGCTTTGATGGGAACAGCAACATGGCGCCCGCGGGCACTTACCAAATCCGGCTGCTCGAGCATAACACGGAATATGTCTGGGATGGCGCGATAGGCAACACATCGGCGGAAGTATCCGGGCCGACGGTTCATTTTGGATTCTGGCCGATGCGGGACATGGCGATTTCGGGAACCAATGCCTTTTATGTGTCCGCCTACGATGAGGGCAAGTATGATTTCCGCAGCTTTCTGACGACCGATCCGCAGCATGTCAAGGCGGCATGGTATTGGGTTGCCACACCCAACGGCGTCAGCTCCGTGCCGGGCGATATTTATGATCTCAACTGGCGCTGGGTGACGGCGGATGCGAATTGGGTTTACTTCGCCTGTTCCGGAACCCCCAATCCGGCCAACCCGTCCACTAACAAGTATGACTATCCGGGTTGCATTGTGGCTTGTAATGTGAGCGATAACAGCCCCGCGTATTTCACTTATGGGATGCCCATCACCAATATTGACACCAACGAGCCTCTTCCGAATGGAATCTATGTCGGCACGCAAACCGGGTTGAGCGGATTGAGCGTGCAGCAAAATGGAAATCTGCTCGCGGTGTCGGTCGCTCCTGACAACCTGGTTTATCTTCTGGACAAGCGCACCGGCGCGGCGATCAACAGTTTCTATGCCTATTCACCGGGGCGGTTGAATTTCTCGCCGGATGGCAGTCTTTGGGTGATTTGCGGCAACTATGTCGTTTGTTACACCAATGTGGGTTCCAGTCCTTCTGTCGCGCTGGGCATTCCGAATTTCAGCGAACCTCTGGATGTGGCGGTGAATCCGACGAATGCCGATCTGATTCTCGTCGCCGACGGAGGCGCCAGCCAGCAGGTAAAGGCGTTCGACAGCACGGGAACGCCGCTGTGGACCTACGGGCTGGCGGGGGGCTACCCGGCAAACGGCGTGGCGGTCGCGACCAACAAGTTTTGGTTTTCTGACGGCGAGAACGGCGACGGGACCTTCGTCTGTTTTGCCCCGGACGGCTCATTTTGGGTCGAGGACGGCGGGAACAACCGTTGTCTGCACTTCTCGGCCACATGCGATTATATTGAACAGATCATGTATCAACCCCATTCCTACATGACTTCCGTGGACCAGAACAATCCTTCCCGAGTCTTCAACGGATTCCTGGAATTCAGCGTGGATTACACAAAGCCGCTTCAGCAATCCTGGGCGCTGGTGAGCAATTGGATGGTGAATGTGCCTTCCATTAATCTTCAGCCAACAAACCCGACCATGGAGTATGAAGGATACTACGGCATATACGAAGTGACCACGTTCACCAATGGCCGCACGTATGCGTTGATAAACAACTATCAATATTACAGTTCAAATGGCAATTACCTCATCAGCCAACTATGCGAATTGGTCCCCAACCAGCTCCGTTTAACCACCAACAACCCCGCATGGGGTCAAGGAAAGAACTGGATATCATTCGGTCCCGACGGATCCGCCCGCCGCACGTCCGGCAATGGGGATGCCACCTGGTATGAGACCACGTTGGGCGGATTCGACTCGAGCAATAACCCGATATGGAATCCGGAAACAACAATTGCTTCCGCGAGTGCCGGCAGCACCGATCCGGTGCCGCGTTACGTCGGCTTTGGCAACATTCGCGCCACCATCAGCACCAACAATATTTTGATTTCATTCGATCAATCAACGAATTATGGATGGCATTTGGGCGGGGTAAGAGTGGGAGGAACCGACTGGCTCTGGAAAGCCAGCCCGGCAGTTGCCTTTATGGATGGGCGCGGGACTTATGAAATATCCAACGGGGTCCAATATGCCGGGAACACTCTGCAGGCGGTGGATCGCAATGTGATTTACGGCTATCATGGCGAGGATTTTCGCAGCGAGGGACAAGCCGGCCAGACCATGCACTTCTATGACGACGGCCTGTTTGTCGGCCAGTTCGGCGAAGCCAGCCCAGGTCATAATGCCTACGAGGGCGCTTTCACCGGCTTTGCCGGCAACGGGCAGTGTCCCAACCTGATAAAGACGGCCACCGGAGACTATTACGTGTGGGTCAACGATGAAAGCGACCACGGCCCGCAACGCTGGCATCTTGTGAACGCAAGAAACATCCGCGAACAGATCGGCAGCGGCCCCTTGGGCGGCACGATCACGCTAACCAACCAGAATTATGGCTTTCCCGCCGGAGTTGCCGGCAAAGGGGGCAATCAAACGGCGGAATTGTGGTGGCTGCCTGTGCCGGGCGCGGCTTTCTACAACATTTACTACTCACTGATGAACGGCGGGCCTTACAGCATTCCCGCCGGAAGCACCACAAACCTGGATTATGTTATCGGCGGATTGACAAACGGACAAACCTATTACTTTGCCGTCACGGCGATACAGGCGGTGGAAGGGATTCCCTCCGGGCAGGTGGCCATCACTCCATTTGACACCAGCCAGTCCGTGCTGTGCGCGGGTTCGATGTCTGAAGGCGGACAACTTACGCCGATTGTGGAGGTAAGCACCAACCCCCCGACAGCCGGACAGCCCGGCTACATTGGCGAACTGCATCTTTCCGGGTTGTTGGATCCGCGCGAACTGGACTATTACGGCTTTGGCAACCTGGAGAATGAAAGTGTGGGCTGCGACGGCTACCTTCTTTATGACTGGGAAGGCTACGGAACGCGACTGACGAATATGGCCGCCTCAATCACAGTTGAGGCAGGTCCCGGCTGGCATGGGGTTACCAACCTGACGCGACAATATGAAGTGGGCACGGTATTGGGAGTCAATTGCGGATGGGCGGCGTCCAACGCGCTTGCCTCACTCAACATTTTGGTGAGCGACACCAACTTTCATTTCCTGACGGTTGTCAGCCCGGCCCAGTACAATAATCCGAGACAGTTCAGTTTGCAGCTCACCTCAACCAACGGAGCGTCCGCGGTGTATAACGTGAATGAAAGCATTGGTTACTCGCATGTCTTTCAATATCTATTCAGCGGCAACGCTACGTTATACGCGGATGCCGGCGAGGGTGGAACCAATGCGATTGTCCAATCTGTGTTTCTGGATGATGCGCCGGTGACCTCTCTCCCGGCATCGCTTCCGTCCAGCATGTTGCCGGCCCTGACCGGGGCGGCGATGCCGGGCAACGGCGCTTTTCAGTTTTCCTTCAGCAACATGGTTTCCCAGTCCATCACTGTGTTGAGCACGACCAACCTGTTGTTGGCGCCGGCCAACTGGACGGTGGTCTGGGGGCCGTCCAATGTCGCTCCCGGGCTGTTCCAGTTCACGGCACAACCGGCGGCCGGCGGTGTGCCGGGCTTCTACATGCTACGCTCGCCATAGGACCGATGGCCGGGGCAGGGACGCGGATGGGCGGGATGGGACAGATAGTACGTATGGGAAGTATAGGACGCCAATTCGGGCTTGTTTGGCGGTGGAGCAACCGCTCTATTGCTAATCATTGCAGGCGGCTGAAAGTGTCTTGGAGGATCTGCCAGTCTTTTTTGCCGGCGACTTTTTTTTGCGCGGCGGCGATGAGGCCGGCTTCAAGCCGGTTCTTGGTCGGCCGGCCGGATTTGTAGAAGATGCCGAAGTAGCCCGGAAACGGGGCGTCGGCCAGTTTGTAGGCGGCCACTTCGTCGGTGACATCGTGGCCCGCGGGAACGGGATTGAAAGCGCCGCCTTTGCGGGGGTTGGAGGGGTCGAAGGCGCCTTCGTAAAACTCCACGCATTCGCTGAGGCATTCGATGACGCTGAAGCCCTCGTGGTCCAGGGCGGCTTCCATCATTTGCAGGAGATGATTGGGATTGGTGTGGGTGGCGCGGGCGACAAAGGTCGCGCCGGCGGAAATCAACTGCTTCATGGGGTTGACCGGCTGGTCCACCGCGCCCGTGGTGTCGGTCTTGCTCTGGAATCCTATGGGGGAGGTGGGGGAGGTCTGTTTCTTGGTCAGGCCGTACACCCAGTTGTCCATCACGACGCAAGTCAGGTTGATGTTCTTGCGGGCGGCGTGGTTGAGGTGGTTGCCGCCGATGGAAAAGAGGTCGCCATCGCCGCCGAAGACAAAGGGGTGCAGGTCGGGGCGGCTGAGGGAAATGCCGCTGGCAAAGGGGAGGGAGCG
>Ga0181530_10002070_pt1 | contig 24455 bp, 23 predicted proteins | sample PEATcosm2014_Bin_42_FD_119769 | JGI IMG/M metagenome (GOLD analysis project Ga0181530, IMG submission 119769) | Peatland microbial communities from MTU Mesocosm Facility, Houghton, MI, USA - PEATcosm2014_Bin10_60_metaG | ecosystem: Environmental > Terrestrial > Soil > Wetlands > Peat | place... | reverse complement strand
GCCTGCACCGTAGCGCGAGTGGAATTCACGTCGGCCGAGGACTGCACGTTCTCCAACTGCGCCAGCAACTGCCCCTTCTTCACGCGGTCGCCTTCTTTGACGTGCAGCTTGATGATCTTGCCAAACGCATTGGCTCCGATGTTCACATAGGTCTTGGGCTTGATTTCACCCGAGGCGCTGACCACCGAGGCCAGGTTCTGTTTTTGCGCCTTCCCGGTCTGCACCGTCACCAGGTTTTTCTGGCTCTGGTAAACCGTGACGGCGACGATGATGATCAGCACCAGCGCCGCGCCCACTCCGATCAATACCTTCTTCCATGTCTTCATAGCAAAACTTTCGTGGCCGTCGAGACCGCCTTGTTCTCCGGTTGCCCCGGAGCCGGCTTCGGAACGGCAAACTTAAAGATCGGCGAACTATAGAACCGCGAACGACAGAACCGCGAGCTAAAGAACCGCTGACTATGGAACGGCGAAAACGCACGCCGGCTGCGCATTAACAGTTACGCGCCTATGAGGCCGAAAGTTCCCGAATTCCCGCAACGCAGGTTTCTCCCCTCATCGCTCCGGCCGGGCTACAGAGGGGAGACCGGCAGCGATTTCATTATATATCGGGCCGAGGCTTGGAGCGTCGCTTCCGCGCAACCCTCGCCCCTCCATCGCCGCTGCCCCTCCGTCCGCTCCCGCTTCGACCGCAAGACACGCATTCTTAAGGGGCTTAGAAGCGGGAATCGGCGCAAAATTTCTTTTTCTGCCAGGCCACTTCTTCTTGCCTTGTGGTATCCAATGAACATAGAATTAAGCAACTGACGTTTCTTGTGAGGTAGGCCCTTCTATGTTTTCCGCAGACTTTCGAAATCGTTCTTTGCTAAATCGGAGCTTGGCTGGTTTGCTGGTGGCAATCATGACGCTCGGTTTTGGCGCCGTTTCCATGGCTCAGGACAAAGACGCCAAGGGCTCCAATTCCAATTCCAATTCCAACGACAATGACAATGGGGCAGCCGCCCAGGGAAGCCAGGTCGATCCTCTCAAGCGTCCGGTTTCTGAAAAGCAGAGGAAAGCCAACGCCAAGGCACTCAAGATCGAATTGGGCAAGACCTACCGCAAGTGGCTCGACGAGGACGTGCGCTGGATCATCACCGATGAAGAGCGCTCCGCCTTCATGCAGCTTTCGAACGACGAGGAGCGCGACCAGTTCATCGAGGCTTTCTGGCAGCGCCGCGACCCCACGCCCGATACCGAAGAGAACGAGTTCAAGGAAGAGCACTACCGGCGCATTGCCTACGCCAACGAGCACTTTGCCGCCGGCATCCCCGGCTGGAAGAGCGATCGCGGCCGCATTTACATCGTGTATGGGCCGGCGGATGAGATCGAATCCCATCCCTCGGGCGGCAGCTACGAGCGCCCCATGGACGAAGGCGGCGGCGAGACCTCGACCTTCCCCTTCGAACAATGGCGCTATCGCTACATCGAGGGAATTGGGCAGGAAGTCATCATCGAATTCGTCGATTCCTGCATGTGCGGCGACTATCACATGACCATCGACCGCTCGGAAAAAGACGCCTTGAAGTACACTCCGAACGCCGGCCTGACCCTGTACGAACAAATGGGCATGTCGAACAAGGCGGATCGTTTCAACGGCGGGGGCATGGAGCAACTGGGCCGTTCGCCGTTCAATCAAGATTTACAGTCCAAGGAATTCGACCGCCTGGAACAGTGGGCCAAAATCCAAGCGGCTCCGCCAGTGAAGTTCAAAGACCTCGAAGAAGTGGTGAGCCACAAGATCAGCGTCAACCTCATGCCCTTCGATGTGCGGGCCGACTTCGTGAAAGTGACGAGCGACACAGTGCTGGTTCCCGTCACCATTCAGATCAAGAACCGCGACATCACTTTCCAGAACAAGGACGGCGTGGAGCGCGGCACGGTCAATATCTTCGGGCGCGTGACCACGCTCACCGGCAAGATCGTGCAAACTTTTGAAGACACGGTGCAGGTCGATGTGCCGCCGGAACTGCTGCCCCGGACCACCGAAAACTCTTCGGTGTACTGGAAAGCGCTGCCCCTGCGCATCAGCCAAAACCGCTACCGTCTCGACGTTGTCGTGAAGGACGTGAACGGAGATCGTACCGGAAGCTGGGAACATGCGATTGTGATTCCGGACTTCAGCGAAGACAAGTTGAGCAGCTCGACGCTCATCATCGCCGACGTGATGGAGCCGGTGGCGACCAAGAACGTAGGCACGGGCAATTTCGTGATCGGGACCACGAAAGTGCGGCCGCGCGTGGCGCCCTCCAACGGCCAGCCCATCCTGTTCAAGCGCAATCAGAAGCTGAATTTCTGGATGCAGGTTTACAATCTCAGCGTCGACGACAAGACTCACAAACCTTCGGCCACCTTCGAATATAATGTGACCGACGCCAACAACCGGGCGGTCATCCATACCGTCGAGTCGACCGCCACGATGGGCAATGTAGGCGACCAGGTCACGTTGCAGAAGACGCTCTCCGCCGCCAACCTGCAACCGGGCCTGTACAAGATCGAGATCAAAGTGAACGACAACCTTTCCAAGCAGACGGTCGATCCAACGGCAACCTTCGCCGTGGAGTAGGCCGCTGCCTGGTTTCCCAGAGGTGGTGGGCGAGATGTTGCGAAAGCTCGGGTTCCTCATCGTGGTCGTGAGCGTCGTCGCGAGCGCGGCGGTTCCGGCGTGGGCGGGAACTCCCTCCGGCACGGTCTCGGGTGCGATATCTGGATACGTTCGCGATGCCAATGGCACGCCGCAAATGGGCGCGGTGGTGGAAATACTCGGTTCGGCCGCCCAGGCGGCGCTCAAGGTCTTCACCCTCCAGGTCTTCACCGATGACCGCGGCTTCTACTCCGTCCCCGGTCTGCTGCCCGGCACCTATAGCGTCAAGGTGAGCGCGCCTTCGTTTCTGCCTACGCTGCGCGAAAAAATCGGCGTGCGCGCCGGCGCCAAACTCATGGTCAATGTCACCTTGACCTCGCTGTTCGAGGCCATCCAGTTGGTTCCGTCGAGGAATCAGGTGGACGATGACGATTGGAAATGGACGCTGCGCTCCGTCGCCAACCGGCCCATCCTGCGCGTGCTCGAAGATGGCACCACGGTGGTCGCGCAAAGCGGGGAGTCGCCCGCCGACCACGACTTGAAAGGCAGCTTGACTTTCATCGCCGGATCGCCGGGCCAGGGATTCGGCAGCCCCGCCGATACGAGTACGGGATTTGCCGTGGAGCGATCTGTGCTGTCCAACGGCACCCTGCGGTTCAATGGCAACTTCGGTTTCGACGCCGATGGCCAAAGTACGCCGTTGACGGTGCTGCGCACCACCTACACCAACCGCTTCAACGGTGTCTTCGAACCTTCGCTGGCCATCACCGCCCTCCGCTTCACTTCGCCCGACCTCAACGCGATGCCCGGCGCCACCCTGCAAGCCCTGTCGGCGACCAGTTCCGACCGCATCGTCCTGGGAAGCAAGCTGGAGATGACGCTGGGCAACGAATTCCAAACCATCCAGTTCATGGGGCGGGTGCATACTTTCAAGCCCTTCGGCTCGGCCGATTTCCACCTCACCCCCAACACCGTGCTGGAATATCAATACGCGAGCTCGATCCCGAATATTGGGATGGGCGACCTTTTGGGCCAGGCCGCGGATGGTGCAGGCGGCAATGGCTTCGATTCGGCTTCGGCGGACATAAGCGAAACCGCGCCGCGTATGAGCATGACCGGGTTCATGCCGGCGGTGGAACGCGCCCATCATCAGGAAGTGTCCGTCTCCCAGCGCATCGGCAAGAACAATATGCAGGTGGCGTTTTATGCCGACAGCTTCGCCGATCCGGTGCTCACCGGCGTTGGCGCGACCCTGCCTGGCGATATGGCGACTGGAGGCCTGACCGCCGAATCCGGGGACGTGCTCTCCGATATCGACTCCGGCACTTTCAGTTACCAGGGGAACGATTTCTCAACCCGCGGCCTGCGCGTAGTGCTCGAGCGGAAGCTGTTGTCCGATCTGGCCGCGACCCTCGATTATGCCTATGGAGGCGTGCTCGATCTGTCGCGCCCCGACGTCCAATTGGGCGACGCGCGTGAATGGATTCGCCAGGCGCAGCGCCAGGCGGTGACCGCGAAGTTCAGTGGAACTTTGCCCAAGCTGAAGACGCGCTGGATCGCCTCCTATCGTTACACCAGCGGCGGCGCCCTCACCCCGGTCGATCAGTTCAATATGTCGCCGGGCCAGTCCGGTCCCTACCTGAACCTCTTCCTCCGCCAACCGATTCCCGCCAACTTCCTCGCCGGCCACATGGAAATTCTCATGGACCTCAGAAATCTTCTGGCCCAGGGCTATGTGCCCGTCCTGGCGCCCGACGGACGCACTCTCTATCTCGTCCAATCGGCCCGCTCCGCCCGCGGCGGCGTAGCCTTCAACTTCTAGAACCCTCTCCGCTGAGCGTAGCGCCGCCCGTCCCGCCGGCGCGGGAGGTCCACATCATTCTCGACAACCTGCCGGCGCAAAAGAGTCAGGTGGTTCGCGATTTTCTGGCGACGCATCCGAACGTGCCGTTCCACTTCACGCCAACGTATTCGTCGTGGCTGAATCAGGTCGAGATCCGGATTTCCAAGGTCGAGCGCGACGTGATTGCTCGCGGAATCGTTACCAGCGTGAAGGATCTGACCCGCAAGCTTCGCCGCTATATCAACGCCTGCTCAGCGAACGTTAAGCCGATCCACTGGAAATACTTCGATCCGACCCGCCGCATCCGCAGTAACGTTGTCTCTGCCACCTGCCGCTAGCAGCTCTCAAATTGTCAGCCTCATGCGTCACAGAAATGGCTCCTAGCCCTGAAGCGGGGTAGTGGCTGAATTTGGCTCCGCCTCGTCATGTGAATGGCACGCAGATTGCCTTCACTTGTAACGAATACCATGCTTCTCGGCGTATGCCTTGATCTCACGGTTGAGGGATATTTCGCTCCAAAGATACGCCAGCAAGATACCACCGAGACGAGCCACTCCAAGTCCTACCGCAATACAGAATCCTATCTGCACCCAACGAAACGCTTCTAAAAATGTAAGCATAGGCTTGACAGCCATGATTTAATCACAAATAGAAAAGCTCCGGCGAGCACCGGAGCGTTTCTGAAGTCTAAAAATTTGGTGTCTGTCTAAAATCTCGGTCAGCCGGACGGCCTGTAATCTAAAATTTACAGGCGGTCGTTATGGTGTGTCAAGCTAGTATTCCCACTCCCACTTCTCCCCACGCAGCATCTGCCACATACCAACATCATGTTCGCAAAGCATCTTGGAGTTCCGCGCAGCTAAAGTGGAAGCTACATCTGAGACTGAAGCGTTTGCTAAATACGCTGTCCATAGTGAATAACGCCTACCGCAGTTTTCGTGGGCACATTCAAATTCAACCTTCCACAGAGCTTCCGAGCGTGGGGTTCGGATCAGAGCTGGTACGATCTCCCGCTGGCGATCTTCGTGTGAATACTCGCTCACTAGCCCGCAGTATATACACGCAAATGTTATTGGCCAAGTATTCGTGGGCCGATACTGTTGACCTTCGTATATTCCTAATGGGGTTCGACGCGGGAGAACAATGGCAACTTCACAACCCTTACAGCGAAGCAGAAAAACAAACTGAGCGTTCATGGTTATCTCTCGCGGAAAAAGAATTCGGTTCTGTGTCGAACAAACTGGCTCAAGCAATTAGCGAGTACAGCGGCCAGACCTCTGACGCTATCCCTGCGGCCATCGCCGGGGTTACGCGCAAGGACGAATGCACGCGACAGAAATTATAGTGCGCGAAGTGCAAAGCGCAAGCGGCCTTCAGGTGCCGGAGCTTCTTCGAGAAAGCGTTCGTCAACCGTGTGAATCGCCGCATCTGCATTCTCATGGTCAAGTTCTGTCGTTCAATGTGCGACGTGCAGATGCGCTTGGGGTCGGGATCGCCAGATCGCACCTTGGATATAACCTCGACGATTGGCGATGGGGAGTACTTCGCATCTGAGTCACGCTGCCCGTACTGACCGTACAGCTTGACCAGTTGTGCGAAGTCCACCTCAGTACCGAACGCATCTTCGACGTGGCGCTGGTAGAACACGAATCCATCCGTGGTCAGTTGAATCCGCGTTGAGATGCGCTCCGCTAGTTCGTTGACGAAGTACCAAGTCGTTTCCTCGGTGCGCTTGCCAACCGTAAACACGGGCACCAACTTGGTATCCGCATCCATCGCCACAAATACCCATTGGCTACCCAGCTCAGGCGAGTCTCCCTGGCGAACCTGCTTGCCTTTCTTGCCCACATAGCACCAGATTTCATCCGCTTGTACGTACTGGCAGCGAAGGTTCCGCATATTATCGTCCATGATCTCAGCGCAACGGTCGCCAGTTCGCAGCAGCAGCGATGCGATAGTGTTCCGGTCAACGTCGGTCATACGGCTGATAGAACGGATGGAATTGCCTTCAACGAGTGCGGAGATTACAGCGAGCTTCTTTTCAGCAGACAGTGTGTTCACATCGGCTCCTCATTTCCCGCTTGACGGGATGGTGAGGCAAGCCGATAATGCGTTTCGAGGACTGGCAATCTCGGCTTGCCGGGGTTGTTGGTTTAAGGGCCGCTTAGGTGCTTCAACACCTAGCGGCTCTCGTCATTTGCAGTCGTCATTGGTGGAGGCGGCATCCTGTCTCCTTTCTTACTCATCGCCGTCATCTCGGAACCTCAAATCATCTTCTGACGGCCAGTCTGCATCACGCGCAGCTTTCAAAAAAGCAGGGGTTATGTAATAACGCCGTTCAGGAGAACCCTGCTTGTACTCTGTGCGTTGGTAGTAGATGCGGGACGGTTCAATATCCATCGCCTTAGCGACCTTGGTAATCCCCGACAGAATGCCCGCGAGTGCTTGGTTATTGGACGCGTTGATCGCGGAGCACAATTGTGAATCCTTAACAGGCTGACATTCCGCCTTGATTAAAACATTCAACAACCGCCGCTGGAAGGTCTGAATCCGATCCACGAACTCCGTGAACTCATCTACGCGCCAAGGCGCATAGTGCGGATGATCCGGCTCGCCCCCTAGCAGTCGAGCAACCTGTACGGCCTCTTGAGGCGTATCGCAGCGAATCATCACGCCTTTGTATTCAACTTCGTAGGGCTTCTTTGCCATTCGTTTACCCTTTCGCTGTTTGTGTCGTGACGACACTATAGGAACACTTGAAGCGTTATTTGTCAAGTGCAATTTTTGTTTGATCTTCATTCCCCACTCCTCCCTCATATTGTTAGTTTTGGATTTCCACAGCCTTAAATTTTCGGGATTCAAATTCCGCCACTACCTGATTCGGGCTAACGTTGCCAATCAACCCCATCGGCGGTACTCTTCCGTAATGCGGCCCCTTCGGTATTCCATCAACGTCACATTGGACGGGTGCTGCGATCATCGTGTAATACCGCCGGACGAAGACTTGCATCGTCACGCGGTCGAGAACCTCGAACAAGCCGATGCCCTCCTCTTTGGCCGGGTGATTTACGAAATGATGCGGGCAGCGTGGCGGCCGCCGCCGCTTACAGGAGCGAGGCCTGATTGGATGGAACCCTTCGCCCGGACGATCGACGCGGCAAAGAAGTACGTCGTCTCGAGCACCCTGCATCGGGTCGATTGGAACGCGGAGCTAGTGCGCGGCGATCTCGGGACGTGCGTTCAGGAGCTCAAGCGGGAGTCGGGTAAGGGACTGCTCGTGGGAGGCGTAAAGCTCCCGCTCGCCTTGGCGGAGCTGGGATTGATCGATGAGTACGAGTTCGTGGTGCACCCCAGGCTAGCGGGCCACGGGCCGACGTTCTTCGCGGGGCTATCGAAACGTATCGACTTGAGGCTCATGAGCCGGCTGGAGTTCGGCTCGGGGGCGGTGGCGATGCGGTATGAGCCGAGAAGGTAGCCACTGGGCTCGCTAGCCCGAGCCGGTCCCATCATCGAGCAATTCGGGCAGATCCAGTAGAAATATTCCAATCCGGCCCGCCGCTTTCGCAGTAGCTTTGTATTTGCGATATGCCACTAGTGTCTAACTGGAAACCGCCCACCCGAAATTCCGTGCCTCGGACTTTCTTATGATCTAGCATGGTTCGTGGGCCATGGTTGCCGGAGTTCCCGGCGCTAACTTTCGAATCCACGTTTTCAGGAGCAGGATTTGTTTGCCTTCTGATTCTATGGAACCATCCGAAAAAACAGGGCAGGCCATCCGGCGCAGCACCCGCCTGCCGCTGGAGGTTCCCGTGCTCGTCACCAGCCTCAACGCCGCCGTGCCCTTTTCCGAACCCTGCAATACCACCCTGGTCAACGCGCACGGCTGTGGGCTCATCGCTCCGCGCCCACTTGCCTACGGTACCCATGTGCGCCTGGAAATCGTTTCCGCAAAACGCCACACCACCGCGCGAGTGGCCGAAGTCGTCCCGCTTGGCGGAGATCCCGAAACCTGGCTGGTCGGCCTCGATCTCGACGTGCCGGGAAACTTCTGGGGAATCGAGTACGCGCCAGCCGACTGGAAGATGGAAGAGGTCGCGTTGCCGGCCGCCGACCAGCGCCCCACCGACCCGGAACCCGGCGCGGCCAAGCCCGCCGCTGCCCGCCGCTGGCGCCTGACCGATATCAGTGCCGGCGCCTGCTACCTCGAGACGGCCACCCCATTTCCCGCCGATACTCCCGTATTGCTCAGTGTGCGCACGCTCGACACGGAGGTTCTGCTCGAAGGAGTTGTGTCTGCATCTCATGCGCAAAAGGGCATGGGAGTCGAGTTTACCGGAGCGCCAGAGCACGATCGCCGGGCGAAAATCGAGGAACTCATCGGCCGCCTGATGAGCAATCGCGAGGTCCCGCGAATTTTCGTCGGCCGGCAAGAAGCCCGCCCAGAATCCAGGAAAGAACCCCGCGTAGCAGCCCGGAAACCAGGCCGTCGCTCGCCGCCAAATCCCGTGCCCGGCGCTGAATTCGACGAAGCGCCGCCCGACCCGCTTCTCGAACTCGTGCGCGAGGGCGCGTCGTTGACCGCGGAGCAATTCTTTAACGCTCTCCAAACCCAGCGCCTCGGCCGGCGTCGCGACCCGCGCATGACGTTGGCCTTGCCCGTGCTCCTGACCGGGACCGACGTCAACGGCCGCCCTCTCGATCAAAGAGTGATCACCGTCAATATAAGCCGCCGCGGAGCGCTCCTCGATGGCGTCCACGGAAGGCTGGAGCAGGGCAGCGTACTTTCTCTTGCCCGTCTGCACAAGCAGGAACAATTTCGCGTCGCCTGGGTCGGCGAAGACGGCACTTCCGCGGAAGGTCAGGTCGGAGTAGAAGCGGTCGATCCACATTCGTCGTTTTGGGATGAGGTCCTCGAAGCCATGGCGAAGTCCGCCCACGAGCCCGGCAGCATGGGCGGAAAAACGCGCTGAGCGGGCCAATAGCGGCGGCGGAGTGATAATATACCTCGCCGATGGAAGTTGATGAGGCGGTCAGGAGGCGCGAGAACTTATGGCCAAACGCAAGGCAAAACGAGTGTTGCTGCGAGAAACCACATCGTCATCGAACCCGGCGGCGCCGGCCTCAAACGCACAGCCCAAGGCGGACCGTCCGTTTGCGCCAGGCTACGGCATTCTCGGAGCGGCAGAGGGCAAGGGTCTGCTTCCGTGGGCTTGGGTTTCTCGGAAAATGAGCCACTGCCGGACGTTTTGGTTGGCCACAATCCATGGCGGGCAGGCGCGTCCGCATGTGATGCCGGTGTGGGGAGTGTGGCTCGACGACGCTTTCTACTTCTCGACTGGACGGAAGTCGCGCAAAGGTCAAAACCTCGCCGCGAATCCCGCTTGCACCGTTACCAACGACGATGGCCAAGAGGCTGTGATCGTCGAGGGACTGGCAACCCAAGTCGACGATGCATCAGAGTTGAAGCGCATCGCAGCCGCCTACATCAAGAAGTACAAGATGGATCCGCGGAGCATGGAGGAGCCGATCTTTCGCGTCCAACCAAGCCGTGTCTTTGGATTCGTGGAAAAGACGTTTCCGCAGTCCGCAACCCGGTGGAGATTTCAGAATTTGTAACTTGTGATCTCGCGGTTTGCAGTTTGAAACGCCATTTCGGCCACATCCAATCACAAATTGCCGAATCACAAAGTTAGCTGGATTTTTCGCGCCGACAGATGCGCCCCCGTCAGCAGCAGCAGCCCCCACAAGAACGCCCAGAACATCAGGCTGACCGAGATGGCGAACGGTCCATACACTTCCGAGAAATTCAGCAGCGGCAGAGCGAATATGTACACGTACTTCAGCACCTCAGAAAGCAGTCCCATGATCACCGCTGACGGCAGGACTCCCCGCGCCGGAACTTTGCCGTTCGGCAACAGCCAGTAAACCAGAAAGAAGATGGCGATGCTGGCCGCGATGGAAAAGATCTTCATGGTCACAAAGCCCACCAGGTGCAAATACCAGCCGCCATAGCCGTGCAACGCGCTTTTCACCAGCGCAATATTTCCCGCCGTCAATCCTACCGAGATCAAGGCGAGCGATCCGCAGGCAAACACCAATCCCAGCGAGATCAACTGATTTTTCAGGTAAGAGCGGTTGCCGCGAAATCCCCAGATGCGATTCAGCGCGACTTCGAGCGGCAGAAAAATTCCCGTCGAAGTCACCAGCAGCATGATCAGCGAGAACACTTGCGCCCGGTGGTGCGCGCCCACCATTGCGTTCAGGTTCTTGATCACGAAATCCTGCCCCGCCGGAATATAGTCGCGCACCAGGCTCTCGATCACGCGATACATCAGCGGAGAATGAAAGACGTACCGGATCACCGTCATCAGCACCAGCAGAAACGGAAAGAACGACAGAATGGCGTTCGCAGCCACCGAGAAGGCGAAGGTGTGAACCTCCGTCCCCATCAGGTACCGCGCCGTCGAGCGCCACAGGCTCTCGGCGGAGGTTGAAGCGGCGCGAAGCCCGGTCGTTTCCGGATCGGCCAGAGGCGGAGTGGGAGTCGTTGAAGACAAAGCTTTCTCAAGTATTATCATATACTTACGGCTTTTTGTCGAGGCTGGCTGATGCGCCGCGTTTCCCGCCTCCAGCGAGCTTCGACGTGGCACTTTTCCAAGTTCGGATGGGTTCGAGTAATTTCGAGTAATTTCGTCCTTGCCAACCGCAATCTTCCTGCTATTATTTCTGCTCGTCATCCGGACACGGTTGGCGAGTCTGTAGCAGGATTGACGTTTCTGTGTCAGCAGTCGGATATCGCGCCTTCATTTTCGCGGCTCCTCCGTTTCTCGCCACGGGCAACCGTTCGGCCAGATGACAGGGAGCCGTTTCCGTTGGCGCTGTATCGCCCGCGCGCGGCGACGCCAGCATTATTTCTTAGCCGAAGCGAAAGGAGTTATTTGTGAGAGAGAAGGGCACTGTGAAGTGGTTCAACGGGGCGAAGGGATACGGATTCATCCAGCGCTCCACGGGTGAGGATGTGTTCGTGCATTTCTCCGCCATCCAGGAGAACGGTTACCGTTCGCTGAACGAAGGTGAGACCGTCGAGTTCGATCTGCTCAAAGGCCCCAAAGGCTTCCAGGCGGGCAACGTCGTGCGCGCGGTATAACTTTCTCCAACCAGTTCGCAAACCCTCTCGCAGCGGTCGAGAGGGTTTTTTATTGCTCCGGAGTTTCCATGGATACGATCCGGCCCACGCGCTGTTGCATCTTGATAATGTGTACACATTTGTGTATTATCAATCCCAGGCGTCATGGCTGAACTGAGCTTTGAATGGGACGAAGAGAAGAACGCGGCCAACATCAAAAATCACGGGATTGATTTTTTGGATGCCGCTTTGATCTTTGAAAACCCGACGCTTGAGGCCATCGACGATCGAGCGGACTACGGCGAGGTGAGAACCATCGCATTTGGCTTATCGGGTGAGACGGTGCTGCAAGTCGTCTATACCTGGCGTGGCGAAAACCTCATCCGCATCGTCAGCGCGAGGAAAGCAAACCGTTATGACCGAGAAAAATACTACCGTGAGATATTCGCTTACCGCGATCAAGAGAAAAGCCGCCCGCGGCGCAAGCGCAAGTAAGACACGCGCCAACGCGCCCGAAGCCCCGGCCATCGGCGAAGATTTCTGGAAACGCGCCCGCGTCGTTATGCCGAGCCGCAAGACCTCCGTCCATCTCCGCATTGACAGCGATGTGTTCCAGTGGTTCAAGCGACAAGGCGCAGGCCATCTCACGCGCATGAACGTGGTTTTGCGGTCGTACGTCGACGCCCAGAAGCGCTAAGGTTGCCGGGTGCGCCACTTCTCGCTTTTGAGAAGTGGCCTGCGGAGAATCATAGCCCGGGCCACCCGCCGCCAGCGCCTCAGTTTGATGCTCATAAAAAAATTGTCATCCTGAGCGCAGCGAAGGGCCTGCTTTTTGTTGGCAGGTCGAGTGCCCCACCCCCCGGTCTTGGTTTCCTCTTCACTAAGATAACTGCGGGTGCCCCACCCTTGCGTTTTTTGCAAGACCTGCCCCGAGCGGAGCCGAAGGGGTGGGCCTCTACGCTGCCGATGCATGTCGTTTCTTACTCGTGCGAGGTAAACACGCAGGTTTCATAGTGCGATCACACCGCCGCCCACCCTTCGCGAAAATCACGCGAAGGATCGGGCGCCCGCGGCTCTGGCTGTACGAGCGAGATCAAAAGCCTGGGACCCGGCTTTGATTTCAGCGTGGTGGACAGCTACAAGCTGATTAACAAATTGCTCGAAATTGCCGTACTCGTTAGACGTTTTCAGCTTCTCGGTTTTCACTGAAAATAACATTCGAAGCACTCATAATGCCATTTCACTGTTTCGGAAACCGTGCAAAACCTTAGCACTTGAGTATCATTACGCCTCGTAAGCTACTGAAAACAATATGATTGTCTAAATTGTAAAAATGTCTTGACTTTTAAGTTTCACCTTGCACCATTCATGTACATAGTGCATCATAGATAGTGACCGGTTCGCCTTAGTGAATGTCGGCTTCATGCCGTTGCCCCTTCAGTGGGGCTTAGCTTAAGGGGGCTGGCCTTTTTTATGTCGAATGCATTTTTCTTTCTGTCATAGAGATTAGCCTGTTTGGCTTTGATTTTTTCAATGTCGTAAATATCCCAAACCACCTCAATCTTATCGCGCAGAAATTCAAAATATCGCATCTCACCTCTTTCAAAAGATCGCTGCACAGCCCACATCACGTAATCGGCAGCTTGAAGAACATGTTCCTGAACCGGTTGACTTGTTTCGACTATTATCGTAGTTCGACAAGCGCCCTTGTTTTGTCTGTGGAACCTGTCTACCCCGGTTTGAATCGCCTTCTTCAATGATCGCTGTCTAGCTTTGCTGCCGCGTCGGGAGAATACAATTGTGTTGTGGGTTGAAAGATGAAGTTGGCAATGGAAAAGCTTACTTACCAAGAAATCATAAAATCGGTCTTGGGAACCCAGATGCGCTTTGCAAAAGATCTTCTCTATTTTTCTGGCGACGACTATTTGAGCACCAAAGTCCATTTTCGCTAGGGCCTCAAAAACCAATTTGCGAACTTCGGGACAGTCATTCTTCGCGTGAAAGGCCACCAAACTATCTTTCAGAGAAGGGATATCTTTGAGGTATAGATCTTGGGAAATCGCTAATCGAACTTCGGCCAGTTTGCTGCGGATCTGTTCTGGATCGAAGGTGCGAAAGAATCCGACCGAGAAAGTCTTAGAACATCCCTCATCTCCGACAATGATTTTCTTGCCTGGGCCATAGAAGGCTGGATCTCCGGCTTCATCTACAAAAAACCAACGCGGTCTGTCCTCCGCTTGTTTCATTTCCTCAGGTTATCACTCCAGGTTTTAAGGAGTGAATGTTTTGGGGGCCTGGTGCCCCCGAGGCCTGCCCTGAGCTTGTCGAAGGCTTCGCGCCCGTCTTTTGGGCGCTAACCTGGGCCCCACTGTACTCAGCAGGGCTGCCAGGTTCGCCACTTCTCGCTTTTGAGAAGTGGCCCGCGGACGACCATTACCCGGACGGTGTCGGCAACGACCCGACGCAAAAGAGCACATTGAGCTTATGCTGAGCGCAGGAGGCATTCCGTTGTTTGCGGGACCTCCTTTGCCTGTGCGTGTGAACTTATCACCGCTCCCTGAATTCCCCCCTCACCTCATGGCTTTTGGAACGATCCAATCCAGACTGGCTCCGATCGCCACCCACTCACAAAGCGCGAAGAATACGAACCACTGACTCTGAAAATTCTGTATTGCACTCAGTAGCAACACCCAAACGAAGATGTGGACGGAGAGTAGAAACAAATACCTTTTCCAGAACTTAAGCTTTTGCCAATTCCTAGGTTGCAGGTAGTATCCAAACACAAACGCTGTTCCTATGACCAACCAGATCCACTTTGCCGAAGGCAGCATGTTCGGCTGTTGCCCGCGCTGAAAGATGTAAAGAACGAGAATTGATGCGAGCACGACAGCTATTATCACGTACAAAACCAAGTCCAGCAGTCGCACTCCGAACCGGGGTCTTGTCGCCAGATACTTCTCCCATGCGGCTTCATCTTTGCGAAGTTCATGAAGGCCCCTCCACCTATTCCAAGCAGGAAAGATTACAAAAGCTTCGAGCCATATCCCAACTTGATCAGCAATGGCCGCGCGGGGGTAGCTGGCGTGAGAGAGGTAGAGCATCGAAATCGAGCAAAGTGTTACTACGACGAGCCCAATACTGTGTTTTGGAGGGACTCTTAGTGGACCAACCGCCATTGCAACCAGCACAGGTGCGACAAATAGGTTGGCCACCGCAAACCATTTGGGGAGCCACACCCGGATTGCTTCAACTGCCCGGTGATCGACCCCGAACGTTGACAGTCCAAGCCACACTAATCCAATTCCAAGAATACAAAACGCGACGATAGTATTAGCAGGCTGACGGCTCATTCTATGATCCTGGCCGGGTGCGCGACTTCTCGCGTGCGGGCCATTTTAACGGGTAAGTATAACGCTGGTTGTCTTGAACCCAAATAGGGAATAACTGTGGTTGCGCCACTTCTCGCTTTTGAGAAGTGGCCTGCGGACAACCATAAATCTGGACTCTAGCAACAGCGATCGGAGCTAGCCTTCGACTAATGCTCAGGGCAGGCTTTCTCAAAAACCGTGAGAAGTGGCGCACCCAAGCCCGTTAGTCTCAGCTTTCAAGGGCGACCCGCGCTATACTTTCGGCGTTAATTGGGCCCACCCGCTTTGGCTAATGTGAATTCTTCTCGCCGTAATAAGTGGCCTCTTCAACCATCCCATTGAACAGAGCAGTGAACCTGCTGTCGTTCGGATCACTTACGTCCGCGCTTTTCAGCGCGTCGGCTGCCATGTTTGTTTTTGGCCCAAACAGAGTGCTACTGCTCTCCACGCAACTTGCGTACTCGGAACCAATTGCATTCATCTCCCTCTGTATTTCCAGCAACACTTCTGGAGGGCCTGATTTCTGAAAGGCCAAATTCAAAGCGGTGTCGGAATTTGCTTTTTTGAGCATCGCGTCTTGATATTCCTTGAGGACCTTGGCTCGCGTAAGTTGGGACCATGCATGCGTGCACTGTTCAAAAACCGCTAATCTCTTGTCAAGGATGTGCACCCGGAACTCTCGTTTAAACTGCGTATCTGATCTTTGCTGTTCAAAATGTGCCACAACGTAGCTACCAGTGATGGCACCCAAAAATGCCAACACGCCGGTCACTACGGCAACCTTCATATCATTTGGCATTCCTCTTCGTCTCCTTTCGGCAAATCGTTAGCGTCGAGCGCGACAACGTTTACGGTTGATTCAAACGGATGCCCTGCCGGGGGCGCTACCCCCGGACCGCTATTTTAACGCCTAAAACAACGCCGACAGAGAAGTAAAAGGGGCGACCGGGTGCGCCACTTCTCACGCACTTTGCGAAGGCTGCGTGCCGTATAGATTTCTCCAACCAGTTCGCAACCCCCCTCGCCTCAGTCGGGGGGTTGTTTCCACGCTGGACTCGTCGATTCGTTGAGGTCACGTCTGTGACCACTTCCGCCGCCCCTTGGAGGGTGATAGCATCGCTTGCGTGAAGGCCATCTACAAGGCTGCCGGAGGCGTGCTTCTATTGGGCCTGATCGTCCTTGCCGCCCTGAGAACGATTCCTATCCACGTCTACGACGGGTTTGAGTCATCGAACTTGAGCTGGAGCCGATGGTCAAGATATCGCTTCTCGCCTGGGGCGGTTGTCTCCCAGCAATCAGTCGTTCGCTCGGGTCGTAGCGCGCTGGCGATTACGGTGCATTCCGGGGATCGTTATGAAGCTGCCAGCGACGATGGCGCCGCAACCGAGCGAGCCGAGCTGATGGAATCGTGGTGGCTGTTCTCGCGCATTGGGCGAGCCTATTCCTATTCCTTCAGCCTTTACCTTCCGAAGGAGTTGCCGCAAACATCCGAACGTCTCGTCATCGCCCAGTGGAAACAGTTATGTGAGGCTTCGCGATGCCGCCCGGATAACCCCGTCCTGGCAATTCGCTGTGAAAACGGCCGGCTCAAGCTCACGCGAAACAATGGCCACGGCAACATCGTGCTTTATCGCGGGGAGGAAGACGTCCGCGGCCGCTGGCTGGATTTTCGCTTTGTCACCACATTCGACAGCACAGACAAGGGCAGCATCGATGCAACTCTCGATGGGCACGACCTAGTTCACTATCGAGGTCCCACGGTTTATCCGCCGTCTCATGGCTATCCGTCGCACGGCCTTGTCTACTTCAAGATGGGGTTGTACAGGGATGCGCTGCGCGAGGCGCCATGGACCATCTATGTCGACGAGTACCGCAAAGATCAATGCCCGCCAGACGGTTGCAACTGAATGGCTGCAGCTCTCACCTCGACCGGGGCCTGGCCTACCCTCTAAAAGAGGTAACCTCGAACCGTCGTTGTAGTAACCGAAGAGTTATATTCCCACCGCAATGCTATTTACCACCAAGGGACTTGACAACCCGTGCCGTTACCTTCAAAAACTCGCAACCCGTTGCAAATAAATAACTTAATTTTCGTGTTTTTCGCGATTTTGGCCGCAAAATTGGCCTCACCGAAAAATATTTTTAGCGAATAAAAAGGGAATAAAACGCCTCTTCCGGTAAAATCAATCGCCCTGCGTCCCACTTTTCAAAAATGGCCTCCGCCGGCTTCAACCCGCGACCGCCCAGCCCTGCCTAGCCCCTCACAAGGTCTTTAGATCCAGACTCTTCCAGAGATACCAGCAGGCGATCGAGCGATAGGGCGCCCACGGTTTTGCGATCTTCTCTATCACGGCTGGTTTTGGCCATTTGCGCTTCTTGTAGTGCTTTTTGATGGCCGCCTGCACGCCGTAATCCCCGGTGGGCAGGATGTCCGGACGCCGCAAGCTGAACATCAGGAACATGTGCGCCGTCCAAACTCCGATGCCCTTGACCTGGGTGAGATGTGCAATCACTTCCTGGTCCGGCAATTGTGGTAAACGCTCGAACTCCAGCAGCCCAGCCCCGGTCTTGTCGGCAAGATCGCGCAGATACGCCGCCTTCTGCCGCGACAGCCCGACGCCGCGCATTTCGGCGTCGGTGAGCTTGAGGATGCCTTGCGGCGTCAGTGGATCGCCGGCCAGAGCGGTGAAGCGGTTAAAGATGGTCTCCGCCGCCTTGCCGTTCAATTGCTGATAGACGATCGCCTCGGCCAAGGCATGAAACGTAGGCTCGCCAAACTCCATACGGCAGCGGCCCACGCTCGCCATGATCGCGGCGAGCACGGGATCGGATTCTGTCAGATGCCTGATCGCTGGTTGGTGGATCGCTTTGCGCATCGTTGTTCGCACCTAAGTTCGCACCTCGGCTTGCTCCTCGGTACGGCGGATGGGGGCGCCCGCCGGACAGCCGCCGAGGCGGCGGCGCTACAGTCGCGGTCCGGGCCCACTCATCGGTCTGCCGGGCAAACTCAGGGTGGAAAATAATTGCGCGGACGGGGGTCGCCACCCGTCCGCCGCCGATTGCCTGCCCGCCACGACTTTACGCCGTCCAGCCTACTGACCCGCCTGTTGCTCGGCTATGTCGCCGATCACGGGCAGTTTGAACATGTGTCCCTGATAGGCCTTGAGCGCCAGAATCAGCAAGATCACAAACAGGGCCAAGCTCACAAGCGGAAACAGGAAAAGCGTCGCCCATCCGAGAAATGGGATACGGCCAATAATTGCCAGGCCAATGTTGATCACAAACCATACGACAAAATAGAAGATGGATTGAAAAGCATGGAACCGGACGAAGCGCTTCTTGTTGAACGGTTCCAGCACCAGAAAAACAATCGCCGGAATGAAGGTCACATAAGCCAGCGCGCCAGCCACGTTGTCGGTGAGTCCGGCAGCCACGGGTGCGGCTGGGCTCGCGCTGGCAACTGGCGCGGCGCCGGCAGCACATTTCGGACAGGTCGCACCATCGGCGACCTGCGTGCCACAACTTGGACAAAAAGGCATTAAAACCTCCATTGAGGGACGAGAGGCAAGTTATCAGAACGCACGCCGGGGCGCAACACGGAAGCGAAGGCATTTTGGAAGTTCACCGATTTATTGGTCCTGGTCACGTTCGAGCCCTCTGAATTCAGTGCCCTTCGCAAACGCAAGCAGAGGAGCGAGTGCGGCCATGATCGCGCCATGATCGGTGGAGGCGTAGGGCAGAGAGCGCCGGTCACCACGGCCATTCTTTGAGGTTGCAATTTGCAACCGCAAAGCGGCGAACGGGTGCAGTGTGAGTTGGACATGAAATGAGCAGGGAACCGCACTCGATTGGTTGCAGACCGCGGCTAGAGCGCCCGCGCCGGCGGGAGGGCGAATCCAATTTTGTTGCGGTGACTGGGCGCCGGATTCATCAGCTTTCTGATGAGCCTGACGATTTCCTGGATTGTGACATCGTGTGTCTCCAGGTGCTTTTCCATTTCTTTGATCCGGTCGGCGAATTCCCGATTTGCGGCCAACATCTGGCGCAAGCGGACAAAAGCGCGCACCACGAAAACACTCATCTGCACTGCCCGTTCCGAGTTGAGCACGGTTGCGGCCATAATAGCGCCATGTTCGGTAAAGGCGTAGGGCAAAGAACGCCGACCGCCGCGTCCATTGTTTGCGGTTGCAATTTGCAACCGCAAAGCGGCGAACTCGCGTGGTGCAATCTGAAACACAAAATCGGAAGGAAACCGCTCGCGGTTGCGATTTACCTGTTGGTTGAGCCGCTTCACAGAAACTCCATAAATCTCGGCCAGAGCGGTATCGAGGATGATTTTCTGATGGCGCAGAATCGTGATCCGCGATTCGATGGGGACCACGGCTGCTCTGGGACGGATTGCTGAAGGCCGGGACGTGCGTTCGAGATGTGTCGCGCGGATTTGCATTCTGTAATCGTAGCCGTTGCAGCCCCACCACGCTGTGACGGATGAACTCTCCGAATGTGATGAAATCGAAGCGCGGCTCCAGGGTCATATTGCTTCAGAAAAGGGCGCCCACATGGGGAATCCAAGTAACACTCAATCCGTATAGCATAGTCCGAAAAGGAGCATCGGCCTCCGTGTGCATTCTTTGAGGTCGCAAATTGCGACCTCAAAGCGGCGAAGTTGCGCGATAGGAACTGAAAACATGGGATCGAGAGGGCCTCGAGGTGCGCGCGGATCGAAGGCCGCAAGCTATGTGATGCTGACTTCCGTATATGTCCCGAAGACCTGACGCAACGCTTCGCAGATTTCACCAACCGTGGCGTAGGCGCGGACGGCGTCAATTATGTAAGGCATGGTGTTAACGCCGGAAATGTCGCCGTTCGCAGCAGCCGTAGGAGTCTTGCCCGCAGCCTGCTTCAGCGCGTCGAGGCGGCGCCGGACTTCTTCATTGGAGCGGCGGGCGCGCAGGGTTTTGAGCTTCTTCTCCTGAGCGCGGGCCACGGCTGCGCCGATGCGGAGAATATTCGGCGATTCTTCTTCGATGACGAAATCGTTCACGCCGACGATGATCTTCTCGTTCGCTTCGACGGAGCGCTGGTACTGGTAACTGGCGTCGGCGATTTCTTTCTGCGGATATCCGCGCTCGATGGCTTTGACCATGCCGCCCATCTGATCCAGCTTCCCGAAATAGCCGAAGGCGCCATTTTCCATGTCGAGGGTTAGCTTCTCGACGAAGTAGCTTCCGCCAAGCGGATCGACAGTGTGCGCGACGCCCGATTCGAAGGCGATGATCTGTTGGGTGCGCAGCGCGATGCGCGCGGCTTCGGCGGTGGGCAAGGCGAGGGCTTCGTCGTAAGCATCGGTGTGCAACGATTGCGTGCCGCCGAGCACCGCCGCCAGCGCTTGCAGGGCGACGCGCGCGATGTTGTTCATTGGTTGTTGCGCGGGCAGCGAGACGCCAGCCGTCTGGCTGTGGAAGCGCATCAGGCGGGTGCGATCGTTCTTCGCGCCGAAGCGGTCTTTCATTAACCGATACCAGATCTTGCGCGCTGCGCGGTACTTGGCGATTTCTTCGAAAAAATCGTTGTGCGCGTTGAAAAAGAAACTGAGGCGTGGCCCGAAATCGTCAACCTCGAGGCCGCGGCGGAGCGCCCACTCCACGTATTCGATGCCGTCGTAGATGGTGAACGCGAGTTCCTGGAGAGCCGTCGATCCAGCTTCGCGAATGTGGTACCCGCTGATGGAGATGGTGTTGAAGCGGGGCGTGAATTTCGATCCGAATTCGAACGTGTCGATCACCAGGCGCATGGAGGGCGCCGGGGGATAGATATATTCCTTCTGCGCGATGTACTCCTTGAGAATGTCGTTCTGGATGGTGCCCGAGATCTTCTTCCAATCGGCGCCTTGTTTTTCGGCGACCACCAGATACATGGCCCAGAGCACGCTGGCGGGTGAATTGATGGTCATCGATGTTGTGACGTTTTCGAGGCTGATACCGTCGAAGAGAATTTCCATATCCTCGAGTGAATCGATGGCGACGCCGCACTTGCCGACCTCGCCTTCGCTGGCCGGGTGGTCGGAATCGTAGCCCATGAGCGTGGGCAGGTCGAAGGCGACGGAGAGTCCGCCGCCGCCGTGTTCGAGAAGATACTTGTAGCGCTGGTTGGTTTCTTCGGGCGAGGCGAAGCCGGAGAACATGCGCATCGTCCACAGCTTGCCGCGGTAGCCGGTGGCGTGAATACCGCGCGTGTAGGGCGGTTCGGCGGGATATCCGAGATACTGATCGTAGTTCCAGTCGGCGGGCAGGTCGGCCGGCGTGTAGAGCCGGCGGACCGGAACGTTCGAAATGGTGCTAAAACGCGCGCGGCCATGCTCGTCGAGGTTGGTGCCGGTGGGAGCGCCAATCGGCTGTTCGGGCGACTTGTCGAGCGTGGGCGCCAGCGTTGTTGCGGCCCAATTCTTTTCCGATTCCGCGGGATGGCGGCCTTCACATATGTCGGCAATCGGGCTTTCCGTTAATGTTTTTCTCGCATTGGCTTCGGGCTTATTCTCGGGCATCTGATCCCCCACGTTGACCTTGATGATAGGAGGACTGCGAGACAGGAGCAAGGCGGCCGAGAGCAAGCGCGATGGCCTGGACTCGGACCAACGGCGCACCTATCGAAACACATTCCAGGTCTATCTGTTTGCGGCGGGATGTGCCGATTAGAAGTTGGCGGTGCTTGCCGACTCTTCGACGATGTGTTGGTAGTACGCTTCGGTTTCATCGACCATTCTGGCGACGAGAAAGTGGTCGATGGCGGTGCGGCGTCCCGCTTGCGCGAGTTGCCGCCTCAGTCCCTCGTCGCGGACCATCTGCAGAATGAGTCTGGCCAGATCTGGAATGTCGCCGGCCTGGAATAAAAGCCCGTTCTCGCCGTGTGTGACGATCTCTGGAACGCCTCCGGTGCGGGCGGCGATCACGGGAACGTGGGAGAGCATGGCTTCGATGATCGACAGTCCGAGAGCCTCACGGTGTGAGGGCAGCAGCAGGATATCCGTGGCAGCGAGCACGACCGGAATGTTCGATTGATAGCCGCAGAATGTCACCTTCGGTCCGAGCGCGAAGGACTTGACCAGACGTTCGAGGCTGGCGCGGTCTTTAGTTTTGCCTTCGCCGACGATGAGGCAGCGGTAGGGAAGGTCTGGCGGCAGCAGCTTCAATGCGTGGAGCAGATCAAACTGGCCTTTCGCTTGCGAGACGCGGCCGATCTGACTGAGCACGATTTCATCGGCACCTACGCCGAAGTCGGAGCGGAAGCGCGCGGCCTCGGCGCGGTCAATCCCTTCAAAGCGGTTGGGATCGACACCATTGCGGATCGTACGTATACGTTCGGGTGGAACATCGAAGCGGGCGATCAAACGCTCCCGCAGATAGTCGCTGACCGCGATGAGGCGGCGGAATATTCTGCCGTGCGACTTCTTAAATGGAGTGCTGCGCCAGTGGTCGTGCACGGTGACGACATACGGGATGCGCTTTCTGCGGCAGAGCAGTTCGGCAAAGTAGCCTGCGGTCCGGTGCTGCGCGTGGATGATGTCGATTTTATGATCAGCGATAATCTCGGTCAGGCGACGGTAGGTCTTGAACTTATCGAGCGGGTTGATGGTTTGGAAGGGCAGCTCGAAATGCGCGGAGACACCTTCGCTGAGGCCGGGGTGGCATCCGTCATCTGCCTTGCCGGTTACGAAAACGATGGCGTGGCCCTTGGCGGCCAGGCCCTTGATCAAGTTTGTGGAGTAGGTTTCAGCGCCGCCCGCTCTGCCTCCGCGCCAGCGGTGCGAAAACAAAATGAGGATATTCATCGCGAATCACGGCCGATCGATGAGAGCATCACGCAGAGAGCATACGCGATAGAGGGCACGGCGCAAAATGAAAACGCCGGGCGAAGATGCCCGGCGCTTCATTGCTAATGGTGGCGGCACTACGGTTGCGGTTGGACTGGTGCGCTCGCCGGCGTTTGCTGGTCGGCAGGGCGCGCTACTACATGCGGAATATTCGGCGTGTGCGTGACTTCGCCCCGCTCGGCCTCGGCGATCTGGATATCGGCATGTTCGAGCAGCAGACCGATGGCCCGATCCAATTCCACTTCCGCTTTTTCGTACGCGGCCTTGGCCGAGACGAGCGTGACTTCGGCCTGCGTCATTGCCGCCTGGTTCTGCAACACCAAGGTTGAGGTGGATGCGCCGAGCGCATATTTCTTTTGTTCGGCGTCAAGCGACTGGCGCGCCAAGTCCACGGCGGCTTGGGCGGAAGCGACACTGGCGCGATTCTGCTGTACCCCAAACTGCGCATTTCGCACTTCGATGCGCACCTGGTTCTCGATCTGCTGGATGCGCAACTGGGCTTGGCGGTATTCGAATTCCGAGCGCACCTGCGTCGCCTGGGCGGCACGGTTGCGGAGCGGGATGTTGATTGAGATCCCCGCGCCCTTGTCGGGAGCAGTGGAGTTGACAAGCTGATTCAAGGTGCCGCCGTAGCCTGTAGTAGGAGCAATTGGGATCAGTGTCTGGCCACCGTATGCGGCGTTTGGCCCGGCGCAAAATCCCGCGGCTTGCTCGGCGGGAGGCTGATTGGCGCAGAGGTTCGCTGGGTTTTGCGAGCCTCCGAGACCCGCGCCGCCATAGTATGCAAACAGATCCACGGTGGGGAGCAGAGCACTACGGATTGCCTTATTGCTGATGTCGGTGTTGGTAAGGTTGATCCGCGCTTCCGCCAGTTCGGGACGATGACTGAGCGCGTCGTTCACCAGATCCTGCGTAGGGACAACTGCTTCCTGCGCGGGCAATTCCATAGTCGAAGTAGGAATTACTTCGGCGTCGGCCAGTACCGGGTCGAGGAGGGTACGGCTGAGCGCATTCTTCATCAGTAGTTGCTGTAGTTCAAGATTGGTCAGCGCCAAGGTCAGGGTTTGCTGATCAGAGGCCACTGTGCTCTGGGCACGCACCACTTCGATCGGCGCGAGTGTCCCAATCTCCACCTGCTTTTGATTGTCGGAGAAAGTTTTCTGCGCGAAAGCGAGTTGCTCCTTCTGTACCCGGACGTTCTCGTAGGCGTATACCAGATCCCAATACATGTTCTCGATCTGGTCGACGGTAGCGGTGATTTGCAGGCGGAAGGCAACGTCTGAAATCTCACGATTGTTCTTGGCAATTCGAATGAACCGCGTGTTCGGAGCGAATCCAAAGCCCTGCAACAGGTGCTGCGTAAGCCGGAAATTAAAGCCCGAGTTGAGTTGTGGACTCAGTGGATTGAAAGGTGCGTCCCCAATGGTCTGACGTTGGTTGTTAAACCCGACCGCCAGATTGGTGCCCCACTGAAATCCTTGCTGGTACGAGAAGTTCCCAGTGGTGGTGTTCACCGGGGAGGCAGGACTGAAAGTACTGGAGGGGAGGATGCTGTTGTGGTCGACTTGCAGCGTGCCCGTGAGTATCGGATCGAAGCTGGTGATGTTCGGGCCGAGGCCGAAGGTT
>Ga0181530_10002067_pt1 | contig 24463 bp, 23 predicted proteins | sample PEATcosm2014_Bin_42_FD_119769 | JGI IMG/M metagenome (GOLD analysis project Ga0181530, IMG submission 119769) | Peatland microbial communities from MTU Mesocosm Facility, Houghton, MI, USA - PEATcosm2014_Bin10_60_metaG | ecosystem: Environmental > Terrestrial > Soil > Wetlands > Peat | place... | reverse complement strand
TCGGATTGGCTACACTGTGTCATAGCAAAGGCCGTCTTTTTTTGGCGTTAACTGCTGTGTGGAAACTCAGTTATGCCATGAAAGGCGGCTTTTTGCCAGTGCCCCTGTGAGAAATGGCGGTTAGCTGATAGCTGAGAGCTTCTCTTAGCGGTCCTTGCGCGGCGTGGGAGGTTGTTGGCCTTCGGGTCCACGGCCGGGCCGGGGTGTTTCCGCCTGCAGCTTTTTCCATTGGTCGGGAGTCAGAACCCGGCGAATACCCAGCAGCATTCTGGCGTTGGCTTTTTCCAGCTCGGCGCGGGCTTGTGCCACCTTATCGATCTGAGCGACGATCCTGGCCTCATCCGGCTGATCCGCCTGCATCATCGGCTCGAGGGTGACTTCTTCCCTCTCGACCGACGCGGTGAGATCGATCAGCTTCAAGCGGTGCTGCTGAAAGATGTCGTCCATCCTCTTCTGCTGGTCCGCGGTCACGCCCAGCTTCTCCACCATTTCGGGATTCTTCCACCAACGGCCCATGCCGCGTTCCATGGGCCCCCGGCCCGGCTGTGGCGCGCCATAGGCGCGTCCCATACCCATGCCGCGACCCATGCCCGGGCCCCCGCCTTGGGGCGGCTGCGGCGGTTGAGGCGGCGGCGCCGGCTGTGGTGGCTGCTGCGCTAACGCCACGGTGCCGGCGAACAGCAAAATCAGTCCTAACTTACTTCCGTATGCTCTCATCGAATCTCCTCGTTTTGAATGGTGGAACTGAAGTCCCAGGACACCAGCTTCACCAAAGGCTCCATGGGCCGAGGAACCGCTCGCGACACCTCGGCATCCACCTGCTCCAACAGCAGCGTATCGGCCCTGGCGATTTCCGCCTGGCGCTGCCTGTCCTGCGCGTTTCGATAAATCGGGACCGCCGCTAGAACCAACAGCGCCGCGGCGGCCAGCGCCCAGCGCATCGGCTGGATCCTGGGACCCCGCCGCACCGACAAAATACTGGCGATGTCCGACGGCTCAGAGCGGCTTTGCCGGCCGCTGCAGTGCCGCACCGAACCGCGAAACAGCGCGAGCGCGGCTTGCAGGCGAGCCAGCTCCGCGCCGCACTCGGAACACTGACGAACATGCTGCTCCTGTTGCGGAGTGCGCTCGCCGATCATCCACTGGGAAATCTCCTGTGAAGACAGATGTTGGCTCATTGGGACCTCCCGATGCGCTCGCGAACGGCCTGGAGCGCTCTAAACAGGTGCAGTTTCACGGTTCCTTCCTTCATGCCGGTGGCCGCGGCGATTTCCAGCAGGTCCATGTCTTCCACGAAGCGGAGCAGGAAAACCGTCCGCTGCCTCTCCGACAGGCCCCCGGCGGCTTTCCAGACCGCCGCAAGCTGTTCCCGGGCCATAGCCCTGCTCTCGGGCGAAGCGTCATCATCCGGTATCCACTGGCTGACGGCCTCCAGGTCTACCGCGGACGCCGACGCGCGCTTCCAAAATTGCAAGCGGCGATTGCGCGCATAGTCGCGAATCAGATTGACGGCGATCCGCATCAGCCAGGACTGGATGGAGCAATCGCCTCGAAACTGTTCCCGGCTCCGATAAGCTCTCAGAAAACAATCTTGCGCCACGCTCCCGGCGGCGTCCGGGTCGCGCAGGGAAGCCAGCGCGAACCGAAAGACCCGCGTCCAATAGAGGTGCACCAGTGTGTCGAGGTCATCGATTTCCGAGGCGGATCGCTCCACTGCCGCTATCATAGACCCGGATGTCGCAATCGGCTGCACTCGCCTGTGTAGACGAGTTTTTGGCAGGGCGGGTTTACATCCGCGGTCTATTCCTGCCGCAGCGCCTCGACGGGATCCACCCGCGCCGCGCGGCGTGAGGGAATCCAGGCCGCCAGCAGGGCAACCGCCGATAGCATGGCTAGTGCGGCGGCTAGTGTCCACGGGTACCGCGCGGATACCTGGAACAGCATGGCCTGAAGCAAATGGAAGGCGAACAGCGATCCCAGCACTCCCAGCACCGCTCCGATTGCCGTCCAGCGCGCGGCGAGCCTGAGCACCAGCCGGGCGATGGCTCCGGGCGTGGCGTCCAGGGCCATGCGAACTCCGATCTCTGGCGTGAAGTTACGACCGATCATGGGCCGGATCTCCAGCGTCGGCAGGAGGCCGGAGTCCACGCGGGCGCAGCGGAGACGTACTGGGTTCGCATCTGTGAGGTCGCGGTCAGCCGGGGTAGCCCAGGCTGCCAGCGATTGGAAGGGCGCCTGCGACGCACGCCAATCCAGGAAGTCATAGCCAAGCATGAACTCCTGGGGCGCGATGGGCGCCACCATGCCGAACGAGACCAGGCGGTCAGCCTGAGGATAGGGAAGGCTCCGGAACAAAATGCGGTCCACCACGCTGAAGACCGCCGTGCCGGCGCCGGCGCCGAGAGCCATTGCAAAAATGGCAGCGAGAGCGAACATGGGGGTGCGCAAAAGACCGCGCACGGCGTAGCGCAAATCCTGCGCGAAGATATCGAGGTGGCGCTTGACGGGCATGCCAAGGCTCCTCCCGAGCCCTTATCCGGTTTAGAAACTGGAGGTGCGGCGAAAGTTCCTGGCTGCCGCCTGATATATACTGAGGTTGCCGAAACGGATATCTCGGCCCCCATTGAGAGGAGTTGCTTCATGCGACGATTTTGCCTGGCATTCGCAGTAGGTATGGCGATGGCAGCTTTCATCGGCCTAGCACAGCAGACCCCGTCCGCAGGGCCGTACAAGGTGCTGAAGACCGCCAAAACAGGTGGCGCAGGCGGCTTTGACTATGTTTATGCGGACGCCGACGGACGCCGGTTGTACGTCCCGCGCACCGGGGACGGCGCCCGAGTCACGGTCTTTGATCTGGATACACTCGCGCCGGTTGGCGAAATCCCTAATGCCAACGCGCGTGGCGCTGCGGTCGATCCCAAGTCGGGTCACGGCTTCGCCAGCAGCAAACCGGTGGTGATGTGGGATACCAAGACCCTGGCGACCATCAAGACCATCGACGTGGATGGCGGCCCGGACGGCATTCTGTTCGACCCATTCAACGCGCGCGTCTGGATTTTCAGCCACCGCGCGCCCAACGCGACGGTGATCAACGCAGCCGATGGCAGCGTGGCCGGCACAGTCGACCTGGGCGGAGCGCCGGAGCAGGCGGTCACCGACGGCAAGGGGCATTTGTACGTCGATATTGAAGACAAGGACAACATTGCCGTGGTGGACGCGAAGACACTCACGGTAACGGCCCATTATGATATCGCCGGAAAGGGTGGCGGGCCTGGCGGGCTGGCATTCGACGTCAAGAACCACATTCTTTTCGCCGCCTGCCACACGCCACAAACGATGGTGATTCTGAATGCCGACGACGGCAAGATCATTACGACACTGCCGATCGGCAGGGGCGTTGATGGCGCCGTATTCAACCCCAACACGATGGAAGCATTCAGCTCCCAAGGCGACGGCACGCTGACTGTCATTAAGGAGAACAGCCCGACCAGCTTTGTGGTGGAACAGACCGTGCAAACCATGACAGGCGCCAAAACGCTGACGTTGGACAGCAAGACGGGCCACATTGTGCTGATCGCCGCCGAGTACGCTGCGCCGCCCACGCCGCCTCCGACCCCGCCCCCGGCGGGAGGACGCGGCGGCGGTCGAGGTCAGATGGTGCCGGATTCGTTTTCGATTGTGGTGGTGGGGAAGTAAACGGCGGTCCAAAAGGCCTACGCCGCAGCTTCCGCGTTCATCTTCACCGAGACCAGACGCGAGACGCCCGGCTCTTGCATCGTCACGCCGTAGAGGGCTTGGGCGGCTTCCATGGTGCGCTTGGAGTGCGTGATCACTACGAACTGGGTTTGATCGGCCATCTCTCTCAGGAGCTTCGTCAGGCGGCCGATGTTGGCTTCATCGAGCGGGGCGTCCACCTCGTCCATCACGCAGAAGGGGCTGGGCTGGTACTTGAAAATCGCGATCAGCAGGGCGACTGCGGCCAGGGCTTTCTCGCCGCCGGAGAGCAGCAGCACGTTTTGCAGGCGCTTGCCGGGGGGCGAACAAATGATGTCAATGCCCGATTCGGCTAGGTTCTCCTGGTCGGTAAGGCGCATTTCGCCGGTGCCGCCGCCAAACAGCGTCAGGAAACACTCACGGAAATGGGCGTTGATGGCTTCAAAGGCTTCGGCGAATTTCTGGCGTGAAACCTGGTCGATGTCCTGAATGGCTTTTTCGGTGTCGCGGATGGAATCGATCAGGTCCTGGCGCTGGGCGCTCAGGAAATCGTGGCGCTGCTGCGCTTCCCGATACTCTTCCATGGCGGCGGCGTTCACCGGGCCGAGCGATTCGATGCGGTTGCGCACCTCGTCGCACTCCTGGCGGGCCTGCGCAATGGCCTCGGCATTGGGGACCGGATCGTCGGGCGCGGCCAGATCCGCCACGGGGGCATTGAGCTCCTTGCGGCTGGTTTCGTCGAGGAACTTCAGCTCGGCCTGCTTGCGTACCAGGTCGACTTCGATTTGCGAGCGCTTTTCGTGGCTCTCCTCACCACTGGCGCGCAGGGCTTTGAGATCATCCTCGCCGTCGCGCAAGGCGTCGCGCATATCGGCTTCCTCGAAGGCCATCGCGTCCACGCGCCCTTCCAGGGCGACGATCTCATCGGCGAGTTGGACGGACCTGCGGTCGAGTTCGATATTGTCGGCCAGCAGGCGGGAGCGCTCCGCGCCCAGGCGCTCGATCTCGGGCGCGATGGCGCCGCGCCGGGCCGAGGTTTCGCCGAACTGCTGCTCCAGGCGCGCCATGGCGCTGCGCTCCCCGCGATGGCGCTCTTCGAGACCCGCCAGCCCGGCGCGCGTGGCGGCGTGCTCTTCCCCGACGGCAGCGGCCTGGCCCTCCAGTATCGCGAGATCCCGCCGCTCGGTTTCGAGGGCCTCTTCGCGCGCCGCGCGCAGGCGCTCCTTCTCTTCGACGGCGGCGCGGTTCTGCTCGCGCTGGCTGGCCGATTTTTGGGCGTCGCGGCGCAGACGGTCGAGCTCCAGGCGCGCCACGGAGAGGCGCGAATTGGTGCGCGAAAGGTCGTCGCCGAGCTTGCGCATGTCGTGGTCGAGCGCCACGCGGTCTTTCTCGCGGGATTGCTGCAAGGCGCGCAGGCGCTCAAGCTCGGCTTCCAGCGCGATGATCTCCTGGGTGAGACTATCGAGGCGCGCCACCTGTTCATCGAGCGTCGTCTGGCGTCCGCGCAGCGCCACGGCTAACTCGCGCGCTTCGCGCTTCATGGCGAGCGGGCCGGCGCCGGATTTCCTGCCGCCGGTGACGGTGTGACCGTGGTAGCAAACGCCATCGGGCAGCAGAAAGAACAGGTGCGGATAGGAGACCGCCAGGCGCTGCGCGGCGGCGCGGTCGTCGGCCAGGAAGCAGAGGGAAACGCGCGGCAGCAGGTCCACGGCGCGATCCTTGAAACCGTTGGTGAGGCGCAGGGATTCACTCAGCCGCGCGGTGATGCCGGTCTCGGGGCCGATGGGCGGCTCGGGCAGATGGCGCTGGCCGTGGCCGTTGGGCTCGGGATGCACCAGGAAGGTGGCGCGGCCGTCGAGCTCGGCGCGGATGAAATCGAGCCCGCGCTCGGCCTGCTGCCAGCTCTCCACCACCACGTATTCCAGCTCGTCGTGCAGGAACTCTTCGGCAGGCTTTTCGAGCTGGGGATCGACCTCCACGTAGTCGGCCAGCACGCCCATGAGCTTCAGGTCTGAGGTATTGCCTTTTTCGAGGGCGGCGAAGAGGCGCTTGACGGATTCGGTGGTATAGGTGCGGTGGGCCAGCACCTGTTCGAGCGATTCCTTGCGGGCGCGGATCCGCGAGACTTCATTCTTGAGCGTGTCGATGGCGTGGCGCAATCCGGCGGCGGCGAGACGCTGTTCGGCCAGTTGCTCCTCGGTGCGGCGGCGCTCGCCAGTGACCAATTCCAGCTCGAGCTGGCGCTGCGCCATGGTCTCGGAAAGCTGCTTGCGGGCGGCTTCGAGACGCTCGATCTCGGCGGCGGCCACCTGTTCCTCGCGGGCCGAGCGGGCGGTTTCACGGTCGATGCCCGCCAGGTATTCCTCGATCTGGGCGAGCTGGTTCCTGAGCGTCGAGGCCTCGCCGAGAAGGCGCAGGATCAACTGCCGTCCCGATTCGATGGTTTGCTCGCCCTCGATCACCCTGGCCTGCAACGATTCGCGCTGCCGGTTGATCTCGGCCATGCGGCCACGCGACTGGGCGATCTGGTCTTCGAGGACCTCCACGTTCTTCCGGTGGGCAACGATCTCCTGGTCGAGGGCGCCCAGCCGGAGGCCTAACTCGCGCGATTCGTTTTCGGCCTGGGCGATGCGTTGCTCAATGGCGCCGCTCTCCTTGACCTGGGATTCCAAACGGCCGCGCGTGCGCTCGGCTTCGACGCGCATTTCGGCGAGCTGCCGCCGCGCTTCGGTGAGTTGCTGCTCGAAGCGGTAGCATGCCGCCTGCTGGCGCTCGTGCGCCTGCTCCTTTTCGGCCATCCGCTCGGCAAGCGATTTCAGCTCAGCCGAAGCCAGGTTAAGGTCGATGGCAGTCTTAGCGGCGTCGCGCTCCAGCAGGCGGTACTGGCCGGAGAGCACCACGCGCAAGCGGGCTTGGATCTCGCTCTGGAGCTCGGCGTAGCGCCGGGCCTTGGACGCCTGGCGCTTGAGGGAATTCACCTGGCGGGTGACTTCCTCGAGGATGTCGTAGACGCGCGCCAGGTTCTGCTTGGCGCCCTCGAGCTTGGCTTCGGCGAGGCGTTTGCGGGTCTTGAACCGGGTGATGCCGGCGGCCTCTTCGATCACCGAGCGGCGGTCCTGCGGCTTGGAGCTCAGAATCTGGCCGATGCGGCCCTGCTCGATGATGGCGTAGCTCTCGGGGCCGAGGCCGGTGCCCATGAAGATATCCTGGATGTCGCGCAAGCGGGCGGGGCGGCCGTCGATGAGGTACTCGCTTTCGCCGGAGCGAAAGAGCCGGCGCATGATGGTGACTTCGCCGGTTTTCCTGGGGTGGGTACCTTCCACGGGGACGGGCCGGGCATGCGCACCCGCTAGCGGTTCACGGTAAACATCGGGGTCCACCAGGGTCATGGTCACGTAGGCCATGCCGAGGGGCTTGCGGTCGCGGGTGCCCGCGAAAATCACGTCTTCCATGCGGGTTCCGCGGAGGGTCTTGGCGGACTGTTCGCCGAGGACCCAACTGATGGCATCGCTGATGTTGGACTTGCCGCAGCCATTCGGTCCGACGATGGCGGCGATGCCCTCACCGTTGAATCGCAGCTCGGTGCGCTCGCAAAAGGATTTAAATCCTTGCAGTTCGATGCGTTTGAGTTTCAGCAAAGCATTATCCTCTGCTCCGGGGGATCGTAACTATACTAAACTCGAAAGAGGAAAAAGTAAAGTACCTTCACCACATCTAACGGGTCTTTTCGCCCGATAACCACAATAAGTTGGGGCGCGCTGCCTCATGTCGCCCGCATCCCCATCCGCGAAAGCATCTGCCCGATGGTCTCCATCATGATGAAAAGCCGGTGCGAGTGGCCGGGGAAAGGGTGGAAACCGTAGTGCAGGTAGAAATCGCGGGCCTGGTCGCTTTTCGCGTCGACGGCAACCGCAATCGAGGCCACCGTTCGCTTGCTTTCGAAGGCGCGGCGCAGAGCATCGATCAACAGTATCCCGCCGAATCCCCGGCCGCGAAAGCTCTCATCGACGGCCATCCGCCCGAGCAGGGTGGCGGGAAGACGGGGATACCTCGGCATTTTCTTGGCGAGCTTCGGCGGCAGATCGCCGGCGTCGATCCCCAGCGAAGAAAGCGTGTAGAAGCCAATCACAGCCTCGGTGGCGCGCTCTACAAGGACCAGAGTCGCGGCCACGTGCTTCTTGAATTCGTGCAGGGCGCGCTCCCGGAAGTACCAGTCCAGGGCGTCCACGCCGCAGTGGAAGTCCGCTTTGACGTGACGCTCTTGTAGCTGTTCAAAACCGTAAAGCGGTTCCACCGGCACGGGCTACAGCCCCAGTCTCTTGTATCGGCCGGCTGCTTTGAGCAGGTTCCGGCTGGGCGCGGGCGGGCTGGCGAGGGCCTCGAAGAACACCTCTTGGTCCTGGGTGGTGAGCGTTATCAGCCCGGCCTCTTTGATGGCATCCTTGGCGGCGGCAACCAGCGTCACGGTCACAAACTCGGTCAGCGTAAGGCCTTGGAGGTCCGCCGCGCGCTGGAACAGATTCTTCTGCTGGCTGCCGACCCGCAATTCCAGGCGCTGCGGCCTTGGGGCGGCTTGCCTCTCGCTTTTGTGAACCGAACGACTCATAGCTCTACTGTACGGCAAGTTGCCGTACAGAGTCAAGTTGAGGAAGGTAAATACTTGAGGTGGTTGGACACCTGAAAGGAGCCTTGAGCACGCCCACATTTCCGTTTGGTAACTACGAGCAAGTCTTGATCCACGACAACTGGACGGCGATTAACCGCTTCGTGGCAGGGTTCGGCGGAACCGTAAGGAAACACCTCCTGGATCGATATGTACTCTACTACCTGACGCTAGCTGGACGCGGTATTGCCTTGTTTGCTACCGCGATGGGCTCCGCCCAGACGAACTGGCTCGTCGAACAGCTGAAAGCGGCTGGTTGCGGCAGAATCGTGAAGGTGGGCACGTGTTCAGCCCTTCACCGATTGCGGCAAGTGTGTTTGGTCCGTCGACTCTTACGACTGCTTCGATGGTTCTCCAGCATTATACGGGCAGGTTGCGGACCAAGAGTACGGAGTGTCACAGTTCCTCGGTAACCGAGTTAAGGATGATGTCAAGCTCGCAGGCGTGGAAATGGAATGCTCGGCGTTGTTCTCTGCCGCCACTGCATTGGGGATTTCAACGGCGGCCGTGATCGTTGTTTCCCGTCGTCGCGAGTTGCTGCTGCACCACAACGCGGGACAGCTTCCACGCGACGCCCCCGCGCCACTCCGAACGACCGTTGAGGCGGGTCAGGTCAACAGAACCGCCGAGGGATACAGACCATATTCGGAATGTCGAACTTCAGTGCATTCAGGCGATTGTGCGCTTCTTGTCAATCTGAAGCGCGCAGCCAAGGGTACGAAGCCAGCTCGGAGATACCCAAAGCGGTTTCGTTCCAGGGAAGCCGACGATGATTCCCGTGGCAAGGCGTTCGCGGCAGTTGGGGAACTAGCCCGACCGAGCCAGCCACTTGAAGACCTGAACACGGCGTTGTTGGGAAAGCACGACCGCTCTCAGGCACATGCAGTCGGTTACACTCCTGTGAGGAGCACTAAACTTGAGAATCCAGAAAGCGGTGATCACGGCTGCCGGGCAGAACCAGCGGGCGCTTCCGCTGCAAACTCTCATCGACCGGGACGGGCAGGAGAAATCGGTCCTTGGGATTCTGATCGAGCAGGCCCTGGCGGCCAAGGTGGAGGAGATCTGCGTGGTGGTCTGGCCGGGCGATGAGACGCGCTATGCCCAGGCGGCCGGTAAACGCGGCGGATGCGTGCGGTTCGTCCCGCAGGCGCAGCCGCTGGGATATGGGAACGCCATCTATTGCGCGCGCGAGTTTACCGGCAACGACCCCTTCCTGCACCTGGTGGGAGATCATCTCTACGTGTGCAGCAAGTCGAAACCCTGTGCGCAACGGGTGGTGGATCTGGCGGAGACCGAGGAATGCGCGGTTTCCGGGGTCCAGCCGACGCGGGAAGGCCTGCTGCCGCAGTTCGGCGCCGTGGGCGGGCGGCGCGTGCCGGGGAAACCGGGGCTTTATCGGGTGGACACGGTGATCGAAAAGCCGACGCCCACCGAAGCGGAGCAGCGCCTGGTTGCGCCGGGGATCCGGGCCGGTTTCTACCTGTGCTTTTTCGGCATCCACGTGCTCACGCCGGCGGTTATGGAGTATCTGGGGCGTGGCGCGGCGACGCTTTCTGCAGCGCTGGCCGAGCTGGCCAGGCACGAGCAGTACCTGGCGGTGGAAGAAACCGGCCGGCGGTACGACATCGGCGCGCGCTACGGATTGCTGACCGCGCAAGTGGCCATGGCGCTGAACGGCCGGGACCGCAGCCAGGTGCTCTCCAGCCTGCTCGAGCTGCTGGCGGACCGGGAGATGGCGAATCTGTCCGGCGGGAGCGAGCAGTGAACAAGCTGACCGGGGTAATCGCGGCGAGCGACCTGGAAACGCGCAATCGTTCGCTGGATGCGCTTTGCCAAGGCGCAACTCTGGAAGAACTGCTGGAGGAATGCGCGGCGCTGGACGGCTTTCGCCGCTCGAGCGACAACCTGTACCAGCGCGTGCGGGCCTTGTTCTTCCTGTATGCCATCCACCGTTTCCACATTCCCCTGCGGCCGGAAGCGGGGATGCGCGCGCCCATTCCCTTCTCCGGCTACGCCAACCTCTTGAAGCGGCGCTTCGAGGAGGCCATCGACATTTTCCTGGCGGCTCAGACCGCCAACGGCCCCAGCGCCGCCATCTCCAGCGCGCTGGCGGCCGGTTACCGGGCGCTGGGCTTCCAGACGCTGGCCGACCAGGTGCGCCGCAGCGTGCGCTCGGTGCGCGGCAACCAGTGGATGTTCCGCACGGGCCATCCGGCGGACCATCCGCTGCGCGTTCGCCCCGAGCTGCTGGCCTGCAATCCCGCTCTTTTTCCGATTCTGCGCGAGGCCACGCCGGTGCGCATGGACCTGACACACAGCGGATGGAGCGACATCTTCTTCCTGGGGATGGATTTCCCGGAAGGAGCGCGGGTGCTCAACATTTCGATTGACCTGAGCGTGCGCGGCGCAAGCGGGCAGGCGGCGCCGCCTGCGCCACCGGTGGAAGCGTACTTCAGGGTGATCGATCAGCCGGTGCTGCGCCTGGTTAGCGTGGACCTCAAGGCCAGCGCCGAGATCGCAACCATCGCCGAGGTCTTCGATTTCGCGCGCGACTACCTGGGCCTGTTGAAGGCCGCGGTGATCGCCTCCGGCATCGTGCCGCCGGGAATGGAGGGCGCGACCGAGGCACTGGCCGAGGTACTGGCGCAAGTGACGGGCAGGCCGGGCCACGGCATCGAAATCGTGAGCAAGGTGAACGACATCCCCAAAGGGTCGCGCCTGGCCGTATCCACCAGCCTGCTGGCGTGTCTGATCGCCGTGTGCATGCGCGCCACCAGCCAGATTCACGCGCTCACGGGAGCCATGGAAGAGCACGACCGGCGGCTGGTTGCGGCGCGCGCGATTCTGGGCGAGTGGCTGGCGGGCTCGGGCGGCGGGTGGCAGGATTCGGGCGGCGTGTGGCCGGGAATCAAGCTCATCCACGGGGTTTGCGCGCAAGAGGGCGATCCCGAATTCGGCATCAGCCGCGGACGGCTTCTGCCCGATCACAAGATCTTCAGCCTGGCCGAGGTGCCGCCCCAAACGCGCGAGAAGCTCCAGCAGAGCCTGGTGCTGGTACACGGAGGGATGGCGCAGGACGTGGGTCCCATCCTGGAGATGGTGACGGAGAAATACCTGCTCCGCTCGGAAACCGAGTGGCGCGGCCGGCTGGAGGCTATCGGCATTCTCGACGAGGTGATGGGGCACTTGAAGAACGGCGACGTCCAGACCATCGGCGCCTGCACGCAGCGGAATTTCGACGGCCCCATCCAGACCATTATTCCGTGGGCGGGAAACCTGTACACGGACACGCTGATCCGCCGCGTGCGCGCGGAAATGGGCCACGACTTCTGGGGCTTTTGGATGCTCGGCGGGATGTCGGGCGGGGGCATGGGGTTCCTGTTCAGCCCGCAGCGCAAGCCTTCCGCCCAGGAGCGGCTGGGGGCCATCATGAGCGAGACCAAGCGCGAGTTGGAGCACGCCATCCCGTTCGCCATGGAGCCGGTGGTTTACAATTTCGCCATCAACGAACGCGGCACCGAGGCGGCGCTTTTTCGCGGCGACGGTGCGCTCATGCCCGCCGATTACTACACGCTGGCCGTGCCTCCGCTGCTGCGCACGGAATCGCGCCTGCTTTCGCCCGTGCGCCGCGCGGAGCTGGACCGGTTCACTGCGGCGTGCCGCTCGGTGGCGGAGTTCTCCGGCATGGTGGAGCACCTGTTCGACCACCTTCTGCCGCGCGGCCAGGAGAAGGAAACCGACCGGTCGCAGAGCCTCGAAGGACTTCTGGAAGCGCACGGGTTCGACCGCGTGCAGCACGAACAGATCCAAGCCGACCTGCGCGGCGGCCGCATCGGCCTGGCGCAGAACCGCCTTCCGGCGAGCAGCCGGATCGAAGACGCCAACCCGGACGACCTGCTGGATGCCACTCACGGGCTGGCCAGGCACTACCGCGAGACGGGCATGGACGCGCTGGCGGCCGGCGCCGTGGCCGTGGTCTCGCTGGCGGGCGGCGTGGGAAGCCGCTGGACCAAGGGAGCGGGGGTGGTGAAAGCGCTCAACCCGTTCTCGAAGCTGGGCGGCAGGCACCGCAGCTTCATCGAAGTGCACCTTGCCAAAAGCCTGCGGGCGGGCCGCGCCAGCGGGGTGATGCCGCCGCACGTCATCACCACCAGTTACCTGACGCATGATGCCATCGAGGCGCATATACGGGCGGTGGAACATTACGGCTACCCCGGCCCGCTGCTGCTTTCGCCAGGCCGAAGCATCGGCTTGCGCCTGGTGCCGATGGAGCGCGATCTGCGGTTCGCCTGGGAGGAAATGCCGCAGCAGTTGCTCGACGAGCAGGCCCAGAAGGTCCGCGAGAGTCTGCACGCCACGCTGATCGCGTGGGCCCGGCAAATGGGTGAGGGCGGCAACTACACCGACAACCTGCCGGTGCAGTGTTTGCACCCGGTGGGCCACTGGTACGAAGTGCCCAACCTGTTGCGCAACGGCACGCTGCGCCGCCTGCTGGAGGAGCGGCCGGGGCTGAAGCACCTGATGGTCCATAACATCGACACGGCAGGGGTAGACTTGGACGCGGCGCTCCTCGGATTCCATATCGAGGAAGGCGCGGCTCTGACCGCGGAGGTGATCGCGCGGCACATCGAGGACCGCGGCGGCGGCCTGGCGCGCGTGGACGACCGCGTGCGCCTGGTGGAGGGCCTGGCGCTGCCCAGCGACGAGATCGAATCGCGGCTGTCTTACTACAACAGCGCCACTTACTGGATCGATATCGACCAACTCTTGGCGGTGTTCGGACTTAGTCGCGGCGATTTGGCGGACACAGAGAAATTGAATGAGTCAGTGCGGCGCCTGGCCACCCGCATGCCCACTTACATCACATTGAAGGACGTCAAGAAGCGATGGGGCAAAGGCCAGGAGGATGTCTTCCCGGTAGCGCAATTCGAGAAGCTATGGGGCGACATGACCGGTCTGCCGGAGCTGAAATGCCGGTTTGTGGCAGTGCCGCGAATGCGTGGCCAGCAACTCAAGGAGCCGGCCCAACTGGACGGCTGGCTAAGGGACGGGTCGGCGGCTTACGTAGAAGCCCTCTGCGGGTGGGCGGGGACCTAGGCCGGCGGTGCGCCTGGAGTGGATGAGCTATGCGGCCGGGCTAAGCGGCAGGGCTGACTTCTTCTCGGCCTTTGGAATAGAATGACTGCCCGCCGCACCTCTACTTCAACATCGAGAACTCCGTGGGCGTCAGGAAAACCGATTCGGTCTTCAGCACAATTGGGCCGGCGGCTTCGGAGTCCGCCTTGACCTTCAACCATTCGGGATCGGCGCGGAACGCAGTCCAGTTCTTCTCGGCGGCTTCCAGGCTGGGATGCGCCACGATGTAGATCAACGTGTTCTTGGATTTCTCGGGGTCTTGCGGCACCCAATAGCCGATGCTCTCAATCCCGTGACGCTTGAAAAGGGCGATGGTGTGGTCGCGGAAGCGGGCCTTGACGGCCTCCAGTTTGCCCTCGTAGGCCGTGTAAGTGCGGAGTTCGTAAACGCGGTTCTGCGCGAAGGCCAAACCGGAAAGCAGCAGGAACAACAAAAGAAGTCTGCGGGTCATGAAGATAGTGTACAGCGATTTCGGTTCAGTTCTTGCGGTGGTGCTCGATCTCGTGCTCGGAGATCAACTGCCGCAAGGTGCTTTCCAGATCCGCCACGCGGCGAGCAAGAATGGCGCCGACCTATTCCCTGATGGCTCTAAACATGCCGATTCAGTGCGCCGGAGTCGGGCCCGGAGGGCACCCCTCGGCCACCACCGGGGGCTTGGCGCCGGGCGGCAGGGGCGCGAGCATATCCTCTTTCCGTTTCACCAGCGTGGAAGTATTGAAGCTGGCGATTTCAAATCCGTGGCCGTGCGTAATGGCGTCGGTGGGGCACGCTTCCACGCAATACCCGCAGAAAATGCAGCGGTTGTAATCGATGTTGTAAACCTTGGCGTAGCGCTCCCCGCCGGAGATGCGGACCGTATCGGTGTTCTCCGCGGCCTCGATGTAGATGCAGTTGGCGGGGCAGGCGGCGGCGCACAGGAAGCAGGCCACGCATTTTTCGAGGCCGTTCGAATCGCGCTGGAGCACGTGAACGCCGCGGTAGCGCTCTTCAAATTTGGGCGGCTCCTCGGGATAGTATTCCGTCACGGTGGGAGACATCATCTCCCCGAAGGTGACGCCCATCCCCTTGGCGATAGCGGCGGCGGTATCCAGAATCTCTCCGACGAGGTTCGACATAGGGCCTGGTTCTATTTTAGCGTGGGTTGGGACTCCGCACGGGAGCCTAGTTCCGCGAGCTTCAACCGGCCTTCCATTCGGGCACGTTGTCGCCCTGCCGGAACGCCTCGACGCCTGCCAGGCCGCCGAGCCATTCGATTTCCCGCTTGCTCCAGCCTTCGATGACGCGCGAGATCCTGCCGTCGCGCTCAATCAGAAACGCGGTGGGCACGCTGGAAATCCCGAATGCGTTGCTCGCCGGGTAGCCGCTCCGCTCGGTATCGAGCAGCATGGGAAACGTGACGCCGAATTGCCGGTTGAACTCCTGGGTATCTTCGGCGTCGTCCTGCGAGATGGCGTAGACCGGCAGCGTGCCGGGCTTGTGGATGCGCTCGAGGAACGGGAGCGTGAGCTGGCACACCGGACACGTGGTCTTGAAGAAGGCGATCAGCGCCGGACCGTTGGTGAGGATCTCCTGGAGCGCGGTTGTGCCACCATCCAGGCGCGGAAGGCGGAAATCCGGCGCGCGGGAGCCGGGGTCGAGGAGTTTGCGGTATTTACCGGCGGCCATAATTCCAGTGTACGACGGCGGCTGTAGCCGAAGGCGGCACAAGACAAAGATGTGGAATTCGGACGCTGTTCCGCGCGAGGATGTTCGGCAATCTATCGAGCGAGCTTGGCCCGAGGGTGTAGTGGAAATGGTATTTCATTCGGATGAGTCCTACTTCTGGGACATTTACCCGAAGCTGAGGACGGCGATACAGCGGCTCAAAGGCGCACGGCTGGTCCACGAGCGCGTGCCGGACGGCGGGCCAACCTGGTTCGACGATTCCGATCCCGAAGAGGATCCGGCAGACGGCGAGGTGCGGCCGCGGTCCTACTATCTCTTCTTCGTCTGCCCGGAAGCGGACGAATTCACCTATGAGAGTGAGATCAAGAGCCTTGCCCGTCCCGCCTGCGAGGAAGATTGGAACGAGGATGAGACGCCCATGGAAACGGTCGCCGAGAGCGGCCGAACCGGCTGGACGGTGGCGGTATCGCTGCTCGCACCTTTCGCGGTCGTCACCCTCAGCAACATTGAGGCTCTTGAAGATGGCTCCGCTACGGAGCCGTCTATCGAATCGCATGGGTTCACCGAAACGGGGCAGCCGATCAATGAGGAGGCTGCGTTCCGGGAATCCAAGGGCGAGCAGGCATTTGAAATCCTCCTGAAGCTGCGCGGCCGGATTTGCGACACACTGAGCCGCTATGGGATTGCCGTGCTGCCGGAGGAGGAGTGGCGAAAGCCGGTTCCATGGCTGCGAACCGATGTATTCGTCCGTGTCGGCGAGCCGGTCCGGGTGCTGGATGCGCTCTTCTTTGAGGGGTTGTGAGACAGGTAATCGCATCGCTCATCAACAGACATGATGTCTGATGTGTTAGCATACAGATATGAGGACCACTCTGGAGATCGACGATGACCTGGTTCAGGTTGCGAGGCAACTTGCGCAACAGCGCAAGACGACTATGGGGCAGGTAATCTCCCAACTAGTTCGCAAGGCGATGGAGCCGAAGAACGCGCCCCGTATGCGAAACGGAGTTCTGCTGTTTGATCCGAAGCCGGGGGCGAGAAAACCTGGTATGGCGTTGGTCAATCAGCTGCGGGATGAGCAATGAGCGCTGCACTGCTGGATGTCAACGTGCTGGTCGCGCTGCATGATCCGGCGCACCCGAATCACGAAGACGCCCACCGGTGGTTTGGCCGCAACCGGAAGCCCGGTTGGGCCACGTGTCCGGTCACTGTGAACGGCTGTGTCCGCGTGCTGAGCAACCCTGCCTATCCTACCGTTACCGCGGCACCGGCTGAGGTTGCGTCCCGTCTCAGAGTTCTCTGCACGGATCCGGGTCATGAGTTCTGGACTGACTCTGTTTCGCTGCTGGATGAGTCGCTGTTCCGTCCGCAAGCGATCGCAGGGCATCAGCAGATTACGGACGTCTATCTGCTCGGCTTGGCGGTCCGGCGCGGCGGCAGACTCGCCACGTTTGATCGGTCGATTCCGGTCAGGGCAGTTGTAGGGGCCGGCGCGGCTCATCTGGAGCTGATCGGAAGCCTGCTTACATCTCCTTGATGAGTTGCTGGGCCGCGATCAGCAGGGGGTCCCAGACGGGCGCGAAGGGCGGCGAGTAGGCCAGGTCCAGTTGCTCGAGGTCGTCGACGCGCAGGCGCGACTGAAGCGCGGCGGCGATGACGTTGATGCGGCCGGCGGCGCCTTCCTCACCGATCACCGATCCGCCGATCAGGCGGCGGGTGGCGCGGTCGGCCACCAGTTCCACCATGGTCTGGGCGCTCGAATAGTAGTGCGGCCGCACCGGGGCCTCGATGCGCGCGGCGACCGGCGAGAAACCTTCGGCACGCGCCTGCGCCACGGAAAAACCGGTGGTGGCAAAGCCCATCCCGAAGATGCCGACGATGGAGGTTCCCACCACGCCGGCGAAGCGCTCGCGGCTTCCAGCGGCGTTAGCGCCGGCAACCCTCCCGGTTTTGTTGGCGGTGGTTCCCAGCGGAATCCAGGTGGGGCGGCCGGTTACCAGGTGCATGACTTCGGCGCAGTCGCCGGCCGCGTAGACGCCGTGCAGGTTGGTTTCCATGCGGTCGTCGGCGCGGATGGCGCCCGTGCGGCCGAGCTCGATGCCGGCCTCCGCGGCCATCTCCACGTTGGGCTTAAACCCGGCGGAGACCACCACCAGATCGCAGGCTACATCCCCCACGCGGTCCGGCTCGATGGCGCCGGCGTTGACGCCGCAACGCAGCTCAACGCCGTGCTTTTCCAGTTGCTTGCGGACGGCCGCGGTGAAATGCGGATCGTCGCGCAGCAGCGCGTTCGGCGAGCGCTCCAGCACCGTCACGCGCAGGCCGTTGCGGCGCAGCGCGTCCGCGGCCTCCACGCCGATGTATCCCGCCCCAATCACCACCGCGCGCCGGGGCTGCTTCTCGCGCAGGAAGCGGCGCATGCGCTCGGCGTCATCGAGGGTGTGCAGCGTGAACACGTGCGGCTGCTCGGCGCCAACGATCCCCGCAGTATCGCAGCGCGCCCCGGCCGCAATGATGAGGTGGTCGTAATGCACGCGGGCGCCGGATTCGAGCGCCACCTCGCGGCGCGGGTGAACGATGGAGACCACGCGCGCCCCGGTGCGCACCTCGATATTACGCTCCTTGCGGAAATATTCGGGTGTATAAACGATCAACTGGCGCGCCTCGCGGACGCGTCCTTCGACCAAATACGGCAGCCCGCAGGCCCCATAGGAAACGACGGGGCCTTTTTCCAGGACCACGATATCGAGGCGCGCATCGATGCGCCTTGCGCGCGCCGCGGCGCTCAGGCCCGCGGCGACGCCTCCGATGACCACCAGTGCCATCGGCGGCTATTCCTCTTTCATCTTCTGCACAAAATCCAGGATATCGAAGGTCTTGAGCTTGCGGTCGGGGTAATAGCTGTTGACGGCGTCCTGCTCGTCGTTAAAGATCTCGAAAATGGTGGCAAGCTTGGTCATGACCAGCAGCTCGATATGGCGGCGGTTGAGATTGAGCAGCTTCATATCGCCGCCGTTCTTGCGCAGAGTGGTGGCGCACATGACCAGCGCGCCGAGGCCGGTGCTGTCGATGTAATCGGTGCTGGCGAGATTGAACACCAGGTTGCGCGTGCCGGCGGCGTTGAGCGCCGCGACCTTCTCGCGCAGCGTGGTGGCTTCCGGACCGACGGTGATGCGGCCTTTCAGATCCAGGATGGTGATGCCTTCGCGTTCTCTTTGATCGATGTCCAGAGCCATGGCTTCAAAAGGTGTCGATGGATCCCACGCGGCGCGCTTCGTAAGCGGCGATGTGGGCCTCGTGTTGGAGAATATAGCAGAGTTCGTCCACGCCTTCCAGCAGGCAGTGCTTGGAGAAGGCGTCGATGGGAAATTCCACTTTCCGGCCGCTGGGCGTGGTGAGGGTCTGGCTGGCCAGGTCGATCTTCACCGCCGCATCCGGATTTTCCGCCGCGGCCGCGAACAACTCGGCGTGCGCGTCCGGCGGGACCACGATGGGCAGCAGAGAATTCTTCAACGAGTTCTGTTTGAAGATGTCGGCAAAAGACGTGCTCACCACGGCGCGAAAGCCGAACTGCGTCAGGGCCCAGGGCGCGTGCTCGCGCGAGCTGCCGCAGCCGAAATTGTCCCCCGCCAGCAGCACCTGCGCTCCCTGCGCCCGCGGCTGGTTCAGGATGAAATCGGGATTGGGATGGCCCTGGGCGTCATAGCGCCAGTCGCAAAAAAGCTGCTGGTCGAGCCCTTGCTTGGAGACGGTCTTCAGAAAGCGCGCGGGAATGATCTGGTCGGTGTCGATGTTATTAATGGCGAGCGGCGCCATGCGGCTCTCGAAATTGGTGAATGGCTTCATAGCATCGTCCTCACATCGGTGACCACGCCGGTGATGGCGCTGGCCGCGGCGGTGAGCGGGCTGGCCAGGAACGTGCGCCCGCCCTTTCCCTGCCGTCCTTCAAAATTGCGATTGCTGGTGGAAACGCTGTACTGGCCGGGCGTGAGCTGGTCGGGGTTCATCCCAATGCACATGGAGCAGCCCGGCTCGCGCCACTCGCAGCCCGCGGCGCGGAAAATTTCCGGGAGCCCCTCGGCCATGGCCTGGCGCTTCACCTCCTGCGAGCCAGGCACCACCAGGACGCGCACCCTGGGGCTGACCTTGCGGCCGTCGAGCAGCCCCGCGGCGGCGCGCAAGTCGGAGATGCGCCCATTGGTGCAGCTTCCGATGAAGACTACGTCGACGGGCCGCCCCAGCAGCGGCTTTCCGCCTTCGAGCCCCATGTACTTCAACGCCTTGGTAATGGATTCGCGCGCCATCGGGTCGGCCACTCGCGACGGATCGGGAAGCGGCGCGGTGATGGGCATGCCCATGCCGGGGTTCGTTCCGTAGGTGATCATGGGCTCCAGAGCGCCGGCATCCATGGTCACACTGCTGTCGTAGGGCGCGCCCGCGTCGGTGGGAAGCTCCTTCCAGCGCGCCACGGCCGCGTCCCACTCGGCACCTGGATGAGGCGCGTGCGGACGCCCGCTGAGATACTGGAATGTGGTGTCGTCGGGCGCCACCAGCCCCGCGCGCGCGCCCGCCTCGATGGACATGTTGCACACCGTCATGCGCTCTTCCATGTCGAGAGCGCGGATGGCGCTGCCGGTGTACTCGATCACGCTGCCCGTGCCTCCGCCCACCCCAATCCTCGAGATCAGCGCCAGAATGATGTCCTTGGCCGAAACGCCAGGCCTCAGCCGGCCATCCACGCTAACCTGAAAGGTCTTCGATTTTCGCTGCAACAGACATTGCGTGGCCAGCACATGTTCCACTTCGCTGGTGCCGATCCCAAATGCCAGCGCGCCAAAGGCGCCATGCGTGGCGGTGTGGCTGTCGCCGCAAACCACCGTCATCCCGGGTTGCGTCAAGCCAAGCTCCGGCCCGATCACGTGGACGATGCCCTGGCGGTCGCTGTGAATGCCCAGACAGCGAATTCCGAATTCGGCGCAGTTGGCCTCCAGTTGCGCAAGCTGTTTGGCGGCAATCTCGTCGACGATGGGCAGCGAGCGATCGGTGGTCGGAATGCTGTGATCGGCCGTGGCAATCGTGAGATCGGGACGCCGGACTTTCAGGCCGCGCTCGCGCAGACCCTGAAAAGCCTGCGGCGAAGTGACTTCATGAACCAGGTGCAGATCGATGTACAGCAGCGCCGGAGCGCCGGGCCGTTGGTGGACTACGTGAGAATCCCAGAGTTTTTCGATGATAGTGCGTGGCATAAAAAAACAGCTTTCAGCGATCAGCCGTTAGCTCTCAGCTTATCAACTCTCAAGCCTCTTGCGGCGCGGCCGCTCCAGGTGGAAGGCCACGCGGGAAACGCGCTCGATTTCCGCGCGCGTGTAGGTCGAAGAATCCAACAAAGACGCAGGTTGGCGTACACCCCCAGGGCTTCGCGCAGCCCCAGTAATCCTTTTTCCGGCCGCTTTTCAGGCGGTGCATGATCGAACTCGGGCAGGCCCACGGCGCCCATCAGCGTGGCATCCGCGGCGGACGCGAGCCGCGACGTTTCCACGGGCAAGGCACAAGATTATTGCGGAGCGCCGCTGATCGAGTTCGTGATTCACGTTTCCGAGATGATGTAGGGGCATCCAGAGATCAACGAATGATCAACGAACTGGATCTGAATCCGATAATCCTGTATGCTAAGGGTTTTGCGCTAGTGGACGCTTGCATGATCGTTGCGGAGCCCGCCATTCGCCCGCGGGCTGTGGACATCTCACGGGGCCGGCTAATGACAAGCGATCTTCGACGCCCAATCGACTGCGGAAACTCGTGATCACAACGCAGGTAGCGCAAACATGCGAACTCTGCTCGCTGCGGCATAGGAGCAGATGTCTAGTGTTATTGTTATTGATTGCTTGCTTCGTTAAACGTTCAACATTGTGAGGTCTGTTTATGGAGGTTTGGAAGATGCATAAGATTGCGGTAATTCCCGGAGACGGGACTGGGCCAGAGGTGACTGCCGAAGCAGTCAAGGTTCTCAGGGCGGCGGCTGCGAAGTTCGACTTCAAAGTTGAACTGACTGAGTTTGACTTCGGGGGCGAGCGATACAAGCGAACCGGGGAGTTGTTGCCGGATAGCGCTGTCGAGGAATTGCGCAAGTTCGATGCGATCCTTCTTGGAGCCATCGGACATCCCGACGTGGCGCCTGGGATCCTGGAAAAAGGGATCCTGCTCAAGGCCCGTTTTGCCCTGGATCAGTACATCAACCTCAGACCGGTGAAATTGTTCCCTGGCGTCGACACGCCCATAAAGGGCAAAGGGCCGGACGACATTGATTTTTTCGTTGTCCGGGAGAACACTGGGGACTTGTACACGGGAGTCGGCGGCGTCAGCATGAAGGGAACTCCGCATGAAGTTGCTGTACAAACAGCGGTGTACAACCGCTTTCAGGTGGATCGCTGCCTCCGCTACGCCTTCAACTATGCGCGGAAGCACGGCAAGAAAGCGCGGGGCAAGTCAAACAATAATACCTTGGCGCTCTGCGGCAAGACGAACGTCCTGACGTATCTTTACGACCTCTGGGAAAGAGCCTTTCACGAGATGGGGCAGAAGGAGTTTCCGGAAATCGTCCGCGAGTACTACCACGTCGATGCGACGTGCATGTGGTTTGTCAAGAACCCAGAGTGGTTTGACGTGATCGTCACGGGAAACATGTTCGGCGACATCATCACGGATCTGGGTGCGATGATCCAGGGCGGAATGGGTATTGCCGCGGGCGGCAATCTCAACCCCGAAGGGGTGAGCATGTTTGAACCCATCGGCGGGAGCGCACCCAAGTACACCGGCCAGGGTGTCATCAATCCGCTGGCTGCTATCTGCGCGATGCAGATGATGCTGCTAACGCTCGGCGAAGACAAGGCCGCGGCCGCGGTCGAGGAATCGGTCATGTTTATTACGGCGAACAAGCTGAAATCGCTGGCAGCCGGCCGCATGGGCTATTCGACCTCCGAGGTTGGCGACCTGGTGGCGGCAGGAATCGCGTGACGCTTTGGGAATGACCATCACAGAGAAGATCCTGGCTGCTCACTCGGGTAAGAGCAGCGTCGCGCCGGGAGAACTCATCAACGTCAAAGTCGACGTGGTCTTGGGAAATGATGTCACGGGCCGGACGCCGCAAGGGAATTCGCCAAAATAGGTATCGACAAGGTATTAGGTCCGGGGCTTCCCGACATGTAGCGCGCGAGCGCCAACGAACCTGGGGGATCTTAGGCGGACCCCAAAGTCCACAGATGGGTAGACTCGGGTAAGGATGGGTAATCCGCGGTTCCGGCCGAGCCCGAATTGCGAGGTTTGGCTCCCCGTCGTGGACACGTTTCGAACTTTGGCATGCGGAGCGACCCCAGTCCTCAGTCTCGAACTGCAGAGGCTTGCCTGGTGACCTCCCGGCGTCTGCCGGCTCCGCGCCTATGATCTCGAACCCTGTACACGGACGGGGCCGGGGGGACCGTGCCGTAGTCGTCGGCGTGGGGCGGGAAGTAGTTGCGCAATATCTGCTCGGACGGCGGTAACGTGAGGAGTATTCAACGATGCCCGGTAAGATCGCCCGGCGGCTGAAGCCCGAAGAGGAGGAAGTTCTTCGCAAGCGCGAGGAGTTGGCGGCCATTCGCGCAGTTCTTGCGGAGCGTGAGCTGGAGCTTGTCGATCTGCGTAGCCAACTCGCCGCTTTTGAGGGGCGCTACTTACGGCAGGTTGGCGCTCTTTACGCTGAGCTGGACGACTGGAAGGCGCGAATTGCCGAGTTGCAGGCCCGGCTTGATCCTTCTGCCGCCTCGAAGGTCCAGGCAGAGGAGGCCCGCGATCAGGCACGCCAGACCTACGAAGACGCCCACGGCAAGGCATCTGAAACTCCCGACTTCACCCCATCGCCCAAACTAAAGAAGATCTACCGTGATGCAGCCAAACGCATCCATCCCGACTTTGCCACTGATGCCGCCGACCTGGAGCGCCGCACTCGATTCATGGCTGCGGCTAACCACGCCTACGAGGCGGGCGACGCTGAAGCACTCCAACGCATTCTTGACGAATATGAGGAGGGCGCGGAGGCGGTAGAAGGCGAGGGGATCGGTGCCGAACTGATCCGCATCATCCGGCAAATCAGCGCGGCCAAGGCTCGCGTTTCGGCGATTGAGCGGGAATTGGCTGCTCTGCGCCAAAGCGAAATCGCCCTACTTAAGAAACAGACCGAAGAGAGGGAGCTAGAGGGCCGCGACCTACTGGCCGAGCTTGCGGCTGCTGTCCGGGAACAGATTGAGTTGGCGAAGAAGAAACACGAGTCGCTCGCCAAACAGGAGGCCAAGCCCGCGTGACCGACGAATCCCAACTCCAGGTCAGGCCCATGGATGGCGACGCCTCGCTCAGCCTCTCGAAGGTGCGATCCGGCCTCATCGCTCGCGGTCTTAGCGATGCGGTTGCTCTCGCAGGACCGCCCCCTCCAGAGCCAACGGACCCGTTATCGGAAATTCGTCGGCTTGCCGAGGAAGGAGACGTCGAGGCACAATACAGCCTCGGCTGCATGTTCTACGAGGGCGAAGGGGTGCCGCAGGACTATGCCGAAGCCGCCCACTGGTATCGCAGAGCTGCCGACCAGGGGCGCGCCGACGCCCAGTACAACCTCGGCGACATGTACTACGAAGGCCACGGAGTGCCGCTGGACTACGCCGAGGCTGTCCGCTGGCTCCGCCAAGCCGCCGAGCAAGGGCACACGACCGCCCAGGTCCGACTCGGCGTTAGGTATCACCTCGGCGAAGGGGTCACGCGGGATTACGCCGAGGCCGCCTGCTGGTACCGCAAAGCCGCCGAACACGGGCACGCTGCCGCCCAGGCCGTCCTTGGCGCCCTGTACGGGGCAGGCCACGGGGTACCGCAGGATTACGCCGAGGCCGCCCGCTGGTACCGCAAGGCCGCCGAGCAAGATTACGCTGATGCCCAGTTCCGCCTCGGCTTCATGTACCGCAGAGGCCAAGGGGTGCCGCAGGACTACACCGAGGCCGCCCGCTGGTATCGCAAAGCAGCCGAGCAAGGAGACGCGAGTGCGCAGTGCAACCTCGGCTACATGTACGACAGGGGCCGGGGCGTGCCGCAGGACTACGCCGAAGGCGCCCGCTGGTATCGCAAAGCAGCCGACCAGGGGCACGCTAGCGCATGTTTGCGTTTTGCGGCGGTAACCCGTTGAAAACACGAAGGTGGATTTTGACTTTGGTCACCACATAGGCGATTTCTCGGTTTTGGTCGTTTCCGAAGGGTCCAATGTGGGGA